>Ga0155634_1087_pt1 | contig 56130 bp, 49 predicted proteins | sample RifCSPhighO2_12_FD_107291 | JGI IMG/M metagenome (GOLD analysis project Ga0155634, IMG submission 107291) | Pseudomonadales bacterium RIFCSPHIGHO2_12_FULL_40_16
ATGAGATTCATGCACGTGTGGCAGTATTAAATAAATTTACGGAATTAGGCCGACCTCATACCCGAGTTGTGTCTTAAATTTGACTAGCTCAGAGTGGCTTTAATTTTAAATCTTTGTGCAACAAAGCCGCTTCAATATATCCGGCAGTATGATAAAAATATGGAGAAGGAGTAACACCTAATTGAGCCATTTCAATATGAATTTTCCCCTTTCCTAAGAATAACGTAGGGTAGTGATACTCTTTTTTAATAATTAAATGATCACAATCTGAAAGTAGCCTTTTGTAAATAAAACATCTTATTTTATTGTAAATTTTTCGAAACTTCATGAAGACATTTCTTTATGATACGTGAAGAGCAAATGTTAGGGGAGAGAGTGTAAAAAAGCTAGACTATTTTCATGACTTCATGGTGTTCGAGTGCATTCGTACAGGTCGCTCATAAGTATATGGGGCCAATTAATATGATATCTATAAAGAAATAGTGTGCTAAAAGTATGTATTCACATGCAGTTTGACTTGCTTGATATTGTTCTGAATTAGGTTTGTGAAGCTTTAAAAACGGACTAATCTTTATAGTTAATTTGCCTTTAAACTGTGTTTAATTGCCTGAGCGTTTTATAATAGGTGCTTTCTTTTATCATCTATGAATATCATGATAGAGCCAAATATAACGATTGTGACAGCTTTTTTCGATATTGGTCGCGGAGATTGGACTAAAGATAAGGGACATCCTGGTTATTTACATCGGCCTACGTCTCAATATTTTGATTACTTTAAAAACCTTGCTGAATTAGATAACCCTTTCATTATCTATACTTCATCTGATTTTGTGGAACAAATTTTAGAAATTCGAGAAGGTAAACCGACGACTGTTATTTCTATTGACCTTAAAGAAAAATTTTCATCTGTTTTAGAAAGAATAGACGTGATACAGAATGATGAACATTTTCGTTCAAAGGTAGATGATAAGCAGTTACGGAATCCCGAATATTGGTCTCCTTATTATGTATTGGTCAATAATTTAAAGCCCTATTTTGTTTATGAATCTATCAAGGAAAACTTAGTCACGACAGATTTAGTTGCTTGGTTGGATTTTGGATACTGTCGAGATAAAAAAACCTTAAGCAAGCTACGACAATGGAACTATAGCTTCGATACTTCAAAAATACACTTGTTTACCATTGCAGAAGAATTCGAATTCAGTGAAGCTAATGTACTTAACTCAATTTTAGGTAATGTACCTTATATCATTGGTGGCGGTATCGTTGGTAGTGTTGAAAAATGGCCAGATTTTTACAATCTAATCTTAAGTAGCCAAATGGAATTGCTTAATAAGAATTTGGTGGATGATGATCAAGGAGTTTATCTCTTATCAAAATTGAGAAATCCAGATATGATCCAGTTAAACTATTTAGGCAAAAACAATTGGTTTGGAATATTTAAAAAATTTAGACAAACAAATGGCTTGCTTGATAAGATAAAATTATTCCTGAATTTTTAGTAGTCTGTTTTTATGGAAAAGTGTTCCGATTTTCGCCCTGTTATTATGGGAGCCGCAACAGGTTATTCACCCGACAAAGTTGAATTATTTCTTAACAGTATATCTCGGACAAATTATACAGGTGTCGTAACTTTATTCTTGAATGGATCTCAAATTACTGAATATAAAGATTTTTTCAAAAAAAGAACGAATTATAAGTTTAGTTTAGAGTTTGTGAACTCTAAGATAGGAACCTTCAGTAGTTCTAAGAGTATTAGTAAAAACTTCAAGAAATGTATTCGCTTTTTAAGTAAATTTATTGTCTCTTCAGAACCTAAACTTAAGAAAGACTTTATCTATTTTCTTGCACCGCCACATGTTTCTCGTTTTTTTGATTACTATGATTATTTGCAGCGCAATAATTTTAGCCATGTAGTGCTTACAGATACACGAGATGTAATCGTTCAGGGCGATTTGAACGAGCTAAATCAGAATGGGCTCTTTTTAGGAATGGAAGATAAGAGTTTACTATTAGGTAAAGATTCGTTTCATATTAAATGGATTAGTGATGTTTATGGTAAAAATTATCTGAAAGAAATTGCTGATAAACAGATTTCTTGTGCAGGGGTAACCTTCGGTGATTATCAGTCTATGAGCAACTATCTTGACGTAATGATCAATGAATTTATGAGCTTGCCTTACTATACGATGGTGAGATCGAATTACGATCAAGGTATTCATAACAAGTTATTGTATTCTGATGCATTTTCTGCATTGCACTTATGTCAGCCCTTAGAGTCTAAAATTGCAACATTAGGTGTTATGAATGTTGATAAAATAAATTTAAATCAGGATGCCATACTCTTAAATTTAGATGGAACAACCCCTCTATTTGTTCATCAATATGATAGACATGAAGAGTTAGAAAACATCTTCACAGAAAAATATTTATAATCATTGAGTGAAAGGGCGGATAATTATTCTTTATCCGCATTTCCCTTTAAGACCATATAAATTAAGCCAACAAAGATCACAAAAGCACCTGCAAGGCTACTTACACAGAAAAAGACAATACGGTCATAGGTGGTTAAATTAAATAATTGATTGTCTAGAATATAGCGCATGAAAAACCATTGCACGATTGCAAAAACAATTAGCACAATACCACGACGACGGACTTCAGGACGCATAGCCATTTGGTTGCTCACACTTATCTAAAACAGTGCGCCATTATGCCACTGCTGAGAATTGATCTCAAATGAATAAAAGTATTCTATTCAGGCCGTTAGGAAATAGCATAAATTATTCTTTCGAAATTCTTGAAATCACGTGCTGGTTTGTGGAGTCTACCTTGGTGGTTGTATCTGATAAGCATTGATGTTGCCATAACAATTTCGAAAACGTTTATAGGACCAAATATACTGTTCAGGTGCTTGGTTAATCATGTCTTGCATGGCAAGATTTAAACTGTCTACAGATAGCTGTAGATCTATTGATAAAATATTTTGAGATAACTCTGTACAGTACACATCAAAACCCGCTGTGTCAGCATTACGAATACAACTTAATCCAATCACATTGCATTGTGTTTTAGCCGCCATTTTAGAGACCAGCGTCGTGGACAAAGTATTTTGCTGGAAAAAATATGAATAAATACCGCCGCTAGGTTTTGGCAGATGATCCGGTAAAATCACCGTCAGCCCACCTTGTTTTAAGTGTTTGAAGATATTACGGATCCCTGTTTCATCAGTGGGGACAAGGGTGGCATTAAACTTCTGACGCGCCTCTAAAATATAGCGGTTCACCCCTTTAGTTTTATAGGGTTTATACATAATCATGGGTTGCGTATAGACATTTAACCATGCATTTAATAGCTCCCAACAACCAAAATGCGGAATGATAACAATCACTCCTTTTTTATTGGCTAAAGCTTCTGTTAGAACAGATTCACCATGAATGTTTTTCAATAAATTTAGGTTGTATTGTGGAGGCATTCCCCAACATTTTAAAAATTCAATATAGGTCTGACACTGGCTTTGAATGCTGAGATGAACGCGTTTTTGGAGTGTTATTGGGTCGAGTTCAGGGTAGGCCAACTGCAGATTAATGGTGGTGATACGCTTAATTGAAGAGTCACTATAGTAAAGCAGGTGTGCAATTCCGCGTGCGATGTATTGTAAAAAGGACAATGGAAAAAGTGAGATGATTTTAAGTAGATAATAAATAGCCATATTTTGACTCAGAAATCTTTTGAAAAGATGAGATGAGAGAAAATTTTGCAAAGAGACTTAAAAATCTAAGATAGATAAAATCAAAAAAAGATGAGCGTCTTAAGAACAAAATAAATGAATAAATCAACAGAATGATTTAGTGCAAGAAGTGCTGCAATAAAATATAGACTATCGTGAATCACTGTAAGGGGGATAGATCAAAAGTTCAAAAGAAATTTTGGAAAATTTGAAGCGAAAATAATATCTATGGAATGGATGGTCTGGTCTTGAATGAAAAAACCCTGCGCATGGCAGGGTTTCTTTTAATCAAAATCTAAAGATTATTTAGTTTCTTCAGCTTTTGGTTTTTCACGTAAGCGAATACCTAAATCACGTAGTTGATTTGATTCAACTGGTGCAGGCGCTTGCGTTAATGGACATTCAGCAGTTTTGGTTTTCGGGAATGCAATCACATCACGAATAGAAGCACCACCCGTCATGAGCATGACTAAACGGTCTAGACCGAATGCTAAACCACCATGCGGAGGAGCACCATAACGTAATGCATTGAGTAGGAAGCTGAATTTCTCTTCAGCTTCTTCTTCACCAATACCTAAAGCTTCGAAGATTGCTTTTTGCATTTCTAGGTTATGAATACGCAGTGAACCACCACCAATTTCAGTACCGTTTAACACCATGTCATAAGCCACAGAAAGTGCAGCACCTGGGTTATTCTTCACATCTTCAACGCTTGACTTAGGCAGTGTGAATGGGTGGTGAACAGAAGTCCATTTGCCATCATCTGTTTCTTCAAACATTGGGAAGTCAACCACCCAAAGCGGTGCCCACTCGCAAGTTGACATCTTCAAGTCATGGCCGACTTTAATACGTAAAGCACCCATGGCATCGTTCACAACTTTAGCTTTGTCTGCACCGAAGAACACGATATCGCCATTTTCTGCACCAACACGTTTCAATAGATCAAGCACGATTGGCTCGATGAATTTTACGATTGGAGATTGTAAGCCTTCGATGCCTTTTTCAAGCTCGTTCACTTTAATGTACGCTAAACCTTTTGCACCGTAGATGCCGACAAATTTCGTGTATTCATCAATTTGGCTACGTGGTAAAGAACCTGCACCCGGAACACGTAATGCAACGATACGACCCTTAGGATCTTTAGCTGGACCTGCGAATACTTTGAATTCAACTTCTTGCATCAGGTCTGCAACGTCAACTAATTTCAAAGGAATACGTAAGTCTGGTTTGTCCGATGCATAGTCACGCATAGCATCTGTATAAGTCATGCGTGGGAATTTATCGAATTGAACATCAAGAAGTTCTTTGAACATTTTAACCGTCAACGTTTCCATTAAATCCATGATGTCATCGTCACTCATGAACGATGTTTCAACGTCGATTTGGGTGAATTCAGGCTGACGGTCTGCACGTAAGTCTTCATCACGGAAACATTTTGCGATTTGGTAGTAACGATCAATACCACCCACCATCAACAATTGTTTGAATAATTGTGGTGACTGTGGAAGTGCATAAAAGCTACCATTTGAAACACGGCTTGGCACTAAGTAGTCACGTGCACCTTCAGGCGTTGCACGGGTTAAAATCGGGGTTTCAACGTCTAAGAAACCATTGTCTTCGAAATAGTTACGAATTAGGTTGGTTAGCTTAGAACGGAAACGTAAACGATCTAACATTTCAGGACGACGGATGTCCAAGAAACGGTATTTCAAACGAATTTCTTCAGAAATATTGGTGTTGTCGTCATTCAATGGGAACGGCGGAGTTTCTGATGCAGCAAGAACTTCGATTTCTTTACCTAAAACTTCGATTTGACCGCTCACCATATTGGCATTTTCTGTGCCTGCATAGCGACGACGTACACGACCTGTAATTTTTAATACGAATTCTGAACGTACTTTGTCTGCAGTTGCGAATGCTTCAGGAGTGTCTGGGTCAATAACCACTTGCACAAGACCATCACGGTCACGCATATCAAGGAAGATGACACCACCGTGGTCACGGCGACGGTGTACCCAACCGCAGAGGGTTACTGTTTCATCAATTTGAGCTTCGGTTAAAGAACCGCAGTAATGAGTTCGCATCATGGCGTTAAAAATCCAACTATATGGCTAAAGGTAGCGAATACGTAAACAGCGTACCGCCAGAAATAAAGGTAGGATTATGCCTCTTTGGGCATTGACTCTCAAGGCATAGCTTAAAAAAGGCATGAAATAGCATTTAAGCGTTGGTCTAAATTTAGCCTAAACGATAGTCTCGATCTAAAAATAAAAACAGAATGCAGCCAAAGATTAGAATTAGCAAAGCGACTTGGCTAAATTCATTAATACTTCGCCCCGTAAAATAATACAGGTCTGACTGCCACACTTGCGTGGGAATATAACGTGCATAGTCCCAGACACTGACTAAACCGCCCAAAAGGCTGAGTATAAACAGTCCAATCGCATAGCGTTTGATTTTTAAACTGACAGGAAAATGTTGCTGATAGGTTTGGTAATAGCGCCAACCCATCCACGCCAACAAGGGCAGAGCCAGAGCCGATGTGCCAATTTGTAAAATGCGGTGTAGCGGATAGCCGTGCCCTAACAAAGAGATCTCTTGGCTTAAAAATGCATGTCCGAACAAAGTTCGGTGATCAACATGGGTGAGTCCGTCCCATAACAGATGCGTAGCCGTGCCGAGCAGTATCGCGAGAATAACGGCCACAGAAAATTTAAAAAAACGCAGCATACTGCTGAGCCTTAACTCATGCTGAATACCTAAAAAACGATAAAAACAGGGCCGCAATAGCGTGTACCACAAAACACAAAAACTGAGTCCAATCCAAAGATCAGGATGAACGAGTGAAGTCCAGTAGTGGGTAGTATTTGAATTGGCTTGTGTGAACAGTCGATAAAGATCGGGGGTCATACTGCCAATGGCAATGGCAGCAATGGGTAAACGGTCACCACTGAGTTTGGCTAAAGGAGGCGCGAGAACGGCATGTGAAATGGTAAAGGGCATTGATCTATTGGCGTTGGCATCGACTTAGATGGATAGGGCAGTTTATCTTTTTTCTGCGATTGGAATGTTTTTTATTGCAATGAATTTGAAATGTTATATTATAACAATATTCAAAAATTGTACGCTTGAGTGAGTTCCATGGCTTTCCATAAAAATTTGATAACGCTCTCTATTTTGGCGGTGGTCGCACCTGCCATTTTTGCAGATGACACAACAACACAACAACTTGAAACGTTGACCAGCCAAGCACATCCACTCGTTCAGACCGCTGCTGATTTTGCAGTCGCCGATCAGGTCATCGAGCAAAAAAGCTTAAAAGAACGTGCACCGACCATTGGGGATGCTTTGGCCGATGAGCTAGGCGTATATTCAAATCAGTATGGTTCAGGTTCAAGTCGACCCGTGATTCGTGGTCAAGATGGCCCTCGCGTGAAAGTCTTACAACATGCTTCAGAAACAGCCGATGTTTCGAGTTTATCGCCAGACCATGCCGTGACGGTCGATCCGATTTTGGCCAAGCAAATTGAAATCATCCGTGGCCCTTCAACCCTGTTATATAGTGCAGGTACCGTGGGCGGTTTGGTCAATGTCACCGATCAAAAAATTCCAACCAGCATGCCTGAAAAAGGTTTAGAAGGTACGGCTGGATTACGCTACAACTCTGGCAGTGATGAAAAGTTGGCCAGTGCTGGGGCGACGGTTGCTTTGGGCCGTCAGTTTGCTCTGCGGGTTGAAGGTTCAAAGCGTGAAGCGAATGACTATATTGCGCCGAACTATTTCCATGAGCATGAAGGTGAACTCGAAAAAGAACGTCGTGTCGGAAATACCTTTGCCAAAGGCGAAACTGTCAGCGTTGGTGGTTCATGGATTGGTGAGCGTGGTTTTGCGGGTATCGCCTATACCAACCGTCAAGATCAATACGGTTTACCTGGACACAGCCATGAATATGAAAGTTGCACTGTATCAGGTAATTTATTAATTGGATGTGGTGAGGAAGATTATGGCGACGAACATGAGACAGGGCCTTGGGTTGATTTAAAGTCGGAGCGTTATGACTTCCGTACAGAAATTTTAAATCCGCTTGCAGGGTTTGAGAAGTTACGAGCCCATGCCAGTTATACCGACTACCAACATGATGAAATTGAAGGCGATAGTGTTGCAACTACCTTTAAAAGTAAGAGTTATGATGCGCGTCTAGAAATGGTGCATCAGCCGATTGCGGATTGGGAAGGTGTGGTTGGCGTACAGTACAATCAACAAAAATTAGATATCACGGGTGAAGAGTCTATTTTAGAGCCGACCAAGACGCAAAAGTGGAGCGTATTTGGTTTAGAACACAAGCAGTGGAATGACTTCCATTTTGAGTTAGGGGCACGTATCGATCAACAGACGATCGATATTGAGTCAGATCGAAAAGACTATGATGATTATGCCGTGTCCTATTCGGGTGCTGTGAATTGGATGTTTGCACCGAACTATAAACTGTCTTTGGTTGGATCACATCAAGAGCGTTTACCTTTGGCGCAAGAGCTTTATGCTGATGGTAAGCATCTTGCAACCAATACCTACGAGCGTGGCAATGAAAATCTCGATGTCGAAAATTCCAATAACCTAGAGTTAGGTTTCCATTACGATACGGATAAAATTGATTATCACGTTCATGTTTACCACAACTGGTATGACAACTACATTTATGCTCAAACCGCAGACCGTTACGAAAACTTCCGCCTAGTAGACTACACTCAAGACAAAGCGCGTTTTTATGGGACTGAAGCAGAAGCCTCTTATGCTATCAATGATGTTTATAAAATGAGTGTCTTTGGTGACTATGTACGTGGCAAAATTGACAATGAAAATGCGCCGCGGGTACCTGCTGGCCGTTTAGGAACAAAAGTGAATGCGAGCTTTAGTGACACGTGGTCAGGAACGGCAGAGTACTACCATGTGTTTGAGCAAGATCGAATTGCAAGCTATGAGACCGAAACCGAGGGTTATAACATGGTGAATTTGGGCTTGGCGTATAATGGTCAGTATATGCAGGGCAATGATTATCGCGTGTATTTCAAAGCCAATAACCTCCTAGATGAGACGGTTTATTCGCATACTTCTTTCTTATCGACCATTCCACAAGTGGGGCGTAACTTCACGGTCGGACTCGACTTTAGTTTCTAAGGTGCTATTTCAAGCTTGAACCCAACCTTTTCCGTAGAGAGGAGGTGCTCCCTCTCCTTAAAGGAGAGGGTTAGGGAGAGGTTGCCAAAACATTGACAACAGAAATCCTCTTGAAAAATCAAACAATAAAACCTAGTCTGAGTATATTGGATTAGGTTTTTTGTTATGCGTATCTTTCGAAAATTACATCAAAAGCTCAACTGGACATCGACCCGTTATGTCGGTGTCGTGGTGGGTTTATTGGCTCTGACTTATTTAACCTCCGCAGTTTACCATAGCGTTAAACCACTGCCTGATGGGCTGGACTATACGGGCAAGTTACGTCATGCCGATGTCAAATTTATTGCAGATCAAACCTATATCGATGCACAAGGCAAGCAGCAACAAGATCATCATATTTTCAACGCAGTGTTTCAACTGATTGAAGATGCACAAACCACGATTGTGTTGGATATGTTCTTGTTTAACGATGAAGTGGGGACATCTCAAGCATCACAACGGGCGTTGACTCGTCAGCTGACCGATGCGTTAATTGTCAAGCGAAGCTTGCATCCAAATATTGAAATCAAAGTCGTTACCGACCCGATTAACTCAGTATATGGCGGACTATTACCTGAGCATTACCGTAAGTTACGTCAGGCAGGCGTGGATGTAATTGAAACCGATTTACGTCCGCTCCGTGCATCGAATCCCGTTTGGTCTGGTTTTTGGTATCTCTGTTGTCAAAACGCAGGCAATAATCCCGACGGTGGTTGGTTAAGAAACCCATTTGGGGATGAAAAAATCACCCTACGTAGTTATTTAAACTTATTTAACTTTAAAGCCAATCACCGCAAAACTTTGGTGGTCGATACCGCCGAAGGTTGGAAAACCTTGGTCACATCTGCGAATCCGCATGATGGCAGTTCGCGACATTCCAATGTGGCGCTGTTGGTGACAGGCAATACCGCAATTGATGTGTTGAAAACAGAGCAAACTGTGGCACATATGTCTCAGGGCGATGTACCAATGGTGATTCTAGGCGAAATTGCAGGAAATTCATCGCAGCCTCAGGTACAAGTGCTGACGGAAAAAGCAATCCTAGACGCAACCCTCAACTTGTTGAATACGGCAAAAGCCAATGACCAGATTGATTTGGCGATGTTCTATTTGTCTGAGCGTCAAATTATCAATGCTTTAAAAGATGCACAGAAACGCGGCGTTAAACTTCGGATTTTACTCGACCCTAATAAAGATGCATTTGGTCGTCAAAAGAATGGAATTCCGAACCGTCAAGTTGCATCTGAGCTTAACGATGCTGGTATTACAGTGCGGTGGTGTAATACTCAAGGAGAGCAGTGTCATAGCAAAATGATTTTAAAACGCCATGCACAAGAAGCAGAGCTCATTTTAGGTTCAGCGAATTTTACCGCACGGAATTTGAAGAATTATAACTTAGAGACTAATTTACGTGTGATTGGCCGGTCTAAGGCAGCGGTGTTTACAGATGCACAGCAATATTTTGATGGGGCATGGTCGAACTTAAATGGTCGTCAAATGAGTGTCGGCTATGAGCAATATAAAGATGAGTCAAAACTCAAATATGGGCTATACCGCTTTATGGAGTGGAGTGGTTTGTCGACGTTTTAGAGATTTTTTCTTCCTTGTTAGAAAAGGCGTAGCACAGCTAGGTAAGAGAAAAACTAAAATAAAAAAAGCGCATATTGCGCTTTTTTTATTTGGACTTACTGTTCAGGATTTGGCGGGATGATTTGATCCAAATCTTTATCGGTCATGTTATCGAGTTCATGTAGATCAGTTTTGATTTTCCATTTTTCGGCATCTTCCACTGGGCTTGGTAGACGTGCTTCTAACCAGTCACAAATGACATCGGGTGGAAAGTCAGCATGGTTACACTGAATGACCCATGCCAAGAATTGCTTGGCTTCACCATTCATATATGGCGGCGGTGAAACAGGTAGAAACTGCGTCGGTAGGCGCTCATTTTTAGAAATATAGTTCAGTACATGTCCCAGCTCTTGTACCGTTTGCCATGCCAAAGGATGATCTACATCAATTTGAAACTTAAACCACCATGCACTTTTTCCATCTGTGCCATAAGCATCAATCAGATTTTTTTGAATACTGGGCACTTTTGCAAAATATTCATAGAGTCGATCAAAACTTAATTCAGCCACGATTGTTCATCCAATACATTTATAAACAAAGATTAAGTATAAACTGAAAACTCATGCATTTTTTGCTTTTCAAAGAAATCCAGCTTCAAACCTTATAGTGGCGATAACGGGCAGTGATCTAAAATTGATGGTTTATACATTTTTTATCCATAAAATGGGTTTAAAATAATAATATTCACCTCAGTGGAGGAAGATGATGAAATATTTAAAAATAATCTATGGAATAAGTTTACTCAGCTTATTTCCTGCACTGAGTTTTGCTCAACCAGCGACGCGTTATTATGGAAAACCGCTGACTTCGCAAACCCAGCGTTTCCCAACTTATGCTGGGCCGTATCAAGGTGCAATGCCCAGACCTACATCACCGCCTCAAATTGAGCCCCCTCACCACAGACCACGTCCGCACCATCCACCACATGGCGGATATCCGATGCGACCAGGTGTGAGCATTATTTACCGAGCACCCAGCTATTCAACCTATAGTCAGGAAACCAATAGCTATGTGTATGGGGATGGCGACTCTAGTATTGAAAGCCGTGATTATGTGTTGATTACCGATTGGCGACGTTTGGGACTGCCAGACCCACCTGAAGGTATGCACTGGATTTTTGAAAATGGACGCTATGCTTTAGAGCCGGATTCAAAATAAATGAATCTTTGCTTGATACAGAAAACCCTCCGTTGTTTAGACGGAGGGTTTTTTAGTGGTCAATAAAGAATTAAGCGAGTTCATCATCTTGTGGGCGTGGTGTTTTCCCTTCAGGCAAAGGCTTGTCGGCATGTTTATCCCGAATTACTGAAGGATAATTCCACGATGCATAACGGACTACCAAGATTGCAACCGCCATAATTAAAATTGAACCCGTAATAATCACCAAATCCATATCCGCTTTGTGGTCATGCTGGATATCGGAAATTAAAAGTCGGGTGAGGGCAGTGATTGCGATATAAATTAAAAAGCGGACAGGCATGTGGTTGGTTTTAAAATAGATCCCGACCATTGCACCCAGTTCTAAGTAGATGAATAACAGTAAAATATCATCAATTGAGGCATATTGTTTAATGGTCAGGATCTCATAAACGGTATGTCCTGCCGACCAAATCACCATACAGCCAATAATAAATAAAGCCACATAGTGAAAACTTTCTACTGCAGTATTGCCCAGTTTATCGAGGAGGGTTTCTATTTTCTCTATTTTAGGGTCACGGTTAGTCATGGCTGCCTCCTGATATGTTGATTGTGGTTTATTGCATCATAAGCAAATTTCATGCACATGACGTATAAAAGCAAAAATAAAGCTGAGCCATAAAAAAACGCCTGATGAAGCAGGCGTTTTTTTATTCAGTCATTAAGCGATTAAGCTTGGCTGGTGAAGTAGTCTTCAGAGAAGTTCGTGATGACTTCTGCACCTGCTTTTACTTTTACAATACGTAAGTCGATTTCAGGCAAAATACGTTGTGTAAAGTAAGCTGCAAGCGCCAGTTTGTTTTGATAGAAGTCACCATCTTTGGTTTTTGCAGCATTGGCAATTCTTGCAAACATATAGGCAAAGCTGAGTAGGCCGACTGCATGTAAGTAATCTACTGCTGCTGCATTCGGGAACTCTGCACTTTCAGCAGCACGTTCAAGGATATACTTAGTCACTTCTTCCACTTCAGTTGCTGCATCGAGTGTTGCATCTTTAATGAAGTTTAGGTCTGCATCTAAGCCGTTAGCAAAATCACGGATTTCAGTAATGTAGTCTGCAATGAATGTACCACCACATTTAATTGTTTTACGACCGATTAAATCTTGAGACTGAACGCCGTTGGTGCCTTCATAGATTTGTGCAATACGTAAGTCACGTACACATTGCTCCATGCCCCATTCACGAATATAGCCATGACCACCGAAGACCATTTGTGAATCAATTACTGCGTTAAATGCAGTATCTGTTAAATACGCTTTTGCAATAGGGGTTAATAAGGCAACACGGTCATTGGCTGCTTTTACTGCTTCAGGGTCTGTTGAGAACTTAGTGATATCCAGTTGCTGACCCACGTAAACTGCAAATGCACGAGATGCTTCATTATTGGCACGTGCATTCAGCAACATACGACGCACATCACCATGAACTAAAATGCTGTCTGCAGGTTTAGCAGGCGATTGAACACCAGAAGCGCTACGACCCTGTAAACGGTCTGTTGCGTACTGTGCCGCATTTTGGTAGGCAAATTCAGATGCGCCTAAACCTTGAATACCCATCGACAGACGTTCGTAGTTCATCATCACGAACATTGCCGCAAGGCCTTCATTTTCTTTACCGACCAAGTAACCTTTGGCACCGTCAAAGTTCATTACACAAGTTGCAGACGCTTTGATCCCCATTTTGTGTTCAATTGAACCTGGACCTGCTGCATTACGCTCGCCCACAGAACCATCTGCATTCACTAGGAATTTAGGCACGATGAAGAGTGAAATACCACGTGAACCCGCAGGTGCATCAGGAGTTTTTGCCAAAACTAAGTGAATGATGTTTTCAGCTAAGTCGTGGTCACCGCCAGTAATAAAGATTTTGGTCCCTGTAATGTTATAGGTGCCGTCTTCGTTACGTTCAGCTTTAGTTTTGATAATGCCTAAATCTGTACCTGCATGTGGCTCAGTTAAACACATGGTCCCAGACCATTCGCCTGAGTAAATTTTAGGTAAATAGGTTTCTTTTTGTTCTTGCGATGCGTAGCTGTTCAGCGCCATACCTGCACCGACAGAAAGAAGCGGGTAGAGCATGAATGATGGGTTAGTTGCGAACAGCATTTCATCTGCTAGAACTGTCAGCATTTTTGGCATGCCTTGACCGCCCCATTCTTCATCAGCCGCTAAGCCAATCCAGCCGCCTTCAGCATATTGCTTAAACGCTTCTTTAAAACCAGCAGGCGTAGTCACTGCGCCATTGCTAAAAGTTGCGCCTTCTTCATCACCTGTACGGTTTAAAGGCAGGGTTACGTTCTGCGCAAATTTAGCCATTTCCTCGAGGATCGCTTCAGCCGTCGCACTGTCTACATGAGCTAGATTTTCATTAGACTGCCAGAACTGATCTGCATTGAAAACGTCATTGAGGATAAATTTCATATCCGCAAGTGGGGCATTATAAATTGGCATGTTCGTTCACCTGTTTATTGTTTGAATCTCTGTAGACTTAGGACAGCTTAATTAACAACGGAGAGTGTTATCAGATGACCCAAGCGAAATAACGCTCTATTTATAAAGAAAAAGGACCGCCAAAGCTATGACTGTCCTTTTTCATTTCTGTACTCAAGAGTACAACTATTTCGAATATCGAATTAGTTATTAACTACTTAGAATGCAAAGTGCTCTGCATCTAATGCAAGTAACGGTTCTACGCCACCAGCAATCACGTCAACGTGTGAGCGAACACGTGGAAGGATCTTCTTGAAGTAGAAACGAGCTGTCGTGACTTTCGCATTATAGAAGTCAACGTCAGTTGTACCTGCAGCCAATGTTTCTTGTGCTACAAGTGCCATACGTGCCCATAGGTAAGCAAGCGTTACATAACCAGAGAAGTAGAGGTAATCGACCGCAGCAGCACCCACTTCATCTGGGTTTTGCATTGCTTTCATACCAATTTGCATGGTTAAGTCGCCCCACTCTTTGTTTAGAGCAGCAAGAGGTTCAACAAACTCTTTCATTGCCGCATTGTCTTTGTTTGCTTCAACAAATTTGTGAATAATCTTAGTGAAGTCTTTCAACATTGCACCTTGAGTACCCAAAACTTTACGACCTAACAAGTCAAGCGCTTGGATTTCAGTTGTCCCTTCGTATAGACACGCAATACGTGTATCACGAACGATTTGTTCCATACCATGCTCTGAAATAAAGCCGTGACCACCAAACACTTGAACGCCGTGTTTTGCAGATTCAGAACCTGTTTCAGTCAAGAATGCTTTTGCAATTGGGGTAAGGAGTGACAAGATGTTGTCAGAAGATTTACGCTCTTCTTCCGTTGCACCTTGCTCAACCACGTCCGCATGTAGAGACAATAAGTAAACCAGTGCACGACCACCTTCAGCAAATGCTTTTTGAGTTAACAGCATGTTACGAACAGCAGGGTGAACAATAATTGGATCGGCTTCTTTTTCTGGTGCTTTAGGACCTGTTAAAGAACGCATTGCCAAGCGGTCTTTCGCATAGGTTAATGCACCTTGGAATGCACCTTCAGATGCAGCAAGACCTTGAACAGCAGTACCAATACGTGCGGTGTTCATGAAAGTGAACATGCAGTTTAAGCCACGGTTTTCAGGGCCAATCAAGAAACCTTTTGCATTGTCAAAGTTGATTACGCAAGTTGAGTTACCATGGATACCCATTTTGTGTTCGATAGAACCACAACGTACCGCGTTACGCTCACCCACACTACCGTCTGCGTTTAAGTTAAACTTCGGTACGATGAATAAAGAAATACCTTTGGTGCCTTTAGGTGCGCCAGGAAGACGAGCAAGTACAATGTGAACAATGTTCTCAGCCATGTCATGTTCACCCGCTGAGATAAAGATCTTCTCACCAGTGATTGCATAGCTACCGTCAGCTTGTGGCTCAGCTTTAGTACGGATAATACCCAAGTCAGAACCAGCGTGTGATTCTGTTAAGCACATCGTACCTGTCCAAACACCTGAAACAAGGTTTGGTAAGTAAGCATCTTTTTGTTCAGCTGAACCGTGATGTTCTAAAGTACGAACTGCACCATGAGAAAGACCTGGGTACATGCCCCATGCCCAGTTTGCAGTACCGACCATTTCTGAAATCACGTTACCCAAAGAAACAGGTAATGCTTGACCGCCGTATTGCTCTTCAGCAGAAAGAGAGGGGAAGCCAAGTTCGATATATTTTTGATACGCTTCTTTAAAGCCAGTTGGAGTTGTAACAACGCCATCATTCCAAGTACAACCTTCGCGGTCGCCGCTTTGGTTGATTGGAGACAATTCGTTTTCACAGAAATCTGCAGCAGCTTCTAAATATTGGTCAACCAATTCACGGCTTACGGTTTCCTGAAATGCAGGCAATTTAGAATAGTGTTCTTCTGCATTCAATAGCTCATGCAGTACGAATTGCATATCACGTAAGGGCGCTTTGTATTGTGGCATATCGGTTTCCTCAATACTGGTTTAACCAGCTTATAATCCTAATAAACATAAAAACGTGTCTTCTTTGACACGGATTGGAATAACTTAATCGTGCAACATCTTCTAATTTGGTACAAGCGGTTCGGGTGCTTTTCTTGGTGACTGTAAAGTCAAATAAATATTATTCAAAATCGCTAAGTGCACTGAGTGTAAACAGTTTTGCTGCTTTTGGCATGACATAAATAGTCAAAAAGCGTAAAAAGTTATGTCCAATAAAAAAGGCGCAATTTGCGCCTTTTTTATATATTTATGCTTTTTAAAGTGGCTTAAGCAGCCTTATTCGGTGCTGAAACAGGGGCTTTAGGCTGGAAGTGAACGATACATCTGCCATCTACTGTTTGTGTGCCGACTTTTAACTGCACGACTTTACCATCGGTTTGACCTTGGCAGGCTTTGGTCGCAGCTTGTTGGCGCGCTTGACGTTCAGCTAAACGTTGATCGTATTGCTGAGTTAACTCAGCACGTTTCGCATCGGTTAGTGGTTCGCCACGCTGCATATGCATGCCACGGAATTCACCAAGATCGGCTTGATCACCACGCATTGGGCGGTGTTCACCACGTTTCATTTCATCACGGTTCGGTTTAAATGAAATCGCACATGTGCCTTCTAGTGTTTGTTCACCTGCTTTAACTTGGACTGCTGAACCCACTGCTTTGCCATCGCAGGCTTTTTTAATGTCTTGCATGACCTGCTTGCGTTCAGTACGCATTTTTTCAAACTGTTCGCGTTGTTCAGGTGTCATATGACGGTCTTTTTGATAATGACTATGCATATGTTGCGACTGCTCCATATCTTTTGGTGCTTGGGTAGATTGACAGGCTGTCAACGCACCTACAGATAAAACGCTGGCAGTGGCTAAAGCAATTTTTGTCATCTTATTCATTCTACAACTCCCCCATACAAGAGCATGTCATTTTGGATGATTAAAGATTAAATAATAAAGATGTAGAAACAATGGAGAGTTTTTTGATGCAGTGTTCTATACAATAACAAGGCAAAAGAACGACCGAGAGATTGCTTTTGAAGATTCGCCGCGTACCGATTGCTTTACGCTTATTCCTCACTGTATTGCTGACCACTTTGGTGATTACCACGGTGAGTTTAGGTGTGCTGCATTGGACGATGCAAAAGAATTTTGCTAAATATGTGGCGGACGTGGAAATGCAAAAGCTCGATCATCTGATTGATAACTTAGCAGGCGTTTATAGCACTTATCATGACTGGGGCAATGCCATTCAAGCGCAAATTTTGCAGATTGAAGGACATGCCGCGCCAGATGATTATGACCGTCTCTCTCGTTGGTGGTTGCGCCGCCAGTACGATATTGCTCTGCAACAGCGTTATTTTAAAGAAAATACCAAAACCTTACTTAGTGATGTCTCTACCACTGAAGTCAAACATGAAAAACAGATTTTAACCGAACAAGAACTGCAAGCTTTGGAGGAAAATTTACCTTCTGAGTTTCAACCCTTTGAAGGTTTAAAGTTCCCACTCAGCGCCAATCAAAATGTGTTCCGTCCAGATCGTAAAAAAGAAGAGATTGAACAAGAGAGCAAACAAAACACAGGTAAAAAACAGTTTATTTCCACGCCTGACCGTTTAGGTCTTAGTTCGCGGTTATCTTTATACGATACGCAGCGTCAGTTTGTGGTCGGTGAACCCTCGGATGATCAAGTTTCTTTCCGTCCTATTGTGGTGAATAACCAAGTGGTGGGGTACTTGGGGCTGAAACCAGTCCTCGATCAAGATGATGCGTTGAGTATTAACTTCTTTAGTAACCAAAAGCGTTATTTATTACTGGTCTATGGTTTAACCGTTTTTGCCAGTTTAATTGCTGCACTGTTACTTGCGACTTATTTTAAGACGCCAATTCAACGCTTGTTGAATGGTACGCGTGAATTAACCAAGGGTAATTTTCAGCATCAAGTTAAAGTGAATCGAAACGATGAGTTGGGTGATTTATCCAATGAACTGAACCAACTGGCGGTGATTTTAGATCAGCATGAAATTTCACGTCGTCAGTGGGTGTCAGATACTTCACATGAGTTGAAAACGCCGTTGGCAGTATTACAAGCGCAGATCGAAGCGATGCAAGACGGTATTCGAAAACCAACGCCTGAGCATTTTGAATCGATGTTACGCCAAGTCACCAGTTTGAAAAAACTCACGCATGACTTGGCCGATTTGGCACAAGCGGAAGCACAGCAATTAAACTGTTACTTTGCAACCGTGAACCCGTGGGCGGTGATTGAGCAAGAAGTAGAAAACTTTAAGCCCAAATTTGAACAGGCCCATTTAAGCATCAGTGTCGAAGGTGAGGGCGCTGAGTTACAACTTGATATTGACCGTTTTAAGCAAATCATGGTCAATTTGTTGGGCAATAGCATTCGTTATACCGAAGCGGGTGGGCAGGTACGGGTTCATACGGAACAGTCTGCAACAGATTGGACGGTCTATGTCGATGACAGTCCATATGGTTTAACTGATGAGCAACTAGCAAGACTCGGTGAGCGTTTCTACCGAGTCGATGACTCGCGTACGCGTAGCACAGGTGGTACAGGTTTAGGTTTGGCTTTATCGGCTAAACTGGCTCAGGCTTTGGGCGGCGAATTGAGTTTTGATCATTCGCCTTTGGGTGGTTTACGTTGCAAGTTAACGTTCCCAAAAAAATGAAACACAAAAGGAAGTATGTATGAAACATATTATGCTGGTTGAAGATGAAGTAGAACTTGCACAATTGGTCCGCGATTATCTTGAAGCAGCGGGCTTTGAAGTCAGTATGTTTCATGATGGTCAGGAAGCTTACGATAGCTTTACGCAGCGTAAACCGAGTCTGATGATTTTAGACTTAATGGTGCCTCGTATGGATGGCTTGACCATTTGCCGTAAAGTCCGTGAACAGTCGGATTTGCCGATTATTATGGTCACCGCACGCACCGAAGAAATTGACCGCGTGCTTGGCTTGAACATGGGGGCAGACGACTATGTGTGTAAACCCTTTAGCCCGAAAGAATTGGTGGCACGTGTGCAAGCCGTGTTACGCCGTTTAGAGCGTAAAGCTGAGCCTGAAGATCAGTCTTTGTTCCGTATGGATAAAGCGCAGCAACGCATTTGGTATCAACAAAAGCCTTTAAACCTAACACCGACCGAGTTTCGTTTACTGGAGTTGTTTTTAGAGCATGTGGGGCAAGTCTATTCGCGTGCGCAGTTGTTGGATCATATCAACCCAGACAGCTTCGAAGTGGCTGACCGGGTGATTGATAGTCATATTAAGAACTTACGTCGTAAGATTTCGGATGCAGCTGAAACAGGCAACCGTCATGAATGGGTTCAGGCGGTATATGGAGTAGGCTACCGTTTTGAATATCCTGAAGATTAATTCAGTTTTCTGAACGATAGAAGAAGCGGATAAGCCTTGGGTTATCCGCTTTTTTATGGGATTCAAGCAAAGGCGGCAATCAAAATCTACAGTCCGTTTAAACCTTCAACTGGTGAAATGAAACTGAGCAATCGGCAATTTTAAAGGGCAAGACTGGTTGATCGCTTGTGCAAGCGGTACAATTCATTTTTTTATCAGATGAGCATGTGTTTTGAGCAGCGAGACGCCTAAACTTCAGCGCCGTTTAAAGAACCGCCATATTCAATTGATCGCCATGGGTGGCGCAATTGGTACAGGATTGTTCTTAGGTTCAGCACATATTATTCAATCTGCTGGCCCATCGATTATTTTGGGTTATATGATTGGCGGTTTGATTGCATTTTTAATTATGCGTCAGCTCGGTGAAATGATTGTGCATGAGCCAGTGACGGGTTCATTCAGCTACTTTGCCTTTAAATATTGGGGGCGTTTTTCAGGCTTTTTAACGGGCTGGAACTACTGGGTATTGTACATCTTGGTGGTGATGACTGAACTGACCGCGATTGGCAAGTATGTGAATTACTGGTGGCCACATATTCCTGCGTGGGTCTCGGTGCTGGTGTTTTTTGTGGTGATCACGTTGGCCAATCTCGCTAATGTCAAACTGTATGCGGAGTCTGAGTTTTGGCTGTCGATGATTAAAGTTGTGGCGATTATCGCCATGATCATCTTCGGGGTTTACCTGTTGTTGACGGCTGATGTCGGTTCAACCGCATCCGTCACTAATTTGTGGGCACATGGCGGGTTTTTCCCACATGGCTTTGAAGGCTTGTTTTATATGCTGGCCTTTATGATGTTTGCCTTTGGCGGCATTGAGCTGATCAGTATGGCGGCTGCGGAAACCGAAGACCCTGAAAAGAACATTCCAAAAGCCGTCAATCAAACGGTGATACGGGTTTTTCTGTTCTATATTTGCTCGCTGGCGATTCTTTTGTCTTTGGTACCTTGGAATCAATTGGATTTGGGTGGCTTAGATAAAAGTCCATTTGTGCTTATTTTTAAGCAAATGGGTATTGAATGGGCAGCGCATTTACTGAATTTTATTATTCTGACTGCATCGGTTTCTGTTTGTAATAGTGGGATGTATGCCAATAGCCGCATGCTATTAGGTCTGGCCGAACAGGGCAATGCCCCGCAAGTTTTTAAGCAGGTTAATCGGCAAGGGACACCGATTGCGACTGTTTTATTTTCAGCATTACTGATTTTCGGTTGCGTGCTGTTAAATTACTTCTTACCTGAAAAAGCGCTCAGTTATCTGATTTATATTGTGGTCAGTGCGGCGGTGCTGAATTGGATGATGATCAGTTTGATCCATCTTAAATTTAGACAGAGTATGAAAAAACAGGGCATTCAAACCAAGTTTCCAGCATTATTTGCACCGTTTAGCAATTATTTTGTTTTAGTATTTATGCTGATGATTTTATATATCATGTGGAATCAAGGTTTTATGCTTTCCGTGTTGATGCTTCCTGTCTGGATCCTCGTGTTATTTGTTTTATTTCAAGCATTGAAGCCGAAGAAAAGCTAAAGCGCAGGTGATGATGTTGAAAAGGACTCAATATGAGTCCTTTTTTTTATAGGATTTTTGATATTTTAGGGTTCTGATTTATTGCTAAATGATAAGTATCTAAAATAATGTTTTAGTTTGTCTTTTTACTTTTACATTTGTTTTAGACAAGGTCGATGAGTCTGTATTCAAATCAGCGAAGTATTCTGCTAGCCCTATGTATGTCACTTAGGGTTGGACTATAAGATAGCGTCCAAACTTTTCGACAATACATTCAAATAAGCAACTGAATATGAAAATGACTAAGACTTTACTGATTCTCAGTCTGTCTTTGTACGAGTTCAGCATGGCTTTCTGATTAACTTGGATGGAGAGTGAGCTACTCTCATACTTCAACTTTTCGGATTGATATGTATAGATAATTAAATAGGCAAAATCGAGAAAGAGTGATTGTATTTCCAACAGATTGAAGTACTGAGCTATAAAGTTGCTTTTAAATCACGCAAAAAGTAATTTTTAGGAGTAAGGTTCAGCTTTAGTCATCCTGAAAACTATCCACAATTTCTGCGGATAATTTTGGGGGTAAGTCTAATTAAGCTTATTTTTCTATGTACGTTTTGGCTTACACTAATTCAAGCGGATTGCGTCTAGGTCAGCTCTGAAATATTTTATATAATGCAGTCATAGAGAACAGGAAGTTCCAAAACATAAAACAAAAATGATAAGTTCAACACTAGGATGTGAGGTACGACAGGAGTTATACCTAGCTAACCAATACGAAAAAGCCCGACAAGATGTCGGGCTTTTTTTTATCATCTATAAATGTCTCATTTCACTTTTCGTTTCGAATTTTGGGTTCCAAAGTGGGCAATACGTAGAAAACGTTGAAAAACTGTTTAGCCGAGACAATATACCTTCAAATCCATGACCTGTTTGATGCAGTGATAGGGTTGCGCTTTAGGAAATCTAATAGGAATAATTTAAAAATCTTTTTCATTCAATACATATTTAGGTGATGGCTTTAAGCGCAGCGATTCGCTGTCTTTGTAGTTTATTCAGCTTGGATACCACGAGCTCATAAGAGCTATGTACCAGATCAATGACTAAATCCGAATCTACGTTTTCATCTTCATATATTGAAATCCAATGCTTTTTATTCATATGCCATCCTGCATGAATATAGGGATAAATATCACGTAGCATCGTGCCGTGGTCAGGCGTGACTTTTAAATTACTTAAAGCCGCCCCACTTAAAGATGAATTGAGCAAAAACATTTTATCCATGACTTTATAGACATCACAGCCTTCACCAAAGGGCTGACTACACGTCACTTCTGGCAAGGCAAGTGCAGCTTTTGCAGCAATAAGGTGTAAGGACATGGTGATCATCACTCTAGTGGGCGAAGCCCTGTGGATTTTGTTTACTTTATCCACAGTTTAAGCCAAATGCTTAAGAGGAACAACTCACCATCACCTCAGGAACATCCGTTGGTAAAGGTGCTAAATCCTCAGCTTTCTCTAGTGCTACATTCCGCTCAAACGGTTGGCTAAGCAGGTCAAATAAGCGTTCGACTTCTGAGAAATCATTCCGCTCAGCCAGTTCAATCGCTTTTTGTGCCATGTGATTGCGTAGGATATAAACGGGATTGGCTTGTTGCATGGCCATATTAAGTTCTGCCGTGTCTTGATTCGCACGAATTTGTTCATATTGCGCAAGGAAACTTTCAAACTGACGGCGGTCAAGGCAGTCATCTTTAATCATTTCATAGTGTTGATTCTGTAAACGCGTAAAGCTTTGTGTGTAGTCAAGCTGTTCGGTTTGTAGAATCCGTAAGAAGGTCATGGCACAGTCAAAACTGTCCGTGTGGAAATGAGGTAAGCCCATTTTCTGACTTAAACCCAGTTTGTAGTGCTCCAAGAACGTGGGTTCATAGTGCTCTAGGCAATCGGCAAGGTCTTGCTTCCATTGTTCTTTGTCATAGTCTTGCGGACAAAGCGGAATGAGGTTATTCAACCATGTCCATAAGTTCCAATGTCCAATGCTTGGCTGCTGCTGATAGGTATAGCGGCCTTGGTAGTCGGAGTGATTGTTAATCCAATTCGGACGGAAGCGTTCCATAAAGCCATAAGGACCAAAATCGAGGGTTGAACCTGTAATGTTTAAATTATCAGTATTCATCACTCCATGTGCGAAGCCGACCAGTTGCCATTTGGCAATCATTACCGCAGTCCGTTGAATCACTTGGGTTGCAAATGCCAAAACAGGTTGTTCCGCATCTAAACACTCGGAGTAATGCCAAGCGATACATCTTTGGGTAAATTCGTCGAGTAAATCAGGTTGATACTGGTTGATCCACTCAAAATGTCCTAAGCGAATATGACAGTCTGATGTACGTAACATCATCGCACCGAGTTCCAATTTTTCCCGCTGCACGCCTTGAGCCGATGAGGTAAAGCCAACAGCATTACTTGATGCGACACCTAAACTATTCAGCGCATGTCCAGCCAAATACTCACGAATGACGGAACGAAGTACCGCACGACCATCTCCCATACGTGAGTAAGGAGTAGAGCCTGCACCCTTTAAATGCAGGTCAATGGTTTGCCCATGTTGATCGAGAATTTGTGCGATCAATAAACCCCGACCATCACCGAGCTGTCCTGCCCACTGACCAAATTGATGTCCTGCATAGACCATTGCCAATGGTTCAAATTCACTAAAGGTTTTTTGTCCGCTACAAATCTCTACCCAAGACTGTTTGTCTGCTTCAGACCATTGCAACTGTTCTGCTAAAGCGGTATTGAAATGACCTGCTTTTGCGCCTTTTAGTGGCAAGGGCTGTTGATGGTGATAAAGCTTTGAAGAAAGGAGGGAGTAGCGTGAATTGAACTGCATAGTGAAGGATCACAAGGGATAAGCCATGACCCCATCAATATAGCAAAGTTTTAGTGTTAAGACATATATCCAACTGTTTTAGTCAACTATAAACAGTTTGGCACCTTTTGGGGTGGACGAGCGATGGGCTTCGGCTTGATCCGCAACTTGGTAACTCATGCCAGCCGTGAGGGTAAAGCTACGGCCATCATCTAGTTCGGTGTGGAGTTCGCCTTCTAAGCACAACAGAATATGTCCTTTAGAACACCATGAGGATAAATCAAGCACTGCTTTATTTATACACAAGGGCCAAATAGTTCTCCGAATACTCCACCATACGCACGCGAATCGCGTCAAATTGCTGCGTACGCCACAGAGCATAACCTTGATCACCTGTATGGCGTGTGGTCGGTATCTCGGCCCAGTTGGTGATACCGAAAGGGATATTGTTTATATTCATGTTGTTATCCTTTATGACCTGCTAAAAAAAGCCCCTTGCGGAGCTTTCTTTTGAAATGGTGAATCAGAGATTAATTATTGTGAAATAGGTGCTTTTTTAATACTACGCATCAGCGTGGTTAAAGTTTGACGGTGATGACCTAAGCGCTGTTCGACTAACTGAAACTCAATTTTAAGCTTTTCATCCATTTGGTGAATTTTTTCAGCCACAGCTGTTTTCTTGGCTTGAATTTCTTGTTCTTTCAACTTTGCCCAGTCATTTAAGGTTTGGGTAAAAGCATCATACTCTTGTGCAATACGAGCTTTCGCAGAACTAATGTCATCACTGACATTTAGACCATGGACTTCTAAGTCTTGTTCAGCATATTTAAACTTCATCGCAAGTTCTGCTTTTTTGATATTAAAGCTCGGAATACGACGTAAGTTTTTAGCTAAACCCAGTTTTGAGCATGACCAAATCAACCATTTGGTTGGGTCATATTGCCACCATTTCACACCATTACGGTAGTCATATTGGAAAATATGGTGGTAGTTATGATAACCCTCACCCCAAGTGGCAATGGCTAACCAGAAGTTGTCACGTGCGGTATTTTCATCTGTATATGGACGTTTGCCCCACATATGACATAAAGAGTTAATGAAGAATGTGACGTGGTGGCTGAGGATTAAACGCATTAATCCGCCCAACAATAACACGCCCCATAAGTCACCTACGGCCCAACCAATTGGTAATAAAATACCCGTGTGGACGATGATCACTAAAGGAACATAATATTTATGTTGGAACATTACCAATTTATCATTGAGTAAATCGGGCGCATTTTTAAAGTCAGGTTCTGCTGATGGATAGTCACGAAGCATCCAACCCATGTGCGCATACCAAAAACCTTTGTTAATCGAATACGGATCTTTCTCGGTATCATCGACATGGCGGTGGTGGGTACGGTGACCTGAACCCCAGTATAAAATACTGTTTTGCACAGCAAAGGTACCCATAATCATCAAAATGATTTTTAAAGGTAAGCTTGCTTCATAAGCACGGTGTGCCCATAAGCGGTGATAGCCAGCGGTAATACCTAAGCTACTAACACCCAGTAATACAAACATACTGATCCAAGCGGCTAAGCTGAAATCATGCTGAAAGGCATATAAGGGAATTGCAATCACAGCCACAATGGGAAGAAAAACCAATGCAAAAATTGCAACCCAGTTAAATGGGGCTTTGGGTAGGGGAGCATTCATCTCCAACAGCACTCCTGAAACCTTGGGAGGTATAAATGGAAGGTCAATCCATTACTTTTTGCATGGATTAAGCCACAGCATATTAGCATGAGCGAACCATGCTTCACTAGCATTATTGTACAGATGTATTGTACTAAACAGTAACAGAATACGAATGTTTAGATATCGAAATTATCGAAGCATTTCTAGGCTTTATCGTAGCAGAGCGATCAATATGAAAAATAAACATTTTCAGTGCCACTGCTCATGTAAAACTTAAGTCAATCTGTGGCCTGTTCAATGCACATCGGTCAAATGTTGTAGCATCATTTTAGGAAAGTCGGTAATTAATCCATCAATGCCACAGTCACGTAAATGTTTGGCACGTTCGATGTCATTCACTGTCCAAACACTAACGGCTAAATTCGCTTGTTGTGTGGCTTTTAACAAGTCATCAGTTGCCAGTTGATTCATCCAGCCGATTTGGCAACATTCGTATTTGAGCGCTTGTTCAATCGCAAGATGTTGAATATCGTCCTCAATCAATAAACCACGTTTAAATGGGGAGTGTTGATCTTGGAGTGCTTGTAGGATTTTAAGATCAAAACTGGTGATGACCGCACTGTGTTCAAAGCCTCTAAGTTGCTGTGTGAGATGTTGTGTTAGTCGCTCCGCTTCAGCTTGTGTTTCTACAGCTTTGACTTCAACTTCAAGATGTTCAAAGTCCTGCATAATCTGGAGGGCTTGTCGCAATGTTGGCGTACTTTGCTTTTCCCAGTCTAGCCAAATATGTGCTTGGTTATAGGCATCGAGTTGTGTGCTGTTTAATGGGGAGAGTGCTTGGTCAATCCCAGTGGTTCGGAGCATGTTGTCATCATGCATAATGATCAGCTCATGGTCGTTGAGCTGACGAACATCAAATTCGACCGCACGGATGCCCAGATCATGAATATATTGAAAACCGCCGAGTGTATTTTCTGGGGCTTCGCCACGTGCACCACGATGTCCGATGATTCTCATATTGAACCTGATCTATATACGTCTTTTGAGTGATTGTAGCGCTAAAACATTGGATTGGGGGATAGATTCTAAGGTGGAGATATTAGATATGCGTAAATGCGATTTGTAATGGTTTGAGGCGGAACTGAATTTGAAGGAAATGCTTCTGTGATATTTAGGATAAGAGAAGGCATTTGACGAGTTTTTCGGTTGATAAATGGTTTTAATTACTTTTTCCAAGGGAAAAATAATATCAAAAAGTCTTCTAGTGAGTTGATCACTGGAAGACTCTGAAAAAATCTATTTCGTTCTAAATACTTAAAATTGTTTTAAATAGTTTCATTAATATTTTTTTGCCAAAGTACTTCCGAACCACCTTCAGCACGCTGTAAAGCACGGGATGCAACAAAAAGCCAATCAGATAAGCGGTTGAGTAACTGTAGTGCGGTGCTTTGAATATTTTGATCACGAGTGTGCACCGACATTAAGCTACGTTCAGCTCGGCGACATACCGCTCGTGCTTGATGTGCATAGCTACATGCTAAAGAACCCGAAGGTAAGATAAATTCTTTCAGCATGGGTAAGTCTTCATTCATGCGGTCAATTTCTTGTTCAAGAAACTCAATACAAACCGGTTGCAGCAAGTGATAGTTTGGAATACACACTTCACCGCCTAAGTCGAAAAGCCAATGCTGAATCAGGCTTAAGCTTTTATCCCATGTGGCTTTGTCCGTGATTTGACTTGCGGTAATTTGAGCACGAAGCACACCAATTGTTGAATTAAGCTCATCCACATCACCGAGTGCGGTAATTCTTAGATCATCTTTAGTCACACGTGATCCATCACCCAGACCTGTGGTGCCTGAGTCGCCAGTACGGGTATAAATTTTACTTAAACGGTGGCCCATAATTTGTCCTGCCTAAAAAATGAAAAAAAGGATAATGTCGGTCAAAACATTATCCATAAACTGCGCTGTTTTAAATTGTTTTTTGAGCCATTGCGTTAAATTAATAACGGAAAGTGACTCCTACAGAGGCTTGACGGCCGCCGTTGATGTACCAAGTATCAGTGCTTGAGTAGACTGCTTTGTATTTCACATCACCAATGTTTTGGATATTGGTGAACAATTTGATATTTGGATTTACATTCCAAAATGCATTGAGATCAATCGTTGCATAGCCAGGAATTTTAACGGAGTTTTGGCTTGCTTGAGCTTTTGCATGAGAACGAGCAACAAGAGCAGTATTTACACCATAAGTTCCGTCATCATATCCTGCTGTAAAGGTAAAGGTTTGACGTGGACGACGCACGAGTTCAAACCCAGTAGATTCATCTTCTGTTTTTACGTAAGCATATTCAGCAGATGTAAAAAGTTGATCTTTTTTCCAATTTAGTCCGAGCTCACCACCAGTCATATTGGCATCATCAATATTGACATATTGCCATGAAGCATTTGATCCAATTAGGTTTTTAACCTTAGTGTAATACACAGACGCATTTGCACTTAAACCATAGTTAAGTTGTTGATCTAGACCAATTTCATAAGAAATACTTTCTTCTGGTTTGAGATCTTGATTTCCATAAAAACCAGCATATAACTGATAGGCTGTTGGCGCTTTAAATGCAGAGCCAATATTGGCATAAATACTTGTCAACGGGGCAATTTGTAAACGCCCAGCTATTTGCCCTACAGTGTGTTGGCCAAATTGATCATCATCTTCTAAACGGATACCTGCTTGAGTGTGTATGCCCGCATTATTATATTGATGTTGTAAGTAATACCCTGTAGATCCAAGGTTTTTCTTCCCAGATAGGTAATCATAAGTCACATCGGTATCTTGCGTTGATACACCGAACAAAATGTTTTGTTTTGGAGTGAACTTCCAATTTAAATTGATGTCACCTTCATTGCGCTCACTATCATAGGCATAAGAATATGTTTCAATATAAGTTGCTTCATCTTGATAATTTGAATAGCGGGCATTTAATGTTAATGCATCTGTGAATTGGTATAGGCCATTCCAATTGATCAATTGATTTTTAAAATCACGTTTAGCCGTATTTGTACCTGTAGAATAGTCTAAATAGTGATTGATTCCTTCATTTTCACTAATAGACACGTTTGTTTTAAAATTATCTTGTTTGTATCCAATCTTAGCGCTATAGCCTTTTTGGTCATAGCTCGCTTGGTCATTATTCTGTGTATTTAAGATTTCTGTACCGTCACTTTCTAAGCGTTGACCACGAATTTGAGCAAAAAAACCATCTTGAGCTAGATCTAATCCTACCAGTGCTTTATATGTGTTGTTCTCACCATATAAGCCAGTAATGAATGCACTATTTTTTTCTGGGGTATCTGTCAGTAATTGGATTACCCCACCAATTGCATCAGAACCATATTGAACCGAAGCTGGTCCTTTAAGAATTTCAATTTGACTAATGTCAGATAAATCTAAAAGTTCGGTATTATTTTTACCGTTAATTCCTTCAATTAAAGCAGCACCATCTTTAAGTACTAAAGTATGATTTGAATTTGTACCACGGGTGAAAATGGAAGTTGTTTGCCCAAGACCGCCAGTTTGAACAACATTTAATGCGGCATCTTGTTTGACTAGATCATTTAAGTTAAGGGCTGGATTTTTTGCGATTTCACTTTTTGAAATTACAGAAATACGGGCAGGAACGTCTTTAATCTTTTCTTCAGAACGTGTTGCAGTGACAACCAATGTATCTAAAGATGTATTAATACTGTCTTGTGCAGATGCTGTTGCGGAGAAACCCATCGCAATAGCGATTGCGCCCACTAAAGCTGTAGGCTGAAATAAATTTGGCATGCTGGCTCCATACATTCACCCCCCGTGAATGATTGAGTTAAATGGCGCAATAAGCAGGTCTCCGGACTTAAATATAAATATTGCGAACAATATTGGTATATCCATCTTCCCACACGAGTGCAGTGATGTAAGTGCAAACACTTATAAAGATATACGTTTCGTTTTACCGTTGCGGGGGCAGTGTTGGACTCTCACCAACTTCCCTAAAGCATAGTGCTCAGACTTATTGCATTTGGGCGAAGTATAAGGTTTGTATGCGAATTAAACAATCTATGTAAAGATTTTTCAGGATGAACTTTACGCAAGGCGAAAAAATTGCATTACAATGATTCGCCCTTTATTTATAGATCAGCTATAAATAGGGTTGAGCCAGAGTTATAACCTATGCGAACCCGTGCCAAAATTTGTGGGATTACCCGTAGCCAAGATATTCAAGCTGTGGTCAATGCAGGGGCAGATGCAATTGGTTTTGTATTTTTCCCGCCTAGTCCACGCCATGTCAGTGCAGTTCAAGCTAAAGAATTGATTCGACATGTGCCTGCCTATGTGCAAACTGTTGGACTTTTTGTGAATGCCACTGCGGATGATATTGCGGATGTGTTAAAACAAGTGGCACTGGATATTATTCAGTTTCATGGCGATGAAACACCAGAAGACTGTCAGGCGATTGCAGCACAGGTTGGGCGTCGCTGGTATAAAGCCATTCAAGTGAAACCTGAACTGGATGTAGTTGCAGAAGTTCAACGCTTTCAACAGGCAGAGGCAAGCGCAGTGCTCTTAGATGCATGGCATCCCGAATTGAAAGGGGGAACGGGACACAGTTTTGACTGGTCACAATTCCCTAAGCTCGATATTCCTTTAATTTTAGCGGGTGGTTTAACCCCGACTAATGTTGAAGACGCTATAAAGACGACTGGGGCTTATGCTGTAGATGTCAGCGGAGGCGTCGAATCCGCTAAAGGTATAAAAGACCAACAACTTATAGAAAACTTCATGCAAGGAGTCCATCGTGGATCAGCAAAGTAATGTGATTGACTATACCCAATACCCAGATGAACGTGGGCATTTTGGTATCCATGGCGGACGTTTTGTGTCAGAAACTCTAATGGCTGCATTAGAAGACTTAGAAAAGCTCTATTTCCGTATGAAGGATGATGAGCAGTTTCTGGCAGAATTCGACCGTGACCTCGCCTACTATGTAGGTCGTCCTAGTCCTTTATATTATGCTGAGCGATGGTCGAAAGAGTTGGGTGGTGCGCAAATTTATTTAAAGCGTGAAGACCTGAATCATACAGGTTCACATAAAGTGAACAACACCATTGGTCAGGCTTTATTGGCAAAACTGTCAGGTAAAAAACGCATTATTGCTGAAACTGGCGCAGGTCAGCACGGTGTCGCAACGGCAACCATCGCAGCGCGTTTAGGTCTTGAGTGTGTGGTGTTCATGGGTGCTGAAGACGTGAAACGTCAAGCTATGAACGTGTACCGTATGCGTTTACTCGGTGCGACCGTTGTGCCTGTGGAAAGCGGTTCTAAAACATTGAAAGATGCCATGAACGAAGCCATGCGTGATTGGGTGACGAATGTGGATTCAACTTACTATGTGATTGGTACGGTTGCAGGGCCGCATCCATATCCACAATTGGTTCGTGACTTTCAGTCAATTATTGGTCGTGAAGCACGTAAACAAATTCAGGAGCAAGCAGGCCGTTTACCTGATGCTTTAGTGGCGTGTGTGGGCGGGGGGTCAAATGCAATGGGCTTGTTCTACCCATTCTTAAATGATGCTGATGTGAAAATGTACGGTGTTGAAGCAGCAGGCTATGGCATTGAAACAGGTAAACATTCTGCACCATTGAATGCAGGTCATGTCGGTGTTTTACATGGTAACCGTACTTACTTGATGTCGGATGAACAAGGTCAGATCATTGAAACGCATTCGATTTCTGCAGGCTTGGATTATCCAGGTGTAGGCCCTGAGCATAGTTTCTTAAAAGATATGCATCGTGTTGAATATGTTCCGATCAATGACAATGAAGCGTTACAAGGTTTCCGTGATTTAACTCAGATTGAAGGGATTATTCCAGCACTGGAAAGCTCTCACGCCATGGCCTATGTGACTAAACTTGCGCCAACGATGTCTAAAGACCAAATTATTATTGCGACGGTTTCAGGTCGTGGTGATAAAGATTTGATGACTGTGGCACGTATTGATGGCGTGGAAATGGTTGAGATGTAATTTTCCTCTGGTGTGAAGCTTCTCTCTGTGGAGAAGGTTATGCAATATGAAAATCGTGCTGAAGCAATTCTGCACGATTTTTTTGAAATAGAAGTTTATCCAAAATATGAATAAGGAAAGGCGACATGGATGTTGCCCGTTGAGTAGCCTTACAGGGATGTAATGTCTGCTCAACAAGATGGTTTTGTTACTTTTGCCGAAACAAAAGTAAGATATTTCCTAGCAATAAAAACTCTGGTCAAATCTATCTTACTGGTCATGTAACGCTATCTGCATTTTGGCGGAGTCTTGCTGCTTACATCTCAAATGTAAGGAGTTGATAATGTTACTTTGGATAAGCCCAAAGTAACCAAAAGCATTGTCATTCGCAAAACTCGTCCTATACTTTCATGTGATTAATGTAGTTGCAAAAACATTTCTATCGAAGTGTGGTCTACCTCGAACAATTGCGAATGACTTTTCCGTGAATCTCATGTTAGCTGTAAAAATGTGTCAAAAAAAGGAAATAGAATGCCCAACTTATTTATGGTTATGCTCGGTGGTCGCCATGCACGTGCCAATACCGAAATCCATGATGTGGTATTTGCAGTCGCTGACAGTTTAGAAGACAGTTACCCGCAACTTAAAAATGCGTGGTTTGGTGAACAAAAAGGCTTACATATTGATGCTTGGACGCAAGTGAATGGTGTTGAAAGTGCAGGGAAAAAATACCAAATACAGTTTAGCGATGCACAGCCTCAAGTCACAGATGCAAAACTGTGGCTAATAAATTTAGGTGGCTATGACGCACGTGAATTTGGTGAGTTACATCGTTATGTACTCGTCGTTGCGCCGCATGCCGCAGAAGCTAAACAACTTGGCAAACAATATTTTGATCAAAAATGGCAAAAGCAGCATACGGACCGTGTTTTAGACGTTGATGACTGTATTGCGATTGATTGTGTACATGGGCGTTATGTGGTTTTGGTTAAAGCTGAATTCGATGCAAACACATGGGAAAATACATATCTCATGTTAAATTAGGTTGGATTATTCCTAATTTTTTTAAGTGATGTATTAAAACGAAAAGCAGGTTTAGTGAATAATTTGATGAAAAAACAAACTAAATACTTTTCACCTTTAAAATTATAGGCATAATAGGCTTATGGATATTAATTAACTTTTGCTTAAGGATAAAGCATCAATGGATTTGATTCAGTCCAACGGACAACCACATTATGGTCGGTTTAGCGAACTCCCAAAAACCATTGATTTAAATAAGTATCAGTATAAAACTCCATATGGTGAAGTCCTCACTGGCTGGCGGAAAAAGCTGAAATATAAGAAATTTAAGTTTTGTAGCATTCAACATGAGCATTATACCATTGGCTTAGCGATTGCTGATATTGCTTGGGCTGGGCATGGCTTCGTTTATATCTATGATCATCTCAAAAATGAAGTGCTTGAATGGAACGCCGTGAATTTTTTGGCGCGTAAAACCGTATTAGATGAACAACCTTTGTATAACCAAAGTGTGTTTGCAAATTCACCGTTTCAAATTGAAATTCAGCATGCCAATGGGGTGCGTTATGTTCAAGTCACTAAGTATGGTGAGATTAAGCTGAGTGCCCGAATTTTCTGCGCAGGTACTGATCCATTGAGTATGTGTAGTCCAACAGGGATTAATGGTTGGACTTATACTCAGAAATTGACCACCTTAGCGTGTGAGGGTTTTTTTACCAATAAAGCGGGGCAGATCATTCAGTTTAATGAGCGGACCTTAGCTGCGCTAGATGATACCTGTGGTTTCCTCCGACCGGAAACAGCTTGGTTTTGGCTCTCTTGTAGTTTTTGGGATGCTGAGGGCAGACGCATTGGGCTCAATTTAGCTTCTGGTGTGAATGAAAGTTTTGGCAATGAAAACTGTCTGTGGATGAATGGAAAGCTCTATACCGTAAGTGATGTTCTGTTCCAAATGGAAGAAGAAGGGCGTTGGAGCATTCGCTCGTTAGATGAACGCTTAAATTTAACTGTGACCACGGGTTGGCGCCGTTTTGAAAATCTAAATTTGCGTCTCGTGGGCAGTCAGTTTAGTCAGTGGCAAGCCAAGATTAGCGGTACGATTCAGCAGGATGATCAAGAGATTGTATTGCTGAATGAATATGGATTGCTCGAACAGCATTATGCAAAGTGGTAAAAAGACCTGTGATAAAAAAACCGGCATTATGCCGGTTTTTCTTTTACCTTTATTTATTAAAACGACTAATTTGCTCCAATGCTGCTTGAACATGGGCATAGTTCGGTTCTTGATCTGACATTGACTGATTCTTTTTGTCTAAGATTTCGAACTGACCAACAGCCCCCACTTCTAAGATGTTTTTAGGTGTAACAATGCCATATTTGCTATAGCTAGAGGTTAAGATCCAATCACGTTGAATTTGTGGTCCCAACAAATCTTCACCCACTGAATAGTCGTGAATTTTTGTGGTTACACCCAAATAGTTTTTCATGAGTGTAGGAACAATATCTTGATGGCTAGTTAAAACGTGGTTATTCCATAGCGCATCAGTTTGTATCTTCGGACCAATGATTGCAAAGGGAACTTTGACTTGAGGGTCGGTAAAGTTACCATTATGTCCCCAGAAGTTTTGAAGATTATCATTCACTTCTTGCCCGTGGTCGCCAGTAATGATGACCAACGTGTTCTCTGCATCACCTGTTTCTTTGAGTTTATCTAAAACTTGTTTCACAATGCTGTCGACGTAGTGCACACTAGTTTTATAACGATTCATCATTAATGAACGATCAGAATCATTACTTAACTTGAGATAATTGACTTCATCCAGCATTGGTTTGTACTGGTGTGGATAGTCTTTAGGAAAGCTGTATCCGTGTGGAGAGTCATAAAATAAAAATGAAAAGGTTGGTTTGTTTCGATCTCTTTTTTCATACCATTTTAACCAATCTTGCGTTAATTCTTCATCAAGACCACCTGCCACTTTGCCAGAAGAACCAATACGTAAATTTGGCACTTTTGAAAACGCGGTTTCATGGAATTCAGGGTTGGTTAATTTGGCAGCAGCAAATAAACCCAGTTGATAATTCAGTGCTTGCAAACGGTCAATAAATACTGGACTTTGGCGGTTCACAATCATGCCATGCCAGTAAGTACCAGGAATACCATAGAACATCCCAAAAATACCTGTGCGTGTGGCATTTCCTGTTGAATAGTGTTGATTAAAAATCTTTCCGTTCTGCGCATAATTCCACAAGTTTGGTGAGTTGTCTGCATTAAATGTATCTGCACGCCAAGAATCAATCACGATAAACATAATATTGGTGGGTTGCTTTGGAGCTTCTCCAACAATCGGCGTCAGCGGATAATTCAGGTCACTTTTACGTTCTAAAGACATAGCCTTTTGTTTTTCTAAGGCTTCTTCATCAATCCAGCCGTACTTTTTCATGGTTTTATTCGAGGTCATCGGATAAAACATCGGTAAATAGCGTTGTGTCATGGTTACAGGTTGATACACATGTGCTGCAGCCCAAACGTGAATACCATTACTTAAAAGTAAAGCGACAAACACTAAGCCTGTAAACTTTTTACCAATGCTCCATGAAAACGTGGGTAATTTTTTCTCTAAGAATCGGATCAAGTAAAATTGTGCTGCAAAAATACAGGCAATCGCAGCAATGACCATCAGCCATGTTGAGATTGAGAAACTCACAACCTGACCTGACATCACCAGTTCCAGCATGACGGTATTGATATGGAAACGGTACTGTGCATAAACAAAGGTATCTATGATCAGTGCAATGAGTGCCAAGCTAGCAATACTTGCTTGCGTAATATGACGTAGCGTATTGGGTAGAAATAAGCTCGGAATCAAGATCAAGCCAATCAATGAAGCAAGCACAGTCATGTGCGAGAATGTTCCAGTAAATAAGAAACTGAATCCCAATAAATCTGTTGGAAACTCAGATAAATACAGAAAATATCTGCAAGCAATAAGCATCGAGATCACTGCATTGACCATGATCAAATAACCAAGAACGCGGAGTTTGAATTTAAACGACATTTTTAACTTCGGATGTAATCGGACATACAAATTCAACTTCATATGCCCATGTTTTAAGATGGCGTATGATACCTAAACTCATCCAAAGTGTATATTTGTTGCGCTTATTGAATTATTTCCCTGCTTGCCAAAAAGCTTCACCTGCTAAAATCGGGTCATGACTTTCTGCGAGGGTGTCGATCCAAACATCGTACTGCGCAATCACAGGATGTTGATTAGGGTGAAAGTCTTTCTTAAACCAATCGAGATATTGACCACGCATGCGGGACAGTATCCCTTTTTTCCCAAAGAACCAGGGCAGCCCTTTACGCATCATTTGCAAGCGCTGAATACGGTTAAAGCCATCATGTTTGAGCATGACATCTGCACGATAAGTGGTGAAACCAAACATCATCACTGTGGTAAAGGCCAATGCAAATAGACGCGTCGCTTCAGGCACATGTCCGACTTGTTTCATTACATCAAACGCGACATCGCGATGTTCCATTTCTTCAATGGCATGCCATGCAAATAAAGCACGTACATAAGGATGAGCCTCAGCCAACGTGGCTTTATGACTATAAAAAGTCTCGGCCATCAGTGCAGTTAAATGTTCTGCCGCAGCTGTCATGGCAATGTTGTATTGCGGCGAGCGTTTGCTTAATTCGAACTTAAAAATTTTATTTAAACGCTGAATAAACTGATCTACAGGCATGCCTTGTTCTCGCATGACCTGATTCATTTTGTCATGGGCAATGCCATGCTGTGCTTCCTGCTTAATAAAATCGCTTACACGAGCCGCTAAGCTTGGGTCTGTAATTTGGTCCCGAAACAAACGCACGCTTTGAATAAAATAGCGTTCTCCATCGGGGAAAGTGAGGCTGAGTGCATCGAACATGCGCGTAAGGAATGGATCGCCGCCAAACCAAAAACGGGGCACTTCATCGAGCTTAAAATTAAGTTGGGTTCGCACAATCGGTTCAACAGGGGCTTTAACAATGGCATTCATTTTGTTTTACTTCATTTGCCTTGGATAATTGCAGTATGTCGGAGAAAATGCAGTTTGTTTTGACAGATATTGCCATTTTTTATACATTTTACGCCAATGTGAAAATATCGCATGTCAAATAGCGGGTAGGCCGTCATGCAAGAATTACAAATCCCCAATGGTTATTTTCAGCTCTGGAACATGTACCTCATAGAGCAAGGAATCGATTTTCATCAACTCGGTTTTTTAGCGCCATATCAGTATGAATTGGAGCATGTATTACAACTGCCAATCGATACCCAATCACCATTTTCGTTCTTGCAAACGATTTTACAACTGACGCGAGAACAGTTGGATTGCCCTCAGTTGATTATGGAGATGGCAAAATTTATTCAACCTGAGCATTTTGGTGTTTTGGGCTATATGGCCACACGCAGTAATAGCGTGGCTGAAGCACTGAGTTATGTGATGCGTTTTAGTCGTTTGGTGATTGATGGTGCAGAAGTTAGTCCCATGCAGATGCAGCAAAGGGGCAATGAAATTTGGCTGACTTGGCCTTTTCTCAATGATAAATATGCTTCACTGAATGAAATGACCATGGCATCCATTGTGTATTTGGCCAAGAAAATTTTCCCCGATCAATTACAATTCTTAAAAATCCAAATGGCGCATCCAGCCCAGATGGCACAGTATCATTATCAAAAATTTTATGGCTGTGAAGTGAGCTTTAATCAAGCCTGCTATGCCTATGTGATGAGTGCGGACAGTTTGACTTTAAAATCGGGCTTTGCTGATCCTTCTTTAACGCAGCTATTACTGAAACAAGCAGAGGTAGCAATTGCCCTCAAGCCTCGTTATGAAAGCGTATTACAACAGATTCATAGCGCCGTGGCTGATTATCTTAAAGCACATGCGGAAGCTCCTAAAATTGAACAGATTGCCAATGAATTACACCTGTCAACACGGACTTTACAACGCCAGTTGCAAGACTGGGGTAGTTCATTTAAGCGAGTACTTGAGTCAGAGCGCATGAAACGATGTGAATATTTATTACAACAAGGTTTGAGTTTGACTGAAATCGCCTTACAACTCGGCTATTCGGGACAGTCTGCTTTAGCACGTGCGTATAAACAGCATAGTGGTCAGACCTTATTGCAGTTGAAACGACAACTGAAATAGCAGCAGGCATAAATTTCAGCGCCTTCGGGGAGGCGCTGAAATTTATGAAATGATCAGACTGATTTGAGTCGTGGAAAACGGAATGCAATCGCAAGGATGGCAAAGATCGCCAGTATCCAACAGTAGTAAATGCTGCCGATGAGTTCAACTGGCGAAAGCTTTGCAATTGAGCAGGCCAATAGAAGCTGTGCACCATAGGGAATAAGCCCTTGTACAACACATGAAAAGATGTCGAGCAAAGCGGCTGCACGTTTGGGGTCTACGCCATATTCTTTAGCGACTTCACGTGCCATATCGCCCGATAAAATAATCGCTACAGTGTTGTTGGCCACAAAAATGTTGGAGAAGACCACCAAAAAGCTCAATCCGATTTCACCTGCGCGCTCACGACCAACTTTAAATAAACGGGTGAGGCTGTAAATGCGTTGAATAAGCCAGTCGAGACCACCTTCTTTTTGCATAATGGTCGAAAGACCGCCCAAGAACATCGACAGTAAAGCGACTTCAAACATACCGACAAAACCATCATAGATGGCTGTGTTGAGTTGAATGACGGTAAATTCTGGTTGTGTAATCAGTCCCATCACCCCAGAGAGCACCACACCGACTGTAAGTACCGCAAGCACGTGTAAACGACTGAAGGCAAGGAAAAACACCACCACATAGGGCAACACTAGCCAAGGATTAAAGTCTTTCGACTGAATGGTTTCGGTTTGGTGAATACTAAAGACATAAATCGCGATTGTGATTAAAGCCGCAGGTACTGCAATCCAGACATTGACGCGAAACTTGTCTCGAAGCTGAACGTTTTGACTGGTGGTGGCTGCAATGGTGGTATCCGAAATCATTGAAAGATTGTCACCAAACATCGCACCGCCCACGACCGCACCTATGGCATAGACAGCAGCAATATCGGTGGCTTGAGAGAAACCAAAGGCAATCGGTGCACAGGCCGCAATGGTGCCCATCGAGGTGCCCATTGCTGTTGCAATGAACGCTGAAATAATAAATAGCATCGGTAACACAAAGGCGGGTGGAATCGCAGACAAGCCCATTTGCACTGTGGCATCTACACTACCAATGGCGCTGGTGGTACTGGCAAATGCACCTGCCAGCATGAACACCATGAACATCAAGATGAGGTTCGGGTGACTTGCACCGCGCAGAAAGGTTTCGATGCCTTGATTCAGCTCACCGCGGTAGATCAACACCGCCAAAATAATGGCAGGAATGGCCGCAACAGGCGCTTTCATTTGATAGAACGCAAACTCGGTTCCAATCACAGAATGGTAAATACCACTGCCTAAGAAAATGGCTAAAAAAACAATAAGCGGTAACAGCGCAAGCGCACTTGCTTGCACTAAACCTGAGTTATCGGTGGTCATAGGAGATAGGGAAATGAAAGAATGTGCGTAGTATAATGCAGGTTTTGCTATTTCATAAAACTTTAAATGTAAAAGCTAAACCGCCTATTTTTATCATTTTTTTGCAAATAAAAATAAGTTTATCTAAAACTTAGACATTTTGGTATTTCCTAAAATTAGGCATCTTTGATCATTGAGAAAAAAACCGAAATATCAGTAAATGGTGCTTTACGGTTGTTCTGAAAATATTTGACGAAAAATGAATTGGAACGCGAACGCGATGTGCTCTATTCAATGAGTAAAAAATAGCGTTACAATGCAGCGTCTTGTATTTTTACAAAGCCAACTCCTCAGTAGTTTTAATTTTAAACAAGTTAAGGAAAGCACAACCCTATGTCACGTTTAGCCACTCGTTTTGGACAGCTTAAATCTCAACAGCGTAAAGCTTTGGTTTCTTATGTTATGGCTGGTGACCCTCATCCACAGGTAACAGTTCCTTTGTTACATCAGATGGTCGAGGCGGGTGTAGATGTGATTGAACTCGGTCTTCCATTTTCAGACCCTATGGCAGATGGTCCTGTGATTGCCCTTGCTGCAGAACGCGCATTGGCAGGTGGCACCAATACCTTAGATGCTTTGAATATGGTCAAAGAGTTCCGTCAAAAGGATCAAGAGACCCCAGTCGTATTGATGGGTTATCTGAATCCAGTTGAAGTCATTGGTTATGAAAAGTTTGTATCGACTGCGTATGCATGTGGTGTCGATGGCATTCTTCTGGTGGACTTACCACCAGAAGAAGCAGCAGAGCTTGATGTTGTATTGAAGCAATTTGATATGGATCAAATCTTTTTACTAGCGCCAACATCAACGGACGAACGCATTAAACATGTGGTGAAACAAGCGAGTGGTTTCATCTATTACGTGTCTTTAAAAGGGGTCACAGGTGCAGCAACTTTAGACGTTGCTGAAGCTGCAAACCGAATTGCAAAAATTAAAGCAGAAACAGATATTCCTGTCGGTGTTGGTTTTGGGATCAGTGATGCGACATCTGCCAAAGCAATGGGCGGAGTGGCTGATGCTGTGATTGTTGGTAGTGCTTTTGTTAAGCAATTTGCAAGCTTAGCGCCAGAACAAGCCGTGGTTGAAACGGTTAATAAAGTCAAGGAGCTTCGAGCAGCGCTCGATGAGTTAGTATGAGTCAAGATGTTAAATCAGGGAAAATCCTAAGCCCATCGACGCCATGGACTGAACGTGGTGTACCCGGTATTGAAGTACCTGATGAGCAAACCTCACTCAAGGCGACGTTTACAGAACCAACGATTGAATGCCCTGAGTGCCATGCACTTGTTACACGTACTGCAATGTCATTTAACGCGTATGTTTGCCCTCAGTGTGATGAACATTTGCGTATGAAAGCCCGTGATCGTTTGAATTGGTTCTTTGACCAAGTGCAAACAGAATTGGGACAAGAATTTAAAGCCAAAGATCCGTTGAAATTTGTCGACTCAAAGCCATATCCAGCGCGTATGAGTGAAGCACAGACCAAAACAGGTGAAACTGAAGCCTTGGTGGTGATGCAAGGTTTACTTAAAGGTATTCCTTTGGTTGCCTGTGCCTTTGAATTTGACTTCATGGGTGGTTCAATGGGTACGGTTGTTGGTGACCGTTTTGTGCAAGCGGCTGAAAAAGCCATTGCGGACAAACAACCTCTGATTTGCTTTGCTGCTTCAGGCGGTGCACGTATGCAAGAAGGCATGTTGTCTTTGATGCAAATGGCGCGTACTTCAGCGGCCATCCAAAAAATGAAAGATGCTGGCTTACCTTATTTGGTGGTGTTGACCCATCCTGTTTATGGTGGTGTAACCGCATCTTTAGCAATGCTCGGTGATGTACATATTGCAGAGCCGAAAGCGATGATTGGTTTTGCAGGTAAACGCGTGATCGAACAAACTGTGCGTGAAAAGCTAGAAGAGCCGTTCCAGCGCGCGGAATACTTGCTTGATCATGGTGTAATCGATCAAATTGTTCACCGTCACGCATTACGTGATACAGTTTATCGTATTGTCGCGAAACTGATGAATTTGTCTTGAACACAGCACCACTTGCAACAGACTCTTTAGAAACATGGCTCGATTATTGGGGCCATGTTCACGTTACGGGGATTGATTTAGGATTGGAACGCGTAATTCCTGTAGCTGAAAAGCTCGGTGTAACGCGTCCCGATGCCAAAGTTTTAACCGTAGCGGGAACCAATGGAAAAGGTTCGACCACCACCACACTGGCTGCCATTTTAAATGCGCAAGGCTATAAGGTGGGACTGTATCAGTCACCACATATTTACCATTTTAATGAACGGGTCAAATTGCGTGGTGTAGAGGTCGATGACCAAAGCTTGGTCGATGCTTTTGTACAAGTGGATCAAGCGCGCCGTGATTGTGATTTAAGCCTCTCGTTCTTTGAGGCGACCACACTCGCGGCTTTTGTCATTTTTAAAGACCAAGCATGTGATGTTTGGGTCCTTGAAGTCGGTCTGGGCGGTCGCTTAGATGTGGTCAACGTGATTGAACCCGATGTTGCGGTGATCACCAATATTGGTTTAGACCATACTGACTGGCTGGGCGATACCATTGAAAAGATTGCCTTTGAAAAGGCAGGCATTATCCGTCCCAATATTCCTGTGGTGTTTGGCGGCTTACAACAAATCCCTCAAGCGATTATCGATAAAGCGGATGCTTGTGCTGCAAAACTTTATGCAGTGAATCGTGACTATTTTTATCAACGCAGTGAGCATGGTCAGTCATGGATGTTTGCATCCAGCGGCACCACTTTAAATTTACCTCTCGGCACATTGGCGGTTGAGAATATTTCAACAGCTGTTGCTGCTGTTTTATTGAGTGGTTTAACTGTCACTCAAGCGGCTATTTCTGAAGGAATTCAAAATGCAAAATTGCAAGGTCGTTTTGAAATTCGCCAAATACAGAACAAAACGGTAATTTTTGATGCAGGGCATAACCCGCATGGTGTTGCTTTTTTATTAAATCAATTGCGAAATTTCCTAAAATACAATAAACAGTACACTGAAGTAGTCAGTGTTTTCTCGATGTTGGCAGATAAAGATGTGAAATCTGTCACAGAGTTATTGAAAGATTCCATACAAATGTGGAAAATTGCGGCATTAACTGTCCCGCGTGCAGCTCCAATTGAACAATTGGATCAAGCGCTGCAAGGGCAACATGTGCAGCACTTTGACAGTGTGAAATTGGCTTTTAAATCAGCGCTCGACGAAACAAAGAATAATCAGCTGATTTTGGTATGTGGTTCATTTCATACCTTAGAAGCGGTATGGGAGTATTTGGAAGAATGTCAATGAATAGCAAACAACGTTGGATGGGTGGCGTTGTTTTATTAGGTGGTGGTGTCCTTTTGGCGGCATTACTGCTTAAAGGCAAAGAAGAAATACATCAAAATAATATTAAAACACCAGAGCTAGTCACACAAAATGTGCAACGTAATGCCGAAGGTGAGTTGGTTCAACTTCAGCCGTTAACGGTTGATGTTGAAACAGAAAAGCGTTTACTGGAACAACAACGTGTAGCACGTGAAAAATCGGTTGCTGAACAAGAAGCTCGTGCGGCCGAATTTTTAGCAATGCAACAGCAAGCCGAAGCAGATGCTGCACGTAAAGCAGCGGAAGAATATGCCGCGTTGAATGCGCACCGTAATGCTGCACAGCAAAGCTCGGACAACATTCCACCAGAATTGGTTGAAGATGAAAAAGCCAAGCAACAGCGAATTGCTGCGGACAAAGCGGCTGAAGTAAAGAAGTTGGAACAGCAAAAGCTGCAAGCGCGTACTGAAGCTGAAAAAGCAGCGGCTGCAAAAAAACTGGCTGAGCAAAAAGCCTTTGCAGAAAAGCAAGCACTTGAAGATAAAGCTAAGCGAGAAGCAGAGGCTAAACGTAAAGCAGAAGACGAGCGTAAGGCTGAAGCGAAAAAAGAAGCTGAACGTAAAGCAGATGCTGATAAAAAAGCGGAAGACAAACGTAAGGCAGATGAAAAGCGTAAAGCTGATGAAGCCAAGAAAAAAGCGGAAGCTGAGAAAGCGCGTGATTTGCTTGAACATGGCGATAAGCAGTGGATGGTACAGGTGGCATTGGCTGCCAATGAAGCCAATGCGGATGCACTGGCTGCTAAGCTTCGTGCCAAGGGCTATAAGGTCACTAAAAGTCCAACCTCTAAAGGTGTAAGGATTATGGTGGGGCCATCCAAAGACCGCGACACTGCCGATGCAGCCCGCAAAAAGATTACTTCAGATGCGAGCCTCGGTATGAAGTCGGCTTGGGTGATTGACTGGGTGCCACTCGACAAACGTTAAGATCGGGTTAAACCCAATTGCCTTCACTAAGATGGATTCAACAGTTGCTGTTGAATCCATTTTATATTTCCGGGGCTAAATAAAGGCTCGATATTTTGCCAAATTGGATGAAAACCATAACCGCCATGTTTCATCTCAGCCAAGGCATCAGCGGTAGGCCAGTTTTGAAAAATAATGCGGTACATAGCCACACTGGCACCAGTACGGTCTGAGCCATGGTAGCAATGCAATAAAACTTTTTGCTGGTTTTGCTCTGCATGTTGAATTTGTTGCATCACTTTTAACAAGTCTTTTCGGTCAATCGCCCATGTATGAATCGGGATATGCACCAGTTTAAACCCTTGGTTGGACAGTTTTTTCAGGTCTTGATTGCGTGAACGTAAGTTAATAATTACATCAATTTCTTGTGCTTTTAAACTCGGAACTAAATCTTGATCGGGTTGCTCACTACGAAAAACAGTTTCACTGATTTGATAGAAATTATGCGCAGGTTGGATCGACTGTCCCCAGTGTTGTGGACGCTCTGTCTCGGGCAGCGCAGGCGTAGTCATACAGCCAGAAACATTGATACACAGAGAAAGCATAACAAGATATTTGGTCATAGGATCAGGCTCTGATGGTGTGAAAGTTCAACCGGATCATGCGCGCAAAAGATTTCGATACGTGGTTCCGACTGCGCCAAGTGTTGAATTTTATGCAGGTTGCTTAAACGTTGTGCATTATCTTCGGCAAAAAATACTTCCAAGGCATTTAAGCTGCGAAGTTTGTTTTGGGGATTGAGTTCTAGGTGGGAGTAGTAGGCATCGCCGCAGAAGAGTTTCCAACCCTGTTGGGTTTTAATGGCAATGCCACAGTGACCTTCAGTATGCCCAAACAGTGGAATCAAAAGAATCTCATTATGAAATAAGTCAAACCCTTGCACTTGAGTCAAATTAAACCATGCGTCACCATGAATCGGCTCAATAAAGTGCCAATGGCGATGCTGCTGAAATTGTTGTGTTTTATAACGGGCTTTATTTTTAAATGACTTCAGGTTTTGTGCCGCATTATATTCGTTAGACAGAATATGTACGGTTGCATTGGGAAAGTCAGAAATACCACCCGCATGGTCAAAATCCAGATGGGAAACCAAAATGTGTTTGACATCCTTTGGGCTAAAGCCAAGTTTTTGGATTTGTGCAATTGCGGTTAATTCTAAGTTTTGTTCAATTTTTCCAATTCGAGCCACCAACTGCCCCAAACGCTGCTTGGTGTGTAGATAGTCCTGTATGCCTAAGCCCGTATCAATCAGCACCAGCCCTTGATCTGTTTCAACCAAAAGACAATGGCACACGACCTTAGCTTGAAAACCTTTTTGACCAAAGAGTGGGGCACACACTGGACACATGGTGCCGCAATGTAAATGGTGAATATTATAAATCATAAAGTCATTTTTATCGTATTGTTTTGACTGTTATAGCGGAAGATTTGAGTTTTAACAGTTTGATTTTGTTAAAGAGTCATGTGTACCTACTTTAAGCGGGAAGAAGCCTGTCGATTGACAGGCTTTCAAAAGTTCAAACTCGGCTCGTCATTGGAGTTTGTAACGATCATACAAGGTGACTCAGAACGTATTTTTATGGGTTAGTTTCCTCTTTTGGATTGCTTGGAGTTTAGTGCCCCATTTTTGTTTTCAATCGGTCTGCTCGGTTAAAACTTCGAGCTTCGCTTGTCTGCTGCAACAGCAGAGTATTTTATCCTTGCTCGGGCTGTGGAGTCAGGCGTAAATACGGGGTGATTGCTTTATAACCTTTCGGAAAGCGCTGTGCGATTTCAGCTTCATCTTTGAGTGACGGCACAATCACCACATCTTCGCCTTGTTGCCAGTTCGCAGGAGTTGCAACTTTGTGGTGATCGGTCAGTTGCAGTGAGTCAATCACGCGTAAGATTTCATGGAAATTACGACCAGTCGATGCAGGATAAGTGATAATCAAACGGACTTTTTTGTTTGGATCGATAATCACTAAAGAGCGAACTGTTAATGTTTCACTGGCATTAGGATGGATAAAACCATATAGCTCAGACACTTTACGGTCTTGGTCGGCAATGATCGGGAAATTCACCGTGGTATTTTGGGTTGCATTGATGTCTTTAATCCAACCTAGATGTGACTCAACATCATCGACCGAGAGAGCAATGGCTTTTACCCCACGTTTTTCAAATTCATCTTTGAGTTTTGCGGTAAAGCCAAGCTCGGTGGTACATACTGGCGTGTAGTCAGCAGGATGTGAAAACAGTACTCCCCAGCTATCGCCTAAAAATTGATAAAAATCGATTTTGCCTTCGCTCGAAGCCTGTTGAAAGTTGGGTGCGATGTCGCCTAAATGTAAACTCATGTTGAACCTCAAATTATCTTTATGTCTATGGAATGAACATCACTATGGCGCAATTTCTTTTGCATGAAAAATAGTGTTTTATTATTTGTTTATACAAAATATTCATAATTGGTCGGATAGCTGTTATGTATTTGGGGATGCCAAAGATGACCTCATTGTTGCTCTAGAGACCGCTTATTTGCATATTTGGTAACGGTGTTTTGACGAGATTATTTCTGCTTCTGTGAAGTGTATCGCTCTATAGAATTGATTGCGCATTCGATCGGTTTATGATTGGATATAATTCTTTTCATGATTGATTTATAGTTGTTTTTTAAAGCAATTTCACAAAGTATAAAAAACTTGAGTATTAGAACAATGAAAAAAATAGGTATCGCCCTGACTTTAGTGTTATGGGGACTGGAAGTAACCCATGCGCAGAATGGTGGGCAATTGAAACAAGCCCAAGTGAGCACTGCTCGTCAAACGCCACAACAAATTACAGATCAATATCTAGCGTCTCAAAAAAGCCTTACACAGCGGAAAGTGGCACTGTCTCAGGCTCTCGAACAAGAGTTAGCTCAAGGTCAGAATACGAATGCGAGTAATGTCTATAATATTACCTGCGTACAGCTTGTTCCGATTCTTACCGCAATGCGAGTCAATGATGAACAACTCTTGGGTTTCTTACAGAGCATGAATCCAAATCAGTCCAACAACGGGGTGAAAGCCGCGCTGCGGCAAAATCAAGCGCTTGAAAGCAAAACCTTGAACAACTGCAAACAATTAAAGTCGCTACTTTAAAAAAGACTGTTGAATCCTGATGAGTTCAGATGAAATCTCTATGTCGGCTGTTTAAAATTTGTTACATTAGTTTGCCTTAGATTCGACGGGCTAGAAACAATGAATAGATTTTTTAAATGGTTTTGTGTAAAGCCCTTGTACTTCAAATTTCTAGCACCATAATAACGACTAAGAAAACATATTCATTTGACAAGCAAGATTTAGAGAGTCTATTCATGTTGGCAAGTCTGATCGGAGGAATCTTCGGTACCAAAAATGAGCGCGAACTCAAACGCATGCGTAAAATCGTAGACAAGATTAATGCGCTCGAGCCGACGATATCCGCTCTTAGCGATGCAGACTTATCTGCAAAAACTGAAGAATTTAAACAACGATATAACAAGGGCGAAAGCCTCGATAAATTACTCCCAGAAGCATTTGCCGTCTGCCGTGAAGCAGCTAAGCGTGTAATGGGCATGCGTCATTACGATGTACAGTTGATCGGTGGTATTACCTTACACGAAGGTAAAATTGCAGAGATGCGTACAGGTGAAGGTAAAACCCTGATGGGTACCTTGGCGTGTTATTTAAACGCGATTAGTGCTCAAGGTGTTCACGTCATTACCGTGAATGACTACTTGGCACAGCGTGATGCTGAATTAAACCGTCCGCTGTTTGAATTCTTGGGTTTAAGCATTGGTATTATCTATTCCATGCAAGATCCAACAGAGAAAGCTGAAGCCTATCGTGCTGATATTACCTACGGTACCAACAACGAATTTGGCTTTGACTATCTACGAGACAACATGGTGTTCTCGCTTGCTGAGAAAAAACAACGTGGTTTGATCTATGCCATCATTGATGAAGTTGATTCGATCTTAATTGATGAAGCGCGTACGCCTTTGATTATTTCAGGTCAAAGTGATGACTCTTCACAGTTGTATGCCGCAATCAATAGCATTCCGCCCAAGCTGCATGCGCAGAAAGAAGAAAAAGTCGCGGATGGTGGTCATTTCTGGATTGATGAAAAACAACGTTCTGTTGAAATGACAGAAATTGGTTTCGAAACGGTTGAAAATGAACTGATTGAAATGGGCTTGTTGGCTGAAGGTGAAAGCCTGTATTCATCCACCAACCTAAATCTAGTTCATCATGTTACTGCTGCCATTCGTGCGCATTACTTGTATCAACGCAATGTGCATTACATCATCAATGATGGTGAAGTGATTATTGTCGATGAAAACACAGGGCGTACCATGCCAGGTCGTCGCTGGTCTGAAGGTTTACACCAAGCAGTTGAAGCAAAAGAAGGCTTAGAAATCCAGCCTGAAAACCAAACGCTCGCAACCACAACCTTCCAGAACTATTTCCGTCTATACAAAAAGCTTTCGGGTATGACCGGTACTGCCGATACTGAAGCTGCGGAAATGAAAGAAATTTATGGTCTAGATGTAGTCATCATTCCGACACACCGTCCAATGGTTCGTCTCGATCAAAACGATTTAATCTATTTAAATCGTAATGGTAAATACAACGCAATTATTCAAGAAATTCAACGTGTGCATGAGTCTGGTGTCGCACCAATTTTAATTGGTACAGCAACCATTGAAGCCTCTGAGATTCTTTCTGATAAATTGCGTGATGCAGGCATTCAGCACGAAGTGTTAAATGCGAAACAACACGAACGTGAAGCAGATATTATTGCGCAAGCGGGTGCACCGCGAGCAGTAACCATTGCAACCAACATGGCAGGTCGTGGTACAGACATTCTGCTTGGTGGTAACTGGAAAGCTTTACTGGCAAAAATTGAAAACCCAACTCCTGAAGATGAAGCGCGCTTAAAAGCCGAATGGGAACAAAGCCATGAAATGGTATTGAGTTCTGGTGGCTTACACATTATTGGTTCTGAGCGTCACGAATCACGTCGTATTGATAACCAGCTTCGTGGTCGTGCAGGTCGTCAGGGTGACCCTGGTGTGTCACGTTTCTACTTGTCACTTGAAGATGACTTAATGCGTATCTTTGCGGGTGATCGTGTTGTGGGCATGATGCGTGCGATGGGCTTACAAGAAGACGAAGCCATTGAGCATAAAATGGTGTCACGTTCGATTGAAAATGCGCAGCGTAAAGTTGAAGCACGTAACTTCGATATTCGTAAGAACTTATTGAAATACGATGACGTCAACAACGAGCAGCGTAAAATTATTTACTCGCAACGTGATGAAGTTTTGGCTGAAAGTACATTACAAGATTACATCGAAGAGATGCAACGTGATGTGATGAAAGGCGTGATTTCTAACTATATCCCACCTGAGTCAATTCATGATCAATGGGATATTGATGGGCTTGAAAAAGCGTTACGTGAAGACCTTGCAATTGATTTGCCAATCAACCAATGGTTGGAAGATGACCGTCGTTTAGATGAAGAGTCTTTGGTTGAGCGTATTACTGATGAAGTGGTACAGCGCTACCGTAGCCGCCGTGAGCAAATGGGCGATGAAACAGCAGTTATGCTGGAGCGTCACTTCATGTTGAACTCGTTGGATCGCCACTGGAAAGATCACTTGGCAGCGATGGATTATTTACGTCAAGGCATTCACTTACGTGGCTATGCACAGAAAAATCCTGAGCAAGAATACAAAAAAGAAGCGTATAACTTATTTGTAAATATGTTGGCGATTATCAAATCGGATGTTGTAACTGACTTATCTCGCGTACATGTACCAACGGCTGAAGAGCTGGCTGAAATGGAAGCTCAAAAGCAAGCTCAAGCTGAAGCAATGCAATTGAACTTGTCGCATGCAGACTTTGATGGTTTGTTGGCCGATGATCAAAGCCACTTCGCAGAAGTAGATGCACAGTACGAGCCAGTAGAAGAGTTTGCTGCACCTGCGAGTCGTAACGCGCCTTGCCCATGTGGTTCAGGCTTAAAATACAAACAGTGTCACGGTAAAATCTAAACTGTGAACGAGTGAAAAAGCAGAACTTCGGTTCTGCTTTTTATTGGCATGGCTGGAAAATTGACGTTAAGATAAATCCAAATACGATTCTGATTACAGCTAAAGCGTTGCATAATGTGAATAGCATTTGCAGTGTTAGGCATTAAATGCTATTTAGGTTGCTCATCATCTAAACCTCTAAAGTGGAAAGACAATGAAAAAAGTATTAAAACCAATCATGATTGTAGCTTTAGCGCTTCCAACTTTTGCATTTGCAGATACCACTACCGCAGCTAAAGTTCAACAAGCTCGCGGTGCAACCACAGCACCTGCGGCACAAGCCAATGGTAATATTACGGTACAAAGTCCGCGTACAGGTATTCGCTATACCTTTGCCAATCCAAATCAACGCCCAGTGGTTCTGCAAACGGCTGCTATTGCTCCTGTAAATGCAGCAACGGTGAACCGTATTGTGGCTTCAAACCCAGCGCTTTCTCCTGTAAGTCAAGAAAATGCTAAACAAGCGCTTTTGTCTAGCTCAGCACAGCTTGCTTCAAATTAATCAAATGCTGTTGCATAAAACCAATCTTCGGATTGGTTTTTTTATGTCAAAAATGAGTGTGCATTGAAAAGTTAAAGCAAACAAAGTCTTCTGCTCGATTTTTTCTGAAAATTCTAATAAGCTGTGTTTTTTCTAACAAATGAATTGGACGTTTAAAATGCCAGTAGGTGACGTATCAATGCCACAAATGCACGTGGTGAAAGGGGTAAGAATCGGAACGGCTGAAGCTTATGTGCGCTATCAGAACCGACGTGATCTTGTCATTTTCGAATTTGCTGAAGGAACGAATGTTGCGGGTGTTTTCACTCAAAATGCGTTCTGTGCAGCGCCCGTGCATGTGTCAAAAGCGCACTTACAAGTGGCGAATCCGCGCTACCTCATTATTAACACCGGTAATGCCAATGCAGGTACAGGTAAAACGGGCATGCTGAATGCTGAGCGTACTTGTGCAAAATTGGCTGAGCTTGCTGGTGTGCAAGCAACGGAAGTGTTACCGTTTTCAACAGGGGTGATTGGTGAGCAATTGCCGTTGGATCGTTTGTTAAATGGATTACAGCCTGCATTAAATAGTTTGAGTGCTGATGCTTGGGATGTTGCTGCTACCGGGATTATGACCACAGACACCACACCGAAAGGCGCATCTGAGCAATTCAAATTGGATGGCATCACGTATACCATGACGGGTATTTCTAAGGGTGCAGGCATGATTCGTCCCAACATGGCAACGATGTTGGGCTATGTTGCAACCGATGCATCTATCAGCCGTGAGTTGGTTCAGCAACTGTTGAGCGAAACGGTGAATGTTTCGTTCAACCGAATTACCATTGACGGTGATACTTCAACCAATGACTCCTGTATCTTTGCGGCTACGGGTCAAGCGGGTGGTGTTGAAATTAGCTCAACCCAAGATGCACGCTATACCGTAGTACTAGATGTACTCACACGTATGATGAAACGTCTTGCACAACTAATTGTGCGTGATGGTGAAGGTGCAACTAAGTTTATTACGGTTGCTGTTGAAGGTGGTCATGACACGCAAGAATGCTGCGATATTGCTTATAGTATTGCGCATTCACCTTTGGTTAAAACTGCGATTTTTGCGTCAGATCCGAACTGGGGACGTATCTTGGCTGCGATTGGTTATGCTGGGGTTAAAAATTTAGATGTTGAAAAAATCCAAGTTTGGTTAGATGATGTGCAAATCTGTAAGGATGGTGGTGCGGCTACCGATTACACGGAAGCGGAAGGTGCTCGTGTAATGTCACAAGCTGAAATGACCATTCGTGTAGATCTAGGACGCGGGGCAGCGAAAGACACAGTGTATACCTGTGACTTATCTTATGACTATGTGAAGATTAATGCGGATTATCGCTCTTAATCTTAACAAGTGTAAAAAAAGCCTCCTTTGGAGGCTTTTTTTACCATAAGGACTTTTGAATGATTGGTCAAAAGCCGAGAAGCCATTTGGCCAATAAATTAAGGGCGGGACTTGCTTGCCGACAAGCATGAAGGGATGAATGAATGATGAACAATGCGACCAATTTAATTGCCAATGACGCAAAATCAATTGTGCAGGCGCATTTGGACCGTTTGGGTGAAACCAAAGACTCAAAGCTCAGTGAAGAACTGAAGCAAGAAAAATTTGCTTTAATCTTGGAAGAGTTGAAAAAGCGCGATGCGGTATTGGTAGCGCACTACTATTGCGATCCTGAAGTGCAGGAATTGGCCGAGTTAAGTGGTGGCTGTGTATCCGATTCATTGGAAATGGCCCGCTTTGGTCGTGATCATCCAGCATCGACCTTGGTGGTGGCGGGCGTTAAATTTATGGGTGAAACCTCAAAAATTTTATCACCGAATAAAACCATTCTGATGCCCACTTTAGAGGCTACATGTTCTTTAGATTTGGGTTGTCCTGTTGAAGACTTCAGTCAGTTTTGTGATGCGCATCCAGACCATACAGTAGTGGTCTATGCCAATACTTCAGCAGCCGTTAAAGCCCGTGCCGATTGGGTGGTGACTTCAAGCTGTGCGGTCGAAATTATTGAGCATCTAGACAGTTTAGGTGAAAAGATTATTTGGGCGCCTGATCAGCATTTAGGCCGTTATATCCAAAAGAAAACAGGCGCAGACATGTTGCTTTGGGATGGTGCATGTATTGTGCATGAAGAATTTCGTGCACGTGGCATCGCGCAAATGAAGGCGCTTTATCCTGATGCTGCGGTGCTGGTACATCCTGAGTCACCTGAGTCGGTGGTGGATGTTGCTGATGCCGTTGGAAGTACTTCGCAACTAATCAAAGCTGCGCAAACCTTACCCAATGAGCGACTGATTGTGGCAACCGATCGGGGTATTTTCTACAAAATGCAACAAGCGGTGCCCAACAAAATTTTGGTTGAAGCACCAACAGCCGGAGAGGGTGCAACCTGTCGTTCTTGTGCACATTGTCCATGGATGGCAATGAATGAGCTGGATGGTATTTTAGAGGTATTACAGCGTGGCGATCAGGAAATATTTGTAGACCCGGCACTTGCTGAGCGTGCGAAATTACCTTTAGATCGCATGTTGGATTTCAGTGCATCGCTAAAACGTTAAAATTTGTATAAAAAATGCCTGAAACGCTTGATTAATATACATTTGACGTGATTTTTTTATTTTTTTTAAATATAGGTGTTGACGTTATCAAGCGTCGCGCCTAGAATGCACACCGTACCGAACGAGATGTTCGATACAAAAGCTGAGATGAATCGGAGCATAGCACAGCCTGGTAGTGCACCTGGTTTGGGACCAGGGGGTCGTAGGTTCGAATCCTACTGCTCCGACCAATTCTTCAAGGCAAGGTTATCCATAATACCTCGTATTATTGGTCATGCGCCTGTAGCTCAGTTGGATAGAGCATCCGCCTTCTAAGCGGATGGTCACAGGTTCGAATCCTGTCAGGCGCGCCATTAGGTAGCTTGGTATTAAGAACCGACACGTTATGGTGGATGTAGCTCAGTTGGTAGAGCCCTGGATTGTGATTCCAGTTGTCGCGGGTTCGAATCCCGTCATTCACCCCAACTTTAAAAAGTTGAAATCGGAGCATAGCACAGCCTGGTAGTGCACCTGGTTTGGGACCAGGGGGTCGTAGGTTCGAATCCTACTGCTCCGACCATTTATTGAAATGGTCGAGATAAAGATACCGCGTTAAGCGGTTTTTTTATGCCTAAAATTTAGTAAAGTGCATAAAAAAGCCTTCGTAACGAAGGCTAAAGATAAAACATAAAACAGAGATGCTTAAGGAATAATAATAATATTCACGCGACGATTCAGCGCTCGATTCTCTTCACTGCTATTTTCTACCAGAGGTTGTGATGCGCCGCGACCCATACTCTGAATATTTTGAGTTTTAAACCCTGTTTCGATAAAAATCTGGCTAACAGTTGATGCGCGTTTCTCGGAGAGTGTTTGATTGTAGCTTGGGTCACCAATATTATCTGTATGTCCAACCACTTTAATTTTATTCAAATTATACTGCTGCAACTGTTTAGAAAGTGCTTCGAGTGCAGGTTTTTGAGCGGCTTGAATATCAGATTGGTCAAAACCAAACAATAATTTTTCAGGCAGTCTCAGTGTCCAGCCTTCTTCAGTCAAGGTGAAGCCTTGTTTTTTCAGCTGCGTGCTTGCTTATAGTTGAGATGTCCTAAACTCAAGCAGCCAGATAAAGCAGTGATAAGACCTGCGATAAGAATAAATTTACAAAGATGTTTTAACATGAGGATTCCTGATCAGGATTTAGGCAAGGTGTGATGTACCACCCTTGAGCTAAGTTTTTGGCTTTATACATGGCATTGTCTGCTTCAGCAATCAAATCTTCAGGCGTTGTTGCACATTTTGAGAAAGCAACGCCAATGCTGAAACTAAAATGAATCTGATGTTGATCAAAAGATAATGGTGCTTTACTGCATTCGATTAAATGCTCGCAAATTAGTTCTAAATGATCATAGTGTTTGATATTACGGAGCAGAATTGCAAACTCATCACCACCTAAACGAGCAACCACATCGTGGCTTCTGACATTCTTTTTTAAGCGTTGAGCCATTTCTTTGAGTACGGCATCACCTGCTAAGTGCCCATAAACATCATTAATGTTTTTAAAGTTATTGTTGTCAATAAAAAAGAGAGCCGTCTGGTTTTTCTCAGGGTGCTCAAATTGATTGAACAAAATATTGTAAAAATAATGACGATTCGGGAGTTCAGTTAACTGATCATGCAATGCTTGATGTGATAATTGAGAGTTTTCGCTTTGTAGCTTTTCATTGGTACGCTGCACCTTATCTAATAAATTATTAAATGCACCACTGATGACGCGAAACTCATAAATGGGGGATGATGGAAGACGTGCTTGATATTGAGTATCAAGATTAAGGCTTTCAACGGTATTGACCATGGGTTGAATCGAGTGCATCAGTTTTTGATAGGTTGAATGTACCAACCACAACATAATCAACAGGATGATAAAAATCCCAGCGGAGAGACAAATCAAGAGCTGAAAGAAAAAGCTCATGAGTTGAGTGGCACTACCGTAAATGATCAATGTCCCGTACTGGTTATTTTGATGTTTGATGGTGCGTGTCACAGGGTGTTTAAAGAAGACCTTATCAAACAGATTTTCCATCCATGCAAACTCAGGTGTAGGTTTGTATGCTTCGGCCAGTGGTTTCCCTTGTAGGTTGATGACTTGAATAGCACGAATTGGATATTGCTGAATATGATTATTCAGTGTTTGCTGTAGTGTAATAGGATCATTGAAAATGACAGCAGGTTGAATTTGCTCACTTAAGGTTGCGCTAAAAATATTAAGGCTTTGCTTGGCGTAGGTATTCATGGTGTAGATGGAAATCACCACGAAAATTAAACTACAAATTCCAAGAGTAAGAGCAAAAATCAGCAATTGAGACTGACTAAAAATTTTTTGTAGGGAAGTATTAGAGCTTTTACGAAACATTGACTTAAGGCTCCGTAGATTTTGCTAATAATAAAACACGTGGATCTACACGCACTTGGGACTGGGACAGGCTGGCCAAGTTTACCTTAAAGGAAGTTCGCGTTTTGTTTTGATATAAGCAAAATGCGCTACCTAATTCGCATTCAGTATTGTTAGAGCTAAAAGTCAGTGGAGTATCTTTTAGGTTATTTATAATATTTTGCTCTTCACGTGGTGTGTAGGTTGAGAAAAAAACAGCATTACACATGACCTTATTTAACTCAGACAAACTGACCGCTTGAATTTGATACGCACTCTTGAGTTGCTGATTGACTTGAATGAACTGATTGGATAATTGGCTGTTATTTAAAATGCATAAAGAAATAGGATTGGGTGTATTCCAACGCACATAGCTCAAAATCGTCAACGTGGTTGTAGGGAGATTTAGTTGTGGCTGTGCCTGTACCTGAGAAATCATTAAACAGGACAAAAGGGTTAAATAAATTTTGTATTTAAAAGCTGTCATTATTCATTTTGCTTGGCAGCGAAAGTGAGCTTATTTTAACGAAAAATAAACAGTGATGGTTAAAATTGCTTTAATAATCGACAAAAATCACATTTTTGACCAAAAAATATGCGCTTGAAATAAAATAATAGAAAAAGGTATTGCAAGGGATTAGAAATGCTGTAGAATGCACATCCATCGGCGGTGATGTTGATTAAAACTTGTTGAGAAACAAGGATTTAGCCCAAGCGGTAGAATCTGGAAGTCT
>Ga0155634_1007_pt1 | contig 39165 bp, 33 predicted proteins | sample RifCSPhighO2_12_FD_107291 | JGI IMG/M metagenome (GOLD analysis project Ga0155634, IMG submission 107291) | Pseudomonadales bacterium RIFCSPHIGHO2_12_FULL_40_16
ATTTTGAAGCAATGTACTATGATAAGATTAACCCGTTAGGTCAGGTGGCCTAACTTAAATAAAAAACTCTCCGACAAACCCGGTACGGTTCACCTCAAGCTAAAGGGCTTCACGCTTCAACACTAGTTCAGCAAATACTGTCAGTCATCGCTGAAAAGGGTGGTGCGAGTGCTAATGATTTATGGAGTATTTTGGTTGAAACTGGACCCTTCTCAAATATAGAAAAGCATGATTTTATAATATTGCTTCGATATTTAGGTCAAAAAAAGCTGATCACTCAAGAAAGCTCTGGACTATTGTTGCATGGTGAATTAGGAGAAAAGTTAGTAAATCACTATGAGTTTTACAGTGCTTTTATTTCCAATGAAGAATATCGAATAGAGTCCAACGGAAAGTCCCTTGGTTCGATTTCACTTAAAAATCCGTTGACTCCTAATATGGGGTTAATTTTTGCAGGACGTAGGTGGCGTGTACTAGAAATTAATTCAGAAGCCAAAATAATAATGGTGATGCCGGACAAAGGGGGAGCTATTCCTTATTTTGAAAACACTGGTACAGCTATGGTACATAGTAGAATTCGACAAAGGATGAAAGAAATACTCTTACATAGTCAAGAGATTCCATTTTTGGATGCCACAGCACAAAAAATGCTGGCAGAAGCTAGGGAATATTTTCGAGTATCTAATTTAGAGAATACCTTTATAAGGGAAATGGGTGGAAGTACTCTTCTGTTTACATGGCAAGGGGATAGGGTGAATAATACGCTAGTATTGATGCTAGGATCATTAGGGCTAGATGCTTCAAATGAAGGTGTACATATCTGCATTTCAAATTCAAAAAAATCTATGCTACATGCTACTGTCAAGAAATTACTTTCTAACGGGATTATAACGCCTGCTCAATTATTGAAAGAGGTTAAAAACCTTGAAAGCGAAAAGTGGGATTGGGCACTTCCGAAGACTGTTCTTGATAAATCTTATGCCTCGGTTGCTTTGGAAATTGAGTTGGCTATGGATTTTCTAGTAAAAGTTTTAGAGGAAACTAATATTAATAAAGTATGCAATTAAATTTCTATAGCTATCTATATTTAGAATTTGGGTAGTTATTTAGCTAAGGGTTCTCTTGGTCAAATTTTATAAAGATTTATTTATAAGTTAGCAACTCCTTTTATATTGTATAGAGATGGCTCCGTAAATTTGAACAACACCTATAAGGGCTTTGTTGCATAAATATGTAAGCATCTGATTTAAATAAATTTAATTTTAGATCAAAAAATAATCAAAACTTTTAAAATCATATAGTTATGAAATCTTTGTGCAACAAAGCCTATGATTGAACTAGATCATTAAGTGTAAGCTCATCAAGCTCGGGTTTAATTTTAATAAACTCTGTAGCTAGTAATAATCGCCAGTCATTAATTTGTTTTAAAAATAGATCATCAATACTAGATTTTGAGAGTTGATCTTCAATTGATGACCATACTTCATCAAAAGATCCATTATATACGCTCTCTCTACCAATACGAGCTTCTAATTCCTCTAAGCAATCGACTAGTTCTGTATAATGGTAAAGTCTAATTCTTGAGTGTTGGACTTGGTCATTAGGACTAACAGGAGTAGAGCAGTCATAAATTGCTGTATATTCGAAATTCGATAATACGGAGATCTTTAATTTAGCAGTAAAACCATATCGTCGAATCTGCTTACTAGGTTCCTCTAGTATGCTAATGTCAACACTTGGTTTTTTGGCTTCAACAAAAAATTTACGTTCTGAAAATAGTCTAAAAGTGTAGTCTGGTTTCTTTGTATTCTCATTGCTATTACTTTTGAGACCTTCCTCAACTAAAACTTCTCGTTCATGGGTAGAAGCTACTTTTCTATTAGTTATGTCCCAACCCAAGATAGTAAAGAATTCATCTAAAAAATCTGTTCTAAGCTGACTTTCATTATATTTACTTGATAAATAATAATTTTTATTGGCATCAAATTTATTAACAAGATCTTGAATCTGCTTTTTTCTTTCTGCTAAGTTGATCACTTTTAACTCTTAGAGGTACTAAATATCGAGTAAATATACTATAAAATTAATTAGCTTAATCATTTAAATTTTCATAAATTTTAATTAAATCAATAATTAAATTTAATTCATTCGAAATATCTGGTTGTGAAGACTCTTTACTTAAAGCTTTTAGTTTTTCAATAATTAACTTTATAGAAGCTTTTTTGGTAAATAAGTCAGAAATATTATGCTTACGAATAAAGTCTGAAAGGGCTAAATGAACATAAGGTTTAACTGATTCAATAGATGAATGTCCAGTCCATTCTAATAGTTCTAGAGTAAGAAGTTCAGTATTAGTTAGTAGTTCATTAAGGACTTCTGGATTTTTATTAGAATAATCATTTAGTATGCATTTTAGCTGCTCAGTAATAAATCTATGTCTAAACATATGAGCCATAGCATCTCCAGTAACTCCTGAATTTTTTTTCCAGGAATTAATATAAGTTGTTAATGTATCAGGTGATAATGGCTTGCCATTTTTATGATTAATGAAAACATAATCATGATCTTCTATATTTAATTTTTTTATTATAGATGTTCTATATTTTCTTATATATGAATTTAAATTTAATAGAAAAATTCTAGGAACAGGAATATAACGATAAGTATTATCAAATAGCTTCTTCAAATTAAAGATTTTAAGACCTGGTGAGATATCCGTGCTTTTTAAAGCATTTTTTACGTCACTGACTTTTAATAGTAGTACTTCTGATCTGCGTGCTCCAGTTTGTTCTAAGGTTTCAATTAAACATAAGTTACGAATTCTTAATGCTTTATCATTATGATTTCCAATAAATTCTTTTAATGTTTCTATTTTTGAATCGGAGATAGGAAATCTTCTCTTTAGGGGACTTTTATAAGGAAAAGATAGGTGGTCATAAGTCTTGTTCTTATGTTTAGTTCTTAAATTAGCATAATTTGATTTTTTTTCAAAAACATATATAGCATTAAAGCTATCTGTACCTATAAAGTATTGGAGTTTATATATTTTTTGTATAAAAAAAAGGAATTTTATACATTCTCTCCCAATCTTTATAACTTGATTATTTTCCCGCTTTCTTTGATTGGTTTTAGGATCAACTTCAATAATTAAAGAATTAATAAATTCTTTAAATAGATTATCATTAAGGCTAGAGAAAGAAGGTATAGTCTTTTTATTATAGAAGCAGAATTTAACTAAATGATATATATTGTTAGCATATGTTCTTAATGATCCTCCACGATGCTTTTGCGATTTACTTAATTTAACTTGTTCGAGCATGTAGCAATTAGCCTCAAAACAAGGTATCCCATTAGGATAGTAAATCATAGGAATAGAGCCTTTTTTAAAGAACTTAAGCTCCTCATCAATTATAGAGTAATAATTAAAAAGTATAAAATTATCAATCAGTTGTATTGAGTTATTCATGCGGATCTCCTTGGGTGTAACCAAGTAAGATTTCAATTTCTTTATTTTTGATTTTAAAATCTTCAATTAGTTCAGAATTTCCACTTTTGTAAGCATAATCATGAAGTTTAGACATTAGTATTATTACTAATTCGGAAAGTTGTAAGTTTTTAACTTGCAGATTATAAATAACTGTTTGCTCATTTTTTCTAGAATTATTATTTTTTTTGATATTTTCAATTGATCTCTTCGCATTAAGTCTATAATTATTTAACTCTAAATAACCTCCATTAATTAGTTTGTTAGCTTTATTTACATGGGTGTTAACAGATAGAGAAACTATATTTAAATTTTGATCTTCAAATTTTGCAAAATTGATTTTTGACCTAAGGATATTTCTATAATGTCCATTATTATATTTATTTGGATTTTCGATAATATCTTTTAATAGCGAAATTTCATTTTCAAAAGATTTTTTTAAAATTTCAGAATTAAACATGTTATTCACCAGTAATGGTTAAAATTAGTTTGAAATCTCTAATCTTTCTACCATCCTCTGTTAGTTTTGTAAAAAACTCAGGCTTTAAGTCAATTATATTAGTTTCAATGAGTTGTGATATTTTATTCTCGGCATCAATTACATCTTTTAAATAATAAACACATTCCATATGTTTGTATTGTTCAAATGTTTCTACTTCTGATAGAAAAGAAAACTCACTTACTTGATAATGTTCTAAAAGTAAAGGGAATAGTTTTTCAATATTTTCTATATGCTTTTCCCTGTCAATATTTTGAAATTCTTCTATAATTGATCTTGCTTTTATTCCAGCTAAAGTTTCTCCATTAATATTTTCAGTAATATAGTGATATAAATGTTCAGTATCGGTATGACCTAAGAAGTCCCTTAATGCATCTAAACCTTCATAACTTTTAGACCAAAAAAACAACATTGCAAAAAATCGCCTTAATTGATGTTGTCTAATATAAAATCTTCTAAAGTCGTTCTTTTTATACTCAATCACTTTTGAAGAGAAATAATCACAGAAAAGATCTAAATTTTTATTATATTTGGCTATATTTAAATTAGAAATTTTTAAATCTTTTGGACTTATACCTATTAAGAGGGAAGTGTCATTGCTACAAAAATTATTTTTAATTAAAAAATTATTAAATTTTTGAAGTTTGTATATAAAACCCGCTATTGATCTTAAAATTGGTTTGGATAATATTTCTCTATACCTATCTTCGAAAGAGAATCCACTTTTTCTATTTTCAAATAAGATATCAAAATCAATGTCATTATTCTCCAGTGGATCTAAATTTTTAGGTAGTAAACAATATTCATTTTTCATTTCAATGATTTCTGCTTGTCTTCGAGCCATTGTTGCTCCTATTAGAACTTGTAAGCTCGAAATTAGAACATCAAATAAGTTAAAAAGACCTTCATTATTCCTGATTTTATTAATTCTATTTTCTGCCTCGGGCTTAATATTCCATTGCTGTACACCAATATTTCGTAATTTAGTAGTTAAAAATAAATCAATATTAATATTTTTAATTTCATTTCTTTGAATTAATTTTTGATTTTTAATATATATAAAAACTCTTTCTATTGATGTTAGGATTTCATCCATATACTCAATAAGGAATTCAAAGGCATGCTTTATAGATACAAAAACTATATCAGAAGGCAATGTTACGAATCTTCCTAAAGGGGTAAGTTCAACTTGATTGTTAATATCCTTTAAATTAATTTCTCCTATATTTGATACTATATTGCAGCTAGTTAAATAATTTTTTTTATTTATTATTTGTGAGGCTAGTGCAATCTTGCTAAGGTAAAAAGACATAGCTTTAAAACTTAAAGATTCAGACTCCTCATTTCTTACTGGTACTGCTTTATATTCCTTGCTATCACAACAATCTTCGACAAGGTTAAATTCTTCAATAATTGGAAATTTAATTTCATATATAGAAATACAGTTCTTATATAAAAAATCAAAGTAATTTGTTCTTAAACTTATTCCCTTTCTATGAGGATGCTTTTTATAAGCATTATTTTTATATAACCAAAATCGACACTTGTTAATTTGATCTTCATCTAGATTTAAATGTATATTTTGATTTTCTGGCTCTGAATAAGGATACTTTTCTAAAAAATCCCTATATTCTACTAGATCTATATGCTCAATTTTATCTAGAAGAAAGTTTTGTACTCTTTTAGAGTATTCATATATGCCTTCTTCACATCCATATTTTCCTAATTTTACTAAAATGTCTATGAAAAAAGGTTTATCTAATGCATTTAATTGTCTTTGTTTTAACTTAATTTTTTCTGAATTTAATATTATGCTATCAATTAATATATATACTTGTCTTATGGCTCTATTGATTGTTACCTTGCTTGGATTATTGCCATTGTAGTATTTTGGGTTACCACAATATATAATCCAGTCTTTGAAAAAATTTAATAAATTTTTATGGTCAATTAATTTTGATTCATCATTTATTATAATTTTCTCAAAATTAATTACTTGTGGTTGTTTTGTTAGGTTTAATATCCAAATATTATCAGTATAGGTTGTCTCTTCTGAAAACCAATAAGGCTTTTCATGGCTAAATTTATAAGCATTTATCAGTGGAGATAATGCTTTTTCAATAGCTTTTTCGACTTTGTGATTATATTGCTCTTTATCCAATATGATTTTTTTTAAAACATTAATTTCTTCATTGTTTAAGTTTGTTAAATCTTTTTTATTTTTTTCAATTTTGTCTATTAAATTAAGTGTTTTAGCATCCATTACTTAACTCCTTCTATTGCCTTAAATACTGTTCTTTCTGGCAGAGGGCTTTTCTTAGCCTCTTGATAAATGGCTAAAACATCATCATCTATATATAAGGCTTGATTCCTGTTTTTTAAAGCAAATTCTAACTGTGAAATTATGAAGTGTGCACTTTGATGCCATTTACTTATTATTGTATTTAACTCAACTATATTTTCTTTTTTATCAAAGAAATTAATGATTGCTATTAACCATTGGAGTAAGCCAACAGAGAGGGGAAAAACACCAATAGTATTTTCTTTATCAATATTATTTTTACTATATGGTCGAATTTTTCCTTTTTCTAAAAATTGTGGAATACTTTCTAAGCTATGATTTTTCAGGAATAAATCTAATTCTTCTGGTGTAAAATCTACCGCTTTATATAAATGCTCACTTGTTTTCATGGCTTCATATACAATTGCATTTTGAAAAATTCTTATCCACCTATTACTAAAATAGTTCCATAAGGGTTGGGGAAGATATTTTTTTATTAGCCTAGGCTGGCAATATTCATGACCCAAGGCAGTGCTCATTGCATATATTGATGCAGTTTCGATATAGATTTTTACAGCATTCGATGCTCTAAAACGGGTCAATGAAAGATTGTCTAAAATATTCTTTGCTTGTATTTCATTTCTTATAAGATTATTTTCTTGGTCATAAGAATTTTTGATAAATATTTCTTTATAATACTCTCCATTGGGTTTGGTTGTAGGATTTGGAATTTTTTTGCTTCGTGAGGGTGGAGTAAAAACACTACTAGAAGTTAAAAGCATATATTCATAATTTTTATCATCGTTTTGTTTTAAGTGCTCTCTCCCTATCTTGGTTATTTTAATCAAGCATTCCACTATATATTTTGATTTCTCATTTAAAATAATAGTCTGCCTTGCATTTTTATAACCTTTTCTGCTTTTATAAGATGTAATACACCATTGCCCGTTGATCTCTTCATATCCTGTTCTGACTCCATTTTCATAAAGTTTCCATTCTGTTAACCATGCTTCTGTTATTGCAGGATGTTCATAAATCAACAAAATTAAAAATGGATAAATTGTTTTAAAATCAATTTCAGGTATATAATTTCTTATCAATTTTGTTTTTCTAATTAATCCTAAAAATGACTGATAATGAGATACATTAGGATAGGTAAAAGGGTATTCCCTATAAGTAGCGCAAACATTTTCTATATTATTTAGTCCAACTGATGTAGGATTTTTACTTCCTCTACCTCTTAAAACTACTGTTTCTTCTGGTTTTTTAATTCTTCCTTTGTCAGCAAACTCATTAAAATTTTTATATATATCCATAATTTGTTTAATATGTTGTTCACAACAAGAGACAACATGCTGAATATCTTTAACAATTTCTTCGAAAATTTTTTCTTTAGCTTCTTTTGTGGAATAAGAAATAGGTACTCTTGTAATAAGTTTGTCAGTAAAGACTTCTTCTGCTTCATTTTTTAAGTGTGTATAGTCTCTAAGATTCGATTTTTTAAATACTGGGGCTAGTATTGGGTAATAGGTAGGAGGAAATATTTTTTCTTCAATTAGATCGTTATATAAGCATACAACAGCACTCCATCTTTTTAAAAAGGATTGATGTGATAGTCTTTTCTGTTGAATTTCTAAAATACATATATTTAATATCCTATACATGGTTTCGAAAGCATTTTGGCTATTCATGTAATACATTAATTCTTCTAAATTTTTGAATGCTAGAGTTAGCCTATTTAATAATAATGTTAAATTACCTACATCCCTTTCTAAAGTGACTTTATTTTTTCTCAACCCTATATTAATCATGGCATTATGAATTTTTCTTGTGAATTCTTCGCCATAAAGTGTGTAGCAGTTTGCTAAGTTTAAATAGATGATTTCCTGGTCACTACTTCTAATAGGCCAACCTGAATAGAATAAGAGTCTTTCGTTAGGATCATATGCTAAATAGGATTTTATTAGATCTTGTACATCTGAACTTATCGAATCATTGCTAACTTTGACTTTACTAAGCTCAAGTTTTTTCAATTCAGCTAGTTTAGAGAAAAATTTATAGGCTAAAAAAGAATATAGGTATTTAACCCGAATACTCGTGTCTAATTCTTTATAAATAAAACAGATAAATGATTTATAGTGATTTTCTAAATTTTCATTATTCAATGGCTTAAAGTTAAAATCCTTAATAGGCTTTTTATACTTAATTTCTATAAAAATAGCTAATAGGTCTGAAAAGTAATATGTTTTTCTTTTATATGTTGTACCTAAACTAAGATCAATTATCTGTTTTATCTCATCAGATAAGACATGCTCCAAGGAGTAATGATCAAATTTAAGACTTAACATTCTTACCCTCAACGAATTGATCTTTACATATTGCTATTTTTGATCATATCTTATTCAATTAAAAGTGTAGATATGTAATTAAGTTTTTCATTAAAATAGCTTTTTTATATTTTGATGATAATTCTAATTTAGGGAAACTTGTGGTTCATCTAAAAACAGTACACCTTTATGTGCCAAAGTAATTTCACCGGGTTTGGGTTGTGACCCGCTGTCATTTACACAAATAGATTAGAGTGGCATGATAAAGAAACAACAGGTTGCCACTCTGAAATTACACAAATAAATTAGAGTGATTACCGAAATAAGCAAGAGTGGCTTGCAAATTTACACAAATAGGCACGAGTGGCTGTAAGGTACATTCTATGAAAAGAATCAGTGATGAATATTCCCCAGTTAGGAAATCTCAAACTGTGTATGGGAGTATTTCGGTAAATTACGCTTTTAGAGGTGAAAAGACGATTTGGTGTGAATCTACCCTTGAGCGTGATTTTTTGATTAAACAAGAGTTCAATAGCAATGTCATAGATATTGTCAGTCAACCTATTACCATTCCATACATAACAGAGTTGGGTAATGAATCTACTTATACCCCTGATTTTCTGGTGCAATTTTCCACTGCAAATTGTGATGATTTTGAAGAATTTCCTTGCCCACTGTTAATAGAGATAAAACCTAGAAAGAAACTTACAGAGGATTGGAATAAATTAAAGCCAAAATTTAAGGCAGCTCATGCTTTTGCTAAAGAAAAAGGTTGGAAATTCAAGATTATAAATGAATCAAGGTTATATGATCAGTATTGGGAAAATATTAATTTTTTGAAAAGATTTAGGCGTTCTCATGTGGATGTATATGATGAACAAACTTTACTTGAGACTTTAGATGGTCTTGGTCAATCGACTATTAATCAGTTACCTGCACATATTTTTAAGGATAAAACCAATATTCTTAGAGGTATTCATCAAGTATGGGCATTGGTCGCAAAAAGAAAAATTATGTGTGATTTGTATTGCCCCCTAACAGCAGAGACAGTGATTTGGGTAAATCAAGATGATCTACTTACAAGGAGATTTTAAATGGTTCAAGCTGATACTGTAAGTATTGATCGAAGTCGGCTCATCGTTAAACCGAATGTTATTGTGAATTATGAGGGGCAACCTTATAAGATTGTTAATGTATTGAACGCTAATGATGTAGTGATAACCTGTTTGGAGTCTGCTCGTACTCTACAAGTAAGTATAGATACCTTAGCACTATTTGAAGCAGACAGTCAGCAAAGTAAGCAGTTAAACAAGGGTGATTGGGATATTCCTCGTGAAGCATGGCAAATTGCTTTACATCGTTATGAGGCAATTAAGCCACTGATTTATCATTCTACAACTGAATTGGTAGAACAAAGAGCAGAAGAATATAGTATTAATCGTTCTACATTATGGAAGTGGCTAAAAGATTATCGAGAAAATAATTCAATTCTAATTTTAGTTCCTAAAAAGAGAGGATGGACAAATAAAAAATCTAGGTTATCCCCACAAGTTACAAACATCATCAAACAGGGAATCCAAGATGAATATCTAAATGCAAAAAAACCGAGTATTGCGAAAACGATAGAATGGATTGAAGCAGAATGTAAAAGTCGTAATATAGAGCCACCTCATGAAAACTCAATTCGTAGAAGAATTGAAGCATTAAATGATTATACGGTGGTAAAGGCTAGGCATGGTTCTAAAGCTGCTAGAGATAACTATAAGGCTGCTGCTGGCTCATTTCCCAATGCAGATTATCCATTGGCATACGTTCAAATAGATCATACCCCTTTAGATATTGAAATTGTTGATGATGAGTTCAGGGAAGCGATTGGGCGACCATTTCTAACATTAGGGATTGATGTTTACAGTCGTATGATTGTTGGATACTACCTCTCTTTAGAAGCCCCAAGTGCAACTTCTGTTGCCATGTGCATGGCATCCTGTATTTTGTCCAAAAAACGAAAATTGATTGAATTGGATATAGATGCTGATTGGGAAGTAGAGGGGCTTATGGATTCCGTTCATACGGATAACGGTTCTGATTTTAGGACTAACCATATTAGCAAGGCTTGTTTGAAGTACGGAATTAATTGGGAATATCGTCCAATAGGCGGGGCTCAATTTGGTGGTCATATTGAGCGTATGCTTGGTATTGTTAATCTTCAAATGCACATCTTGGATGGCACAACTTTTTCAAATGTAAAAGAACGTGGTACATACGATTCCGCAAAAAATGCCTGTATGACGTTGAAAGAGTTAGAATATTATATCGTTTATTGGATTACTAAGGTTTATCATCGTAAAAAGCATTCAGCGATTGAAATGCCCCCAATATCAAAATGGGATGAGGGTATTTGGGGAACGAAAACTACAGCAGGAACAGGGCTGAAAGAGCGTGTTGCTGATGCGGATACCTTATTTATTGATTTTCTTCCTGAATTTGAATCAACAATTCAACGTACAGGTGTTCAAAAAGATAAATTATTTTATTTTGCCGACTGTTTGAGACAGTGGATAAACTGTATTGATCCCGAAGATGTAAATAAAAAAAGAAAGAAGAAATTTTTATTTAAACGTGACCCTAGAGATATTTCTCTAATATGGTTTTATGAGCCGTTTTCAAACACATACTTTAAAGTACCTACAGCCAAACGAGAAATCCCACCTCTTAGTTTATTTGAATATAAACAGGTTCAAAAATATCTTCGTAGTGAAAATTGTGACACCGAGGATCAGGATGAAATTTATAAGGCAATTCTTCACTTACGAGAACAGGCTAATCAATCTCGTAGTCTGACTAGGAAGCAACGGAGAGTAAATCAACGTAAAAAGGAAAATGCAAAAGCAACACATCATTTGTCTGTAAAAAATGAACCTGAAAAACCATCTATTGTCGAAAACAGTGTTCAGCCGACTAATGATTTATGGAGTATTCCATTGACTGCATTTGAGGATTTAAGGGGATAACAATGCAAAAATATGAACATCTTGCAGATGATATACTTGAAGTCATGTCTCTAAGTGATAGTGATCGTATCAATACTTTATTTTCTGATCGTTGGATTGGTTATAAAAAAGCAGTCACTATTTTGGATACTTTAACTGATCTATTGAATCGCCCTAGAAAAATTAGACCAGAATGTTTACTGATTGTGGGTGATTCTAATATGGGTAAAACAACAATTATCCATGAATTTACAAAGCAGTATTACATCAAAACAGTGAATGACATAGATATGGAGTTACTATCTGTTAAAAAACCTGTCTTAACCATATTAGCCCCTGCTAAAGCGAATGTAAAAGAACTCTACATTAATATATTGAATCATTTTTTTGTTCCATTTCGTCCTACTGATCCCGAAGCAAAGTTACGGAATCAGGCTGTCCATTTAATGCGGAAATATGAAACAAAAATGTTGATTATTGATGAAATTCATAATTGTTTAACAGGTTCTACTAAACTTCTTTCCGAAGTGATGAACACCTTAAAGAATCTAAGTAATGATCTAAGCCTGAATATCGTGGGCGTTGGTACTCGTGAAGCCGTCACGATCCTACATACCGATGCTCAATATGCAAGCCGTTTTGATGTGGCAATGTTGCCTAAATGGGAATTAGATCAGGATTTTCTAAGACTGTTATTAAGTTATGTACGGTTATTACCCTTAAAGAAACGTTCTGATCTCGCTTCTCAAAGACTTGCTACCCTTATATTTGAAATTTCAGGTGGGAATTTTGGTGACTTAAACAGATTGTTGATTGAGTGTGCTAAAGAGGCAATTGTACAAGGTAATGAGGAAATTACCGAAGAAATTGTTCATAAATTTAAATGGCTTAAACCAACCGAGGGTATGCGAAATATTAGAAATATAAATCTTAACGTAGTTTAGATATTCTACTTTTCATAGGAAAATAGCCATGCACCAAGTAGAACAACATTGGTATATTCGTACCCCTATTCAAGAGGGTGAAGTATTTTCCTCTTGGCTCATACGTTCTGCTTTGGATTTAGGCTGCTCACCATTAACTTTGGTGAATCTTTTATGGGAAAAATGGAGAGGATTAACCATAGATATTGATCGTGGATTAAATGAAGAAAAATTAAATATATTGTTAAATCATTGTTTTGTAGAACAACATGAAGTTCAGAAAACTATGTTAAGCCGCTATTTCCCTGCTTTGATTCCAATAAACTATAACAAAAATCAGCGTATTCCTTGGATATTAGCTCTAGGTATTCAGAATCGTTCAAATATGTCAGGTCGTCAAATTTGTACGCAATGCCTAAGTTCTACCAATACACCACCATATTTGCGTATTAAGTGGCGTATGGGGTGGCATAGTGGCTGTGATATTCATAAAACCATATTAATAGATCATTGTCCTCAATGCGGAATTACTCTACAACCCACAAAAATTGATATAGAACATGGTTCATTAGCGATTTGTACTTCATGCTATGCTGATTTAAGTACATTTATTCAACGTCCAGTAGAAGCGGACGCATTAAGATTTCAGCATGAAGCTGATCAAGTCTTAGAATCACAGCTTGGACGATATAACCAAAAGGATATTTCGTCAGTAGAGTGGTTTGAGATTGCTCGTACATGGTTGAGTTTTATTCGATCCCCCACAAATATGAAAAGCCCTAACCTTTTGCAAATGTTTGAAAGTTTTAATATTGATTTAAATATAGACTATCCCATTACACCTGTAGCCTTTGAATTTTTAACGGTTCAGGAGCGTGAAAAATTATTATCAATTTTAAATAAAATCATGGCACTACCTTGTGATCTGATTGTTGAGCGTTCTTTGGAATATCATGTAAGTCGCTCTTATTTTTGGGATAACAGGAAAAAACTGCCTACGCAGCTTCAACGAATGAAAGATAAAATGTTGAAGCCAAGTAAGATTATTTTGCCGAAAGATAACGCCATCGTCATGAGTAAACCCAAATCCAAAAAAAGTGTACAACGGAAGTGGTTAAGGCTATTGAGAAAGCTACAGAAAGGGGGAACAGGTGACTTTAGCTCAATTGCCCCATGAACAGTGCTGTAGTGGCTGTGACAGGGCTGATATAGATAAATTCAAAAAAAGATATAAGGGCGACAAGTATTGTTCAACTTGTTATGCCCGAATTTTTAAAAAAAGAGCTTGTCCAAAATGTGGTGAATATGCCCGATTGCCAAAAAATGATGATCAGGCAATTTGTAATGAGTGCATCAAAAAACAGCCTTGCATTCGCTGTAATCAAACCAATAAGCCGATAGGGACACTCAACGAATATGGTGTGGTTTGTAATAGCTGTTCTGTTTATTTTCGCCCAATTGAGCGTTGTGAGAGGTGTGATACACCATCACAAAAATTGACGCATATTTCACGATTTGGTGATGATTTAAGGGTATGTCCAAAATGTTCTACTAGAGATTATGAAACATGCCCCTCTTGTTATAAATATCGTTTATTAGTGCAAGATGATACAGGGACTAAGATTTGTAAAAAATGTAGGGACAATGCCAAAAAGAAATGTAAGCAATGTGATCTCATGATACCAGCAGGCTGTCCTAATCTATGTGATAACTGTTACTGGCATAAGAATCTATGGGAGAAAGCTAGACGAAATATTAAAGCATTCCAATCCCCACGTTTACAGGTTCAATATGAGCAATATTTACTTTGGTTAGAAGATAAAGTAGGTGCAAATAAAGCAGCCCTGTATGTCAATAAACATACCCATTTTTTTATCAAAACTGAACAATTATGGACTGATGCAATTCCTACGGCAGAACAGTTATTGGCTGTTTTAAGAACCAGTGGACTTAGAAAATTTGAGTTGGTGACATATTGGCTAGATGAAGCCCACCACATTAAGGCAGCATTAGGGGATAAAGATTTTTGCTCTCAACAGGATCAGATAGAAAAATTGATTTTAAGCCTTCCTCAGCCCTCTACAGCTTATGATGTTGTGATGTCCTATAAAAGTGAACTTGATATAAAAATGAAAGATGGAAAAACCAGTATCCGTTCAATAAAACTGGCAATAAAGCCTGCGGTTGCTCTCATGCACTATGTTTGTGCATCGGGAGCTACATTACCTAACTTAGACCATGTAAAAGCCTATCTTATAGACTTTTCTGGTCAGGCTGCTGCACTAACAGGATTCATTAATTTTTTGAATAAAAAATTTGATACATCTATAGATTATGTAGCTTTTAAAAAATCAAAAAACTTTAATGAAAAACGAAAGCAGAAAGTAGAGAAAGAAATAATTGAGTTGGTAGATAAGCCTTTAGATAATAAGGAAGATATATTGAGTTGGGTTAAAAATGGATTAAGATATTTTCATAATTTAACTTATGTGGATTCTTTAAAAATTAAATTTGAGATGATCTCGGAAACGAACGATGGTTTTAGTATTGTATTGGATAACCAATCTTACTGGATACCTAGAAATCATAAGAAATCGGATGTCTAAAACTTATTATTATTTACTTCCTATAGAGATCATAATTATTATGTTATTTGATCTAAAAAATAATTAATAAAAACAGTATTTTATTTTGATAAAAAGCTCGTGTTTTCAAGGAAACATACAGATACATAGTGCGGTGTAGAAACCCAAGAAAAATAGTCTAAATTTTGATAAAATTCTAACACTTATGTTGGTTTTAAGGGTGTCTAATGTCAGGTGCAAAAAAAAGAAGTATTGGGCTTGCTCAACACTTAACAGAACGTAGTTTAAACGCTATAAATAGATTCTTACACATAGAAGCTGTTAGTGGTGGAATCTTACTATTAGCTGCTGTAATTGCGTTATTTTGGGCTAATTTAGCACCTATTTCAGAATCCTATCATCATTTTTGGCATACTCAAGTTAGTTTCAATTTCGGGGATTACTCTTTTTCTCAGTCTTTGCATTTCATAATTAACGATATATTGATGACAATTTTCTTTCTCGTTGTGGGAATGGAAATTAAAAAAGAAATCCATGATGGTGCATTATCGAACATCAAAGCAGCCATTTTGCCGATAGTCGCAGCTTTAGGTGGTGTCTTAGTTCCTATTCTAATTTACTTGGCATTAGCTAGTGATGAAATTAGAGCAGGTTGGGCTATTCCTGCTGCAACAGATATTGCCTTTGCAGTAGGTTTATTAGCTCTATTAGGGAAATCTATTCCTACATCTGCAAGAATTTTCCTGCTAACACTTGCCATCATTGATGACTTACTGGCAATTTTGATTATTGCTTTTTTCTTCTCTGGAGGTTTAGAAGTTACAGGGTTTGTAATTGCATTTATTGGTGTTTTAGGTGTGTTGGCACTACAAAAAATGGGTATATTTTCTGCAATTGCCTATGTATTCCCTGGTGCATTAATATGGTTCGGATTACTTAAAACAGGGGCACACCCAACACTTGCAGGTGTTATTTTAGGGCTGATGACACCAGTATTGACTAGACCTAATGAAGTCGATGCAATAGAACGTGCTAATGCTGCAATTGCTAGACTTCGGGATAGAGACTTAGAACATTCCTCTGCCGAAATTAAAGCATTGGCTCTTGCCAAACGTGAAATACTACCACCTGTTATCAGAGTAAGAGATTTACTTCATCCTTGGGTCGCTTTCATCATTATGCCAATCTTTGCCTTAGCAAATGCAGGGGTAAACTTTGGAAACGTTAATTTTGAAGATGCCCTTGCCTTAAATACTATCCTCGCTGTTTCGATTGCTCTTGTTGTAGGGAAACCTTTGGGAATCGTAGCGTTTACATGGGTATTCTCAAAATTGGGCTGGGGACAGCTACCGAACGACCTCACTATAAAATGGGTCTTACTCATCGGTCTTTTAGCAGGAATTGGTTTCACAATGTCCATATTTATTGGTAACTTAGCTTTTGTAAATGAGCCAAACGTTCTAGAAGCTGCGAAACTAGGTATATTATTGGGGTCAGGATCAGCAGCAGTGATTGGGCTACTGTTAGGGTTTATATTCCTAAAATCTCAGAAGAAACATCAAAACTAACCTTATTTCACTAAACTTACTTTGAACGGGGCTAGAAGTCACGTTCAAAGTAGTAAGTAATACTTAACACTATAAATATAATAGCTAGTCTATATAACTCATAAATTGAATTAATCTTTTAACATTATAAAGATATTCTTGAATTTAATTTTCCAAGCATCGGGTGTTGCACAGGAATGTTTGAGAGAAACAATTTGTTTAGTAAAATGTTCACATCTTACAGTCCATTTCTTAATTCCTTTTGCACGTTCAAGTTCTATACATATTTTCTTTATCTGCTCATTTGTTAATCTGAAAGGTGTAATAATAAGAAAAGCACAGAAAGCTTCATGGCTTTTATTTTTATGTATATCAATTAAATAGCAGTGATCAACTCTATCTTTTAGTTCTAATTTTAGAAATAACAGTTTTCTACCTATCTCATCATCAATCCAAGAGGGGTGCTTAGGTTTAGAAACCAGTTTTTTGATTTGTAATAAGTTGAAGCCTTGTATGTCATCACCCAATTCATTAATGGCATAAACTTTTTGCAATGGAGAATCTTTCTCTAATGCCAATGCTTGAAGTGCTTCAATAATATACTGAATGTCGAAACGATCATCTCGTGTAGGTGGTTTATCTGTGGTCTCTGACTTTTTGATATTTGTTTTTTCATTACCATGTGGCTCATCAGATGATGTTTCAACATCTTTGGATTTATCTGGATATGGTTGGATATAGGAGTTAACCTCTATTGGATCAGTAGCAGGCTCATTAAATGAATATTTTAATATACCAGTAGTGTTTCCTGATTCCACATCAGACCTTTTGCGGTATTCACCATTTACCTTTGATGGTGGTTTTTGGGTATTGATATTTTCATTTTTATCTTTACTTCGTTCACGAGGGATTGGATTCTTTTCATTGTCTTTTGGGACAGTGTTAATATGATCTTTATTTAAATCAATCATATGATCATCAATTGGATCAACTTTTTTGAATCGAGTGATGAAGAACCGTGTTTTATTATCGTCTAGCCAAAGTCCTTCTACCGTAACTGATAGCTTCGTTGGATGGGGTGGGAATACAATAGGGTATCTTGTACCATTACTACCGTATTGGAAAGGATCAAAATCAGTGATTTCCATACTGTATTGAAGCCGTTCAACAATATTTTGAACATGCCCATTTAAAGCAAGGTTTGCAAGAAAGATGATGGCGGTTTCACCTAAATCTTCATATGGCTTTCTAATCCTGATTCTGTATTCAGTTTGATCTTCTATGGTTTCAGTTGTATAAGATTCAAGATAACGATTAATAATATTCTGAATTGGTGAGGATAATATCATTCCTCTAATATCTTTACGATTCACAAATAAACTATGCAGAATATGAACAGCGGAAGTAATTACTTGAATATTATTAGATACCATTAAACAATGATTAACTTGTCGATAAGTTTCAGGGTTATAATGAGTGAAAGGGTATCCTTGAAGAATAAAGTCATTCCCTGTAGGTAACATAAAATGCTTTAAGGGCATGTAATATTCATTAGTATTTGGGATTTTATATGTTGGTTTGATATTTATTGGCTTATTGTTTATAAAATCAAATGTAAAACTTTTAGTAAGTAACTTTCCAAAAAAATTATAAACCTTATCCTGTAAAGTGTTACCTTCCCAAATACTGCCGATCTGAACAGTATCAATTTCAAGAAAGGGTACGAGAAATGTTGAGCATCTCTGTAAATTTACCCACGTATCATTATCTTGAAGTTCAATTAATAAAACTTCTATAAAAGGATTGGTTGAGTCACTGCCTTCATTCCGAAGAAACCCACCATATCTATAAACAGTTCTGCGAATACCATCATTTGGGAAACAATCAATAGTTGTGACTTTTTTATCATTGTTAGTTGCAGGCATATCTCTTAGTAGGCGTAATGAAATTCATATATAGATAGTATAGTTTTTATACTCACTCTAGTTTATTTGTGTAAAATCTGATTTATTTGTGGAACTGACACCCGCCACCGACTAAGGCAACCGCAGAAGCTGTATGGTGCGGTGCACGAAATGGCCGCTGCCCAAAAGGATGTTGATGATTGGCCACCGAGTAAATACTCGCCACTTCCAAATTCTCTTGCGTGTTCAAGGGCGGTAAAATACTGGCTAAACGTGAAGCCAATAGGGTTTTCCCTGTTCCTGGCGGTCCTTTAAATAGCAAAGAATGACCACCTGCTGCCGCAATCTCTAAGGCACGTCTCGGACGTAGTTGACCTTTAACATCGGCCAAATCAAATTTGTAATGTTGGGAGGCTTTTAGCGCCGTGGGTTGAAACTGTTGGATGAGATGGTTTTGCGACAGATGCTCACAGACTTGTTTTAAATGTTGTGCTGCAAACACTTGGAAGTTAGGCAGTTGAGAGGCTTCTTGCGCATTGGCCTCAGGTAAAATCAGTTGATGCCCAGCTTGCTGGCAGGCAATCGCAATACTTAAAGTACCTGAAATTGGTCGCAGTTGCCCATCAAGTGCCAACTCACCTATAAATTCAAAATTTTCAGTTCCATGCTCAGGGAGCTGACCAGAGGCAATTAGAATACCCAGTGCAATCGGCAAATCCAACCGTGAACTGTCTTTGGGCAGGTCTGCGGGTGCAAGGTTGATGGTGAGGCGTTTAGTCGGAAACTGAAAGCCACTATTGATAATGGCGGAGCGCACCCGATCTTTGCTTTCCCGAACGGCTGCTTCAGGAAGCCCCACAATGGTTAAAGAGGGTAGTCCTTGGCTCAGATGAACTTCAACTTCAACCGAAGGTGCGTGTAAACCGAGCAAAGCTCGAGTGTAAATTTTGGCAAAAGACATCTTTTGTTCCATTATAGTGCATTATTTTAATTCGTTATGCGTCTTTTGTTGCACCAAACAAGTGCTCATTTTTTGTTCTGAATGCGTAACTCTAAAGCTTCCACTTGTTTCAATAAGTCATTTAAACGCAAATTGGCATTATTCAGCGCAGTACGTTGACGTTCAATTTCATCTTTGGAAACCAAATCCATCTTGGTGACTGCTTCATTGAGCAGTGCGCGTAAATTATGTTCTAAGTCTTGTTTAGGTTGTTCGACTTGTTCCAGTATGGCTTGTAATAAAGTTTCAATCATTTCTATATCCAACAGTTGGAGACGTGACAGCAGTGTACCATTGCTGCTTCTGACTCTATAGCCTTTCAGATGAAATATGATTTCATCGATTGTAAAAAAATCATAAATCTTCGACTAAAAAACCTGAATTTTGAAGCTCAAAACGCATTTAAATGTATAGAATAGGGTATAAAGAAAACTCATGTCAGACTTTCTTTTCCCCCCAACCTAAGAATTTTTGGCATGAAATTTGAACATAAAACCTTACTGGTGAAATAAGCCGAAGGAAAACAAACATGAAGCTCGTAACTGCAATTGTAAAACCGTTTAAATTGGATGATGTGCGTGAAGCACTGTCTGAAATTGGTGTTCAAGGGATCACGGTAACTGAAGTCAAAGGCTTTGGTCGTCAAAAAGGTCATACTGAACTTTATCGTGGCGCTGAATATGTTGTTGATTTCTTACCAAAAGTAAAAATCGAAATCGCGATCAGTGATGAAATGGTCGACGCGGTGATTGAGTCAATCACACGTGTGGCGAGTACCGGAAAAATTGGCGACGGTAAAATTTTCGTCACAAATTTAGAGCAAGTCATCCGTATCCGTACAGGTGAAACAGGTGCCGATGCCGTTTAATTTGGCATGAAGTTTGCTGAGTAACATATAACTCGCACAAATTAGGTTGGGGGATACGAATGAAAAAGATGCTATTCGCGCTGAGCTTATCTGGCGCACTTTTAGGTGGTTCTGTTGCTTGGGCTGAAGAAGCAGCAACAGCGCCAACTCCATCAGAACAAGTCACAGTGGTTGAAACAACGGATGTGGCTGCTCCAGCAGTACAAGCGGTTGAAGCCGTTGCTGCTCCAGTAGAAGCACCCGCACCTGTAGAAGAAGAACCAACATTAGACACAGGTGATACGGCGTGGATTTTAGTTTCCACAGCACTGGTTTTATTAATGACCATTCCAGGTTTAGCGTTATTCTACGGCGGCATGGTTCGTAAGAAAAACGTCTTAAGTACAATGGCACATAGCTTTGTTGCTGCGGCAGTGGTGAGTATTGCATGGGTCATCATTGGTTATACATTGGCCTTTGGTGAGGGCAATGCCTTTATCGGTGGCTTAGATAAGTTCATGCTGACTGGGATTACCACAGATGCACTCACAGGGACGATTCCTGAAGTTCTATTCGTTATTTTCCAAATGACCTTTGCCATCATTACCGTTGCCATTATTAGTGGTTCCATTGCAGAACGGATGAAATTCGGCGCATTTATCGCTTTCATCTCGATTTGGGTAGTCGTGGTCTATGCACCAATTACTCACTGGGTATGGGGCGGTGGTTGGTTAGCAAATGATGGCGCACTCGACTTTGCCGGCGGTACCGTTGTACACATCAACTCAGGTGTGGCAGGTTTGGTTGCTGCATATATGCTCGGCAAACGTATGGGCTTAGGCCGTGAATCAATGGCTCCACATAACTTGGCATTAACCGTTGTGGGTGCAAGCTTACTGTGGGTTGGCTGGTTTGGTTTCAACGGTGGTTCTGCATTGGGCGCAAACGGCTCAGCAGGTTATGCATTACTTGTGACTCAAGTAGCAGCTGCAGCGGCGGCAATCTCTTGGTTAATTACTGAAAAAGTTGCACGTGGTAAAGGTTCAGTACTGGGTGCTGCATCTGGTGCGGTTGCTGGTCTGGTAGTGATTACACCAGCAGCAGGGTTTGTGACTGTCGGCGGTGCACTGGCGATGGGTTTAATCGGCGGTGTGGTGTGCTTCTGGGGTATCAGTGCCTTGAAACGTGCTTTGAAAGCCGATGACTCTTTAGATGCGTTTGGTTTACACGGTGTGGGTGGTATTGTCGGTGCAATCTTAACAGCATTCTTTGCCAGCGACTTCATCATGGGCGACAAAGCACCAAGTGATGTGATGCATCAACTTTGGGTTCAAGTTGAAGGGGTATTGGCAACGATCGCATACTCAGCAGTATTAACCTTCATTATCTTAAAAGTGATTGATCTAGTGATTGGAATTCGCGTTGAATCTGATGATGAACGTATGGGCCTAGACTTGAGCCAACATGGCGAACGCGTGGACTAATCAATAGAATAATAAATAAACAGTATAATCAATATATTGTGTGAAACAGCCCGAAAGGGCTGTTTTTTTTCTATATCTAGCGTAAAACTCTACAAAACACCGAATTTTTGCTACACTCTAAAACCATTCAAATTTGTTCAATTTAACCACTATGCATTGTCCATTTTGCAACGCCGAAGACAGTAAAGTGATCGACTCACGTTTGGCCGCTGAAGGTTGTCAAATTCGTCGTCGTCGTGAATGTATTAGTTGTGGTGAACGATTCACAACCTTTGAAAGTTATGAAGTGGTCATGCCTCGTGTGATCAAGTCGGATGGAAAAAGTGAACCTTTTGATGAAGCGAAATTGCGTCGTTCCTTGATGCATGCTTTACAAAAACGTCCCGTGACGCAAGAGCAAATTGAAACCGTCTTGAGCGATATTCAGCTGCAAATCCGCCGTTTAGGTGAGCGTGATGTGAAATCACGCACCATTGGTGAAATTGTGATGCAATCTTTATTTTCGTTAGATCATGTTGCGTATGTGCGTTTTGCATCGGTCTATCAAGACTTTCAAGATGTCGACGCCTTTCGTCACCAAATTGAACAAATGCAACAACGTGAACATTAAGCGAGTTGGCATCCATGTCTGAATTACAGTCTAGTGCTTTACATGCTGACCAAGCTTGGATGAAACAAGCGATTGCTTTAGCACTGCAAGGTCAATACAGCACCAAGCCAAATCCAAATGTAGGCTGTGTCATTGTCAAAGATGGGCTGTTGCTGGGGACAGGTTATCACCCTAAAGCGGGTCAGCCACATGCAGAAGTTTTTGCGATGCGCGAAGCGGGCGAACAGACCCAAGGCGCAACGGCTTATGTCACTTTAGAACCTTGTGCACATTATGGGCGTACACCGCCGTGTGCCAAAGGTTTGGTCGAGGCAGGTGTGGCGCGTGTTGTGATTGCCTGTCCAGATCCCAACCCCTTGGTGGCCGGTAAAGGGGTACAAATTTTAAAAGAAGCAGGCATTGAGGTCGATGTTGGTATTTGCCAAGCCGAAGCGCATCAGTTGAATGCGGGCTTTTTAAAAGCCATGGCTACAGGTATGCCTTATGTGCGTTTAAAAGTTGCTTCTAGTTTAGATGGTCGAACGGCGATGGCTTCGGGTGAGTCAAAATGGATTACAGGCTCAGACGCACGTTTAGATGTTCAGCATTTTCGTACCATTTCTGGCGTCGTGATCACTGGGATTGAAACTATACTGGCCGATGATCCTCAGCTCAATGTCAGACAGCTTCAGCGTGTTACGGATCTGACAACAGTTGTACAACCAAAACGTCTGGTGTTAGACCGTCAAGGCCGATTGCCTCTGACGGCTCAAATTTTACAGCAGCCGGATACCGTGATGGTGATGGGGCCTTATCGTCAAGCATTGGCTGATTTAGGCGTGCTACAGTTTGCTGTTCAGCCTTTAGATCAGTTATTAAAGCAGTTGGTTCAATCGCATCAAATTTACGATGTCATGGTTGAAGCAGGTGCAACGTTATCGACGGCTTTTTTACAAGAAAAGTTGGTTGATGAAATGATTAGTTATGTGGCACCGACCTTATTGGGTCAGTCTGCACGTGCAATGTTCAATGCTGAGTTTTCTCAGATGGCAGAGCAACTCCGCTTTAAGCTTATGGATGTCACACAATTGGGTGATGATGTGCGCTTAACGCTTATCCCTTCTCAAGAGTCATTATGAGTTCAGAGTCTACGGTTTATCATAAACGTCGTCACGCGGCACGTACCACCGATGAATATCTATTTCATCAACTTGTTCCTTATTTGGGGAATAAGCGCCGTCTGTTGCATCTGATTTTAGAAGCGCTTGAGAGTACAGGGACTTTAAACCGTGCAGATGGTCGTGCGCCTATTTTTGCTGACTTCTTTGCGGGTTCGGGCGTGGTCTCGCGTTTGGCACGTCAAAATGGTTATCGCGTGATTGCCAATGACTGGGAACCGTATAGCCATGCGCTGAACCATGCCATTTTGGCTTGTACCGAAGCGCCTGCATTTAAAGAGTTGGGTGGTTATCAAAAAGCCATTGATTATTTAAACCGCTTGCCTGAAGTTAAGGGCTGGGTAACGCATAATCTGTGTCCGCGAAATGATGAGATTTATGATCCAAGCCGAGATCGTTTGTTCTTTAAGCGTCGCAACGGCATGCGCATTGATGCGATTCGTCAGCAAATTGCCACATGGCAGGCACAAGGGGCAATCGATGATGTGGAGATGTCTGCTTTACTGGCACCGTTGCTGTATTCTGCAAGTTTTGTCAGCAATACTTCCGGCGTCTTTAAAAGCTTCCACCACGGTTGGGGCGGTAAAACCCAAACAGCGCTAGAGCGGATTGAATCCTTACTGTGGTTGACTCCAAGCCGTTTTAGTGAAGTGGGTGATAATAAGCAAAAGAACCCGATGGCTGAAATGTGGTGTGTCGATGCGCAGCATTTGGCAAACCAAATGAGTAGTTTTGAGGTCGATGTAGCCTATCTAGATCCACCCTATAACCAGCATGCTTACAGTAGTAATTATCATGTCTTAAATGCTTTAACCTTATGGGATCAGGTGGATTTGCCGACACCAGACACCAAAGGTTTTAAAAGCGGAATTGACCGTGCGTGGCGTAAAGAGCGTCCGAGTCCTTATAACTCGTCAAAGTATGCCAAAGAGGCATATGAAAAATTACTTTCTACCATCAATGCACGTTACATTCTGACCAGTTATTCAACCGATGGTAATATTGAAGCAGGGGACTTGCTCAAAGCCAATTTGGAGCGAGGTCGCGTGACTTTATTAACGCAGGATGTACCGCGTTATCGCGTGAGTAAGCAGCGTCAGTCTGAGCGTGCGCGTGTGTTAGAGTTTATTGTGATCACTGATACTCATGCCAAGTCAGGTCCGCCAATTCGTCAACTGCTTGGGCAGTTGTACCATTATGCCGAATTGGGCGGGGTCGATACATCTGGGGTCACGACACAGTTGGCGCTGTGGTAAAAATATAGAGGTAGAAATCAGAAATGTTTACAGGGATCATCGAAAGTCTAGGCACAGTTGAAAGCGTACAAAATGTCGGTGGCGATGTGCGGTTACGCATTGGTACGGATCTTGATATGTCAGATGTACATTTGGGTGACTCGATTGCCACCAATGGCATTTGCCTCACAGTGATTGACTGGGGTGAGCACTGGTATGCTGCCGATGTCTCACGTGAAAGTTTAAACCGAACCACACTGGCCCATTGGAAAGTTGGACAACGTGTCAATGTGGAAAAGGCGATGTTGCCCACCACACGTTTTGGTGGGCACATTGTGTCAGGTCATGTCGATGCTGTGGGTGAAATCACCGTTGTGCGTGAAGATGCACGCTCGCTTTATTTTGAAGTAACTGCGCCAGCCGAAATTGCACGTTACTTGGCAGAAAAAGGCTCGATTACGGTCGATGGGATCAGTTTAACCATTAATCATTTGCGTGGCCGTATTTTAAGCCTCAATTTAATTCCGCATACGGCTGAACGAACCAACATTGGAACGTGGAAAGCAGGTAGTCAAGTGAACCTTGAAGTGGATGTGTTAGCACGCTACATTGAACGTCTGATGATGGGTGACAAAGCTGCGGAAACTACCCCACAATCTAAAATTAGTTTAGACTTTTTGGCACAAAATGGTTTCTTGAAATAGAAAAATCGTTTAGATTGCAGCAAGAATAGACAAAAGATGAGCTCCCTATTTGCCCAAAATGAGGGAGTTTTTCTTTTGAAATGAATAGGTAAGCAATTGAGTATGATGAAAGATAGTACGCAGTTCATTGCACGGATAGGTGACAATGATTGATTTTTTTCTCCATCTAGAACAATTATTGCCCGTACTGCTTGCAGAATACGGCCTTTGGATTTATGCGATTCTTTTTCTGATTATTTTTGCAGAAACCGGTTTCGTTTTTATGTTCTTTTTGCCGGGTGACAGTTTACTGATTGCCATTGGTGCCCTATGTTCCAGCTCGGATTTAATCCATATCCATACCATGGGTATTTTGATGATGATTGCTGCGGTATTGGGTTATATCGTCAATTATTATACGGGTCAGAAGTTGGGCTTTAAATTTGCCCATCAGCATTCGCGTTGGCTGAAACCCGAATATATGATGAAGACCAATCAATATTTCTTAAAGCATGGCGGTAAAACCATTTTAGTAGCACGTTTTATTCCTTTTGTGCGTTCTTTCGCACCTTTTGCTGCGGGCGCAGGGCATATGAGCTTGGCGACTTTTATGTGGTACAACGTGACCGGTGGCCTGATTTGGATTGGTAGTTTGTTGGCGATTGGTTATGGTGTGGGTAATACCTTATCGTTTATGGTTGATGTATTGGTTTGAGATCGAGACAGACTACATCAGCCGAGCAAAACAAGCGGGCATAAAAAAACTCACCGAAGTGAGTTTAAGTGGAAGTCAAGGTCTGTTAAGCAGAGTTAGAAACCGCTTCATCAGAAAAGTCTGAATTTTTCAAAATATAGTCAATTTCCTCTTGAGCCGCGTCTTGTAGCTTACTGCGATAGCTGGCGACGGACTCTTCAATTAAGGTTTCCGCTTCAAGCTCTAAAAGTAAACGCACACTTTCTAATTCAGACAAAATTTGTGAATCATCAATGCCAAATTTACTTTTCGCATAGTCCAGAGCTTGTTCAGGCGTTTTCTCATAGCGTGCGGTGTAGCTCAAAATTTCCTGATCGACACTTTGACGCATCACATTTAAAGCTTGGGTTTGCTCATTGAACTGACGGATTTCGTCTTTTTTGAGGCTCTCCGCATAAGCTTCCTGTGCTGCGCGTTTGTCTGCCAGTGATTTTTCCAACGCTTGTTGTTTACGAATTCGCGCTTCTTCAATCAGCTGTGCTTTCAGATCGGCATACGCTTGTTCAATTCGTTGGGTCGAGACAGCTTGAGCGCGTTGGTCTTGTTCAATCCAACTGTGTAAACCTGTTTCAGGTTTGAGTACATCGCAGACGCGACTCAGGTCATCAATAAAGGCCTGACGAACAGCATCAGGTACATTTAACCAGCGCTGTTTAAAATCTGGACCAACATTCAATGCCACTACGCATCTCCTTATTTAGACGGGGAATCATTTAAAGCTTGAAGGTTCGAGCTTCAACCCCGAGACGTCTATATTGTTTAAATTTTTCACGACCTTGTTGTTTGGCCGATTCGTTATTTTCAATAATTTCTATAATGTGGCTAAATTTTTCGAACTGTTCAAGAGCTTGATCGTTAAAATTGAACACAATCCAATCGGATTGCTCAGGCAGTTGGGCTGAGATACAAATGCGCGCATCGATTTGATCAATGCCATGTGGAATAAAGCTCGTGTCATCAAAACTCCACAAACGTTCATCCAATTGCTGTTGTAGTTGAGTATCGCTTGCATACAGCCAGATTCGCTCTGGCTGACGCAAGATTTTTCGACATAAACGACAAGCACTTTCGACTTGTCGTTCAGGACTTTGTTCAAACAGATAAAAGCTAATATTAGCCATTAGACTGCGCACGATGAGCTAAGAATTGCATCAATAAGGGTACTGGGCGACCGGTTGCGCCTTTATTGGCACCCGAGTTCCATGCTGTACCTGCGATGTCCAAATGTGCCCAGCGGTAATCACGGGTGAAACGTTGCAAGAAGCACGCTGCAGTTACCGCACCAGCTTTAGGCCCGCCAATGTTGGCAATATCTGCAAATGGAGAGTCTAACTGTTCTTGATAATCATCAATCACAGGCATGCGCCAGACGCGGTCAAAGCTATTTTGACCTGCTTCAGACAGTTCGGCCGCCAGTTTGTCGTCTGGGGTAAACATACCCGTTAAGACTGAACCGAGTGCCACGACACAGGCACCCGTTAATGTTGCAATATCAATGACCAGTTCAGGGTTAAAGCGTTTTACATAGGTTAATGTGTCGCACAGCACCAAACGACCTTCTGCATCGGTATTTAAAATTTCAACGGTTTGACCGCTCATGGTGCTCACGATGTCACCCGGACGTGTAGCTTTGCCTGACGGCATATTTTCAGCTGCAGCAATCGTACCTACGACATGAATGGCTAAACGTGATTCACAGAGGGCACGGAGCGTCCCTAGAACCGATGCTGCACCACACATGTCATATTTCATTTCATCCATACCGGCACCTGGTTTCAATGAAATGCCACCTGTATCAAAGGTGATTCCTTTACCGACCAAGACCACTGGGGCTTCAGTACGTTCAGCTTGATACTCAAGGGTAATAATACGGCCTGGGCGGTCTGAACCTTTGCTCACCGCAAGGAAGGAATGCATGCCCAGATCCGCCATTTGCTGCTCATCAAGCACATTAACACGGAGTAAGTCAGGATATTGGGCTGCCAGTTCTAAGGCTTGCTCTGCCAAATATTCAGGGAAGCAGATATTGCCCGGACGGTTGCCTAAGTCACGAGCAAAGCTTTGACCAGATTGCACGGCTTCAATCAATTTAAGTTGCGCAGCATTCAGCGGCGACTCGGCGGCAATGAGGCTGATCTGTTCAAGTACGTTGTCGGCTTTTTTCGATTTGAATTCATCAAAAGCATATGCCGCTTGCGTCAAACTGAGGGCAAATAAATAATGGAGTTCAGCTGGAAGGGCTGAAAGGTCAAGGCTGATGTGTTTGAATTTTTTTTGTGAAGCTTTGATAATGGTTTGAGCAATTTTCACCAGCTTTGCTGCTTGTAATTCAGCGGCTTTACCCACCCCGACCAAGGCTGCATTGGGGCTTGTTGGAGTTTGACCAATGAGGCTCAAGGTTTCATTGAACGCGGCTTTAAACTGAGTCGCTTCAATTAAGTTGTTTAAATCATTAATTTGATAAGCATTTGCAAGGTGTTGCGTGTTTTCAGAATCTACTAATATCAACAAAAATTGGCTAGACGTATTCTCTGTGAATGACGTATTAATAGAGAGTTTCATAAGTTTTATTTAAGCCTTATAAAGTTTGAAAATGATTAAACCACTGAAACATTAACATGAATAGAGTTGCAAAGTGCAACAAGAGTACAGGTTTTATATTTTCACTATTCGGGTAAACTAGCGCTAGTTTTTATTCACCTATTTTTGGAAGAATTAATTTGATTATTCGGCGTTATCTGGTCAAACAAGTGGTGTCGACATCCTTGGTTGTGATCGCCTTATTGACCTTGATCATGATGGGCGGTCGTTTGATCAAGTATTTTGGCGTAGCCGCGCAGGGTCGCTTAGATGCAGGTATTTTATTTAGCATTATTGGCTATCGTTTGCCTGAATTTTTAACGCTGATTCTTCCTTTAGGCTTTTTTATTGGACTGATGCTGGTTTTTGGTCGTCTGTATGTCGATCATGAAATGGCAGTACTCAATGGCAGTGGCGTCAGTCGTAATCAATTGGGGCGACTGCTGATTCCTATGACCGTGGTGTTTCTTGCTGTTCAAGCCGTGCTGATGCTTTGGATGGCGCCGTGGGGTGTTCGTCAGTTTGAGCAGCTCACCACCAGTCAGGCGGTGCGTACCGGTTTTGATTTGGTTCGACCCAAAGAGTTTATTTCATCGGGGCCTTATACCATTTATGCGGGTGACTTATCCGAAGACCGTAAAAACCTCAAAGACATCTTCTTCTATCAACGCGCTCAAGCAGAAGGTAAGCCTGATGTGATGATTTTGGCCAAAGAAGCCACGCGGGTTGAAATTGAAAATGATCCAGCCAATGTGGTGGATTTGGTGCAAGGTCGCCGTTATGAAATTTATCCGGGACAGCCGCGTTATAGCCAAGCCGAGTTTCAGTCTTATCGACTACGTTTAGAAAATGATAAAGAAGCGAAGTTTGAAAGTGCCGATGTTGAAGCATTGTCCACCATGAAACTTTGGGATAATCGTAATGATCCTGTCGTGGCGAGTGAGTTGGGCTGGCGTATTTTTGTACCGTTTGCCATTGTAGTGGCGTTGCTCCTCGCTGTGGCTTTATCTGAAGTGAGTCCACGCCAAGGCCGTTATTTAAAGCTGTTCCCTGCATTGCTTATTTTTGCCAGTTTAATCGTGGCGCTGATGGCCATTAAAACCCGAGTCAGTAAAGAAGAAATGGGGATTTGGGCTTATCCATTGATCTTGATGATTTATGCGATAGCAGCGGCTTTGTTTTCGCGTAAACAAAAGCTTGCTCCGAAAATTAAGAAAACATTACAACGAGCGGGGTCTTAATCATGTTCGCACGTCGTATAGTCGCAAAACATGTGACCAAAACCACCGCGATGGCGATGCTGGGTGCTACCGCTATTTTATCGGTCTTGCAAATTTTGTTTACCTACTTGGGTGAGTTAGGCTCCCTTAAAGAAGGTTATGGCGCTTGGGATGCTTTACGTTATGTACTGTGGGGGGCACCGCAATATCTCTATGAGATTCTACCCATCGCCGCGTTAATTGGCTCGGTACTGGGACTGGGCACTTTGGCTTCAAACAGTGAACTGATTGTAATGCGCTCGGTGGGGGTGAGTCTCTGGCGAATCGTCGGCTGGGTGATTCGTTCAGCTTTAATTTTGGTGGTACTGTCATTCGCTTTAAGTGAATGGGTGATTCCATATACCAATGAGCAAGCCAAAGGTGTGAAAAGCCATCGAACAGCGGCTGAACTTGGTGAAGTACGTGGTTACTGGACACGAGAAGGGCAGCGTTTTATTTATGTCGATTATGCCAATTCTCAAGGTCAGCTGAAAAATGTGCAAGTGGTCGATTTTGACAATAATGCTCGTTTGAAAGGCGTTTTAAATGCTGAGCAAGGTCAGTTTGTGCAAGATGGTCGTTGGATTTTAGAAAATACCGCCCAAGTTGATTTACTACCGACAGGCAACGCCACGGCACAAAAGGCCGCTGAAACGCCTTTGGCACTGGCACTGCAGCCGAAATATGTGCACATGGTGACGATTGACCCTGAAGACCTTTCACCGAGTCAATTGGTCAGTTTCATGAGCTATATGCATGAATACAGCCAAGTGCCTAAAACTTATCAGTTGGCTTTTTGGCAAAAAGTGGCGTCTCCATTTGCCTTAATTGCTTTAGTGTTGATTGCTTGTTCCTTTATTTTTGGCCCACTGCGCCAACAATCGATGGGCTTTCGTTTGGTCATTGCACTGTTTACAGGCTTAGGTTTCTTTTACCTGCAAGACTTCTTGGGTTATGCAAGTTTGGTTTATTCACCTTCACCCGCATGGTTTGTTTTTGTGCCGATTTTACTGATGTTTGTCGCAGGTGGTTATTTATTACAACGTGCGCGATAACTGTACGATATTGAAGAAAACAATGCGGATGATGGTGTTAAACCATCATGCCTGCATAGAGTCTTGACCGAAAATTCGGTAAGATAGAGCGATGAATTTGTAGACAAAAAAAGAGTGCTTATTATGGCGGATGCAACTGCTGGCAAAATCCCTCACGTACTGGTCATTATGGATGGTGTGGGACACCGTGAAGCGATCGAAGACAATGCATTTTTAGCAGCGAATCGACCGAATTTAACAGCGATTGAAACAAAGCATCCGCATAGCTTAATTTCAGGTTCTGGTGAAGACGTGGGTCTGCCAGATGGCCAAATGGGCAACTCTGAAGTGGGCCACATGAACTTGGGTGCAGGGCGTGTGCTCTATCAAGACTTTACCCGAATCACCAAAGACATTCGTACGGGTGCTTTTTTCGAGCATGAAGTTTTGGTTGATGCCGTTGAAAAAGTCAAAGCCGCGGGTGGTGCGTTGCACATCATGGGGCTATTGTCTGAAGGTGGGGTGCATTCACACGAAGATCATATTGTTGCCATGGCTGAACTTGCGTTAAAACGCGGTGCAACTGTATACCTTCATGCCTTCTTAGATGGTCGCGATACCCCACCACGCAGTGCACAGCCTTCTTTAGAAAAATTAGATGCATTGTTTGCTCAATATCCAAATCAAGGTCGTATTGTGAGTCTGATTGGTCGTTATTTTGCGATGGATCGAGATAACCGTTGGGACCGTGTGGAACAAGCCTATCGTTTACTCACAGAGTCTGAAGCAACACGTACTGCAGCTACAGCAGTTGAAGGTTTAGCATTGGCGTATGCCGCAGACGAATCTGATGAGTTTGTCAAAGCAACACGCATTGGCGATGCCGTGAAAGTTCAAGATGGTGACAGCATCGTCTTTATGAATTTCCGTGCGGATCGTGCGCGTGAAATTACCAAAGCATTTGTTGAAAAAGATTTTGCAGGCTTTGCGCGTAAAGTCGTACCAAACTTATCTAAGTTTGTGATGTTGACACGCTACCAAGCCAGTATTGATGCACCTGTGGCGTATATGCCTGAAGCATTAAAAAACTCGATTGGTGAATATCTTTCAGACCTTGGTAAAACTCAATTACGTATTGCTGAAACAGAAAAATATGCACATGTGACATTCTTCTTCAGTGGTGGTCGTGAAGATGAATATCCAGGTGAAAAACGTATTTTGATTCCATCACCGAATGTGGCTACTTATGACCTCAAGCCAGAAATGAGCGCCTATGAAGTAACCGATGAATTGGTGGCTGCGATTAACTCAGGCGAGTTTGATCTATTGGTGGTGAACTATGCTAACGGCGATATGGTGGGTCATACGGGCGTGTTTAATGCTGCAGTGAAAGCAGTGGAAGCTGTTGATTTATGCTTAGGCCGTGTCTATGAGGCGGTGATGGCACAAAAAGGCCATATGTTAATTACGGCTGACCATGGTAATGTTGAACAAATGCAGGATTATCACAGTGGTCAGGTGCATACCCAGCATACGACAGAACTGGTGCCTTTTATCTATGTCGGCCCAACTCAAGCAACCATTGCTGAGGGTGGCGTATTGGCGGATGTCGCACCAACCTTGTTAAGCTTGATGCATCTTCCTGTTCCAGCAGACATGCAAGGTCGTAACTTAATTACATTAGACGTATAAATTAATTTGGGTGGGTAAATGGCAAAAGCATCGTGGACTTCAATAGGTGTAGTGATTGCTTTAGGTCTGAGTCTGATCCACCCGATGGGTGCTGTTGCAAAAACAGCCGCAGCACCCGCTTTTGATGATGAACTGGAACACGGTTATGTTGAGGTTCCGATTGAATCCATTCAACAATTTGTGCAAATCTACGGTTTAGTCAAAGACAATTATGTGGCTGAACGTAGTGATGAAGCACTGTTTCAACAGGCTATTAAAGGTTTAATCAGTGGCTTAGACCGTTATTCTCGCTATTTATCTCCTCAAGAATATAAACAACTGGTGCAATATACTGAAGGGGATTTGGCTTCAGTTGACTTCAGTTTAGAGTTCGATTCCCGTTTACAACAATGGCTGATTCGTGGATTAAAACCTGACTCAGATTCCAGCAAACTGGGCTTAAAAAATGGGATCTCCGTTTTTAAAGTGGATGATCAAGAGCTACGCAAGCTCAACCATGTTCAAGTCAATGAATTACTCAGTGGGGCGATTGGTAGTACCATCAGCCTACAGTTAAAAGCCAACTCAACGCCGATCAATTTAGTCCGAACCAAAAAAGTTGAAACCGATATCCAGGCGCAACTGTTGAATAACCAAGTTTTGGTGCTCAAGGTGCGGGTGTTCCAACAGGATACGGCCAATGAAATTCAGCAACTGATTGAAGAGCATCAGTCTTCGCGTTTAAAAGCGGTCTTGATAGACCTCAGAAATAATCCCGGAGGACTGTTGTCTGCTGCAGTTGAATCTGCCGATTTATTTTTAAACCAAGGCGTGATTGTTTCGACTAAAAGTCGTTCCGAGGGCGATCAGCAGTTCCAAGCTTTACCAAGTCTAGAGTTTCAAAATTTAAAAGTGGGCATTTTGATTAATGACCGTTCTGCATCGGCCGCTGAAGTGTTTACCGCTGCGTTGAAGGAGCATGGACGGGCGTGGGTGATGGGGGAAAAAAGTTATGGTAAAGGCGTGGTACAAAAATTATTTCCGTTATCGAATGGCGCAGCTTTGCAAATGACGGTATCTCACTATTACACCCCAAGTGGTCGGATGATTGAAGGGGTAGGGATTGCGCCAAATCAGGTGTATCCAATGCCACATGAACTCAAAGACGAAAGCTATGTTGAACATGTGGCAGAGATTTTAATTAACCGTCGTTAAGCCTTTAAACGGAATCGTCTTCGCCATCTAACCCAAATTTTTTCAAGCGATAACGTAAAGAGCGGAAAGACATACCGAGCTTTTTAGCCGCTAGTGTTCTGTTCCAATGGGTGAGATTGAGCGCATTCATCAAAATTTCTTTTTCAATTTTTTCTAAATACAGCTCTAAACCCTCTTCGGGCAATTTACGTGAAGGGACATGACTGAGTTGATCATTGCCAACAGTACCTTGTTGCGTGGCATTGGTATAGTTGGTCTGAGCAATCGGTCGCAGTGGGGCTGTTTGCAAGTGTGGTAAGTCGATACTGCTTTCATCACTTAAGGTGATGGCACGTTCCATCATGTTGCGTAGTTCACGCACATTGCCTGGATAATATTGGGCCAATAAAAACTCACGTGCACGTTCACTCAGTGGTTTGACAGGGATGTCCCATTCTTGGCAGATTTTTTGAATGAAATGTTGTGCCAAAAGAATAATGTCATTGCCACGCTCACGTAGAGCAGGCAGCACAATGTCCATGACATGGATGCGGAAGTACAAATCCTGACGGAACTTGCCTTGTTGCACCAGTGCTTCTAAGTCTTGATGGCTGGCACTAATCACACGAAAATCGACATCAATTTCGGTGTCACTCCCAATTGGGCGAATGCGTTTTTCTTGTACCGCGCGCAATAGTTTCACCTGCATAGTGAGCGGTAATTCAGCAATTTCATCTAAAAATAAACTGCCGCCATGCGCAGACAGAATCAGCCCCTGTTTGTCTTGAGTCGCTCCTGTAAAGCTACCCTTACGGTGTCCAAACAATTCACTTTCCATCAGTTCAGTCGGTATGGCACCGCAGTTGATGGCAATAAATGGTCCTTCATTACGATTACTTAGGCGATGTACCAGATTAGCCACCACTTCTTTGCCGGTCCCTGATTCACCTGTAATAAAGACAGGGGCTTGCGAGCGTGCAATTTTCTTTAAGGTGATGCGTAGCTGCTGAATAGGAAGGGACTGACCAATCAGTAGACGATGTTCAAGCGTATCTTCTTGGATATGCAGCTGATTGATGGGTTGATTAAAGGCTTTTTGTAAAAGTTGCTCTAAATGTTTTTGGTTGATTGGTTTACTGACAAAATCAAACGCACCAGCTTTAAGTGCTGCAATCGCAATATCCATATTGCCGTAAGCAGTCAGCACTGCAACAGGCAAATTAGGATAATTTTGAGCAATAAAATCGACCAAGCTCAGACCATTACCATCGGGTAAATTAAGATCGGTTAGACAGGCATCATATTGATGCGTTTTCAGGGCTTGAACCGCCTCTTGTAAGCGATAGGCAATATGTGTATCAATCCCCATCCGACTTAAAGACATTTGCATCAGTGTACATAAGTCTTGTTCGTCATCCACCAATAAAACAAGTGGTTTTTTTTCCACGTTTAACCCCAAAAATTACACGTCATTGTTTATACGGGGGCATTCAATCCGAAAGCATGCCCCTATTTTTTGTTCTACATAGTATAGCTTAGCTTGGTTGGCTTCGCAGAAACTATGGGATAAATATAATCCTAACCCAGTTCCATTGATTGAGGTACTAAAAAACGGTTGAAACAGGGCGGTTTGATCCTGTTTGGCGACCCCATCACCAAAATCGCGGACCTCAATATGGACGAGGTTTTTATAGCTATAGACACGAATTTGAATGTGATCGGCTTCAGCTGCATTATGCCGAATGGCGTTTCGAATCAGGTTGATCAGCACTTGTCTCAGTTGTTGTTCATCAAACTGAATCTGAGCTGGATCGGAAATGCGGTAATCAATTTGATCTTTGACATCGGGCAAATCTTCAATGATAAAACGTTCTAAAAAAGCGGCGACATCAATCAAGGTCGGATAGGTTTCTTTACTGCGTGCCATGCTCAGTGTATCGCCAATAATTTTATCAATCCGTGAGGCTTGTTTGGCGATCATGTTATGTAACAGGGCTTGCTCAGGATCGTTCACCTGCATCAATTCATTGGCTTGGGTGATGGCAGCCAATGGATTGCGAATTTCATGGGCAATGCTGGCAGAAAGTTGACCCAGTGCAGCCAGCTTGAGTTGTTGTACACGTTGATTAATTTTTTGTGCATCTTGCAGCACGAATAAGGTCAGTGTCTGATTCGGGACTTGAAGTTTTTGAATTTCGATCTGAATCTGAAAGCGACTCAGTTGCGATGTAAATTGGAATTTTTCCCCATTTTTCAGTTGGTCGAATTTGAGTAGTTCAAATAAATCAGGCTGTGCCTTATATAAGGGGTATTTGTCATAGGCATAAATCGGGGAAATGCCCAATAATGCACATGCGGCAGGATTACTCAGCACCATGTGGCAGTTTTCATCGAGCACCAAATAGCCGAGCTCGGTTTGCTCTAAAATATAACGGTTAATGTTTTGCAGTTGGTCCAGTTCTTGGGACTGATAGAAGTTTAAATTTTCAAGGACTTGAAAACGTCGAACTGCAATTTGTCCAGACCCATAAACCACAAAGAACAAAAAGGCGAGCACGGCACTGTTGCCAATGGTATTCAGTGAACTAATTGAAAATAGCGTTCCAATAAAGTGTTGATAAACCAGCGTAATCACAGCAATCAAGGTAATGATGAGCGCTTTTTGTTTATCGACCAATACACAAGAGGCAAAGATCGTGATCACAAACAATAAACTTAACTGTAAGTTTGGACCATCGGTGGCGAAAGTGAGTAAACTGAGACTAATGACATCGACAATAAACAACAAGGTGAGCTGAAGTGATATGTGCTTGCGCACATGCTTGAGGCTCAATAGCTGAAAGGCACTGATAAAAATAAAGCCAATCAGGACAGAACGATACAATACTGGATATTGATAATTTGAAAACAACTGCTCATAGGTCAGCAGATAAACCAACAACAAACAACAACCAATAAACAGTCGATAAGACGCATACCAAACACCTAAACGGTATTGATTTAACTGAATATTGGTTGAGTATTGCAGCATGCGGGTGTTAGTCAGCTTGCATCAGGGTTTGATTAAGCCATAACGAATAGCAAGGTGAGTCAGCTTAACATCACTGTCAATGTTGAGCTTTTCAAAAATTCGGTAACGGTAAGTATTGACCGTTTTTACGCTCACAAAAAGCTTGTCAGAAATTTCCTGTGCACTAATGCAATTCACGACCATCATCGCCACCTGCATTTCACGTTCAGACAAGGCATCAAAAGGCGAGGTTTGTGTATCCGATAGATAAGAACTGGCCAGTTGTTCAGCAATATCAGCGCTGAAATATTTGCCGCCTTGCATGACTTTATTAATGGCTCGTACCATTTCGGTCACAGGTGCACCTTTGGTAATGTAGCCTTTGGCGCCAGCTTTGAGTAACAGGGAAGGATAAGGTTCTTCAGCTAGACCACTGACTGCCAGTACTTTGGTTTCGGGTGCGGTTTGTAGTAAGCGGCGTGTGGTTTCAACTCCACCAATACCTGGCATGTTGACATCTAATAGAACCACATTTGGGTGATGTTGACGGACGAGGTTAATTGCTTCTTCACCAGATTCAGCTTGGCCAATAACTTGAACATCGGCATGGTCCTCGAGCATTCGACAAATCCCTGTACGTACTAACTCATGGTCATCTACCACTAAAACTGTGATCACCTAGCTCTTCCTCACTATAAAAACCATATTTTTTGTTACATAAAGCAAAATAAGCTTGCAATGAAACGACAAAATTAGCAATCCTATTCTTAGGCTTATTTGAAAAGATATGCACGCTGTCGACGTCAATGCTGTTCGCATTGTGTACAAATGTAAGGCATATTGGCGTGAATACGCAAATGTATCTTATGGGTTATGAAGTTGAGTGAAGAAAAGTGAAAAAATCAAATAAATTTTTAATGCATCTATTGGGATGGTCGATTGCAACAACGGTCAGTACCCATAGCTTTGCAGACTTGGTGATGAACCCGAGCTCGGGCCCTAGCCAAGCAAGCATGAGCTGGTCTGCAGCAGATGCAGAACAGTTTTTGAATGATGATCTCATGGAAGATTCTGAAGAGTACGCTCCTCAGGGTTCAACAAAAGTCACCACCAGTATTCGCAGTTCCAATGGTGTGGTGACGAACAACAGTACCTCAAAAACGGTACAAATTTTCGATACCTCTAAATATTCAAACCAACCCAGTGTGAATGCTCGTGCAGCACTGGTGATGGATGGCAATACAGGTGAAGTGCTGTACAGTAAAAACAGTAATACCGCGCTGCCAATTGCTTCGATTACTAAGCTGATGACCGCGGTGGTGATTTCAGATGCACGTTTAAATATGTCTGAAAACATTACTTTACAGCAAGCGGACTTTTCGTGTTCGGGTTGTAAAAGTTCAAGCTCGTCACTGCGTGCAGGGGACAGTATGAACCGTGCAGAAGCATTATTATTTGCATTAATGAAGTCAGAAAACCCAGCAGCATCAGCGCTTGCACGGACGTATCCGGGTGGTCGCTCAGCCTTTGTTTCGGCGATGAATGCCAAAGCAAAATCCTTGGGTATGACTTCAACCCATTATATGGAATCTACAGGTTTACATCCAGGTAATGTCGCTTCAGCACGTGACTTGGGTATTTTAGTCAATGCCGCATCACAATATGGTCTGATTCGTCAGTTCTCAACCACAGCAAGCTATGATTTTAACTTGGGTTATCGTGTATTAAAATCAAATAATACCAATGCCTTAGTTCGTAACGGTGGCTGGAATATTAATATTTCAAAAACAGGTTTCATTAATGAAGCCGGTCGTTGTGTGGTGATGCATACCACTTTAAATAACCGTCCAGCAGTGGTGGTATTATTGGGCGCGGGCTCATCTGCAGCACGTACCAATGATGCAACGCGCCTAATGAACTGGGCAAGCCAATTACCAAAACGTATTTAACCCGACTTTGTTTTTGTTCACTCAACAACAAAAATTGAGTCATAAAAAAGCCCTGCATATGCAGTAATGCCAGTCAGTTAAGAAATTGACTGGCATTTTCTTGGGTACTTTTGAGGCTTTATTTTGACGACTCTAGGGCATTGCCTTGATCTTCTTTC
>Ga0155634_1004_pt1 | contig 38710 bp, 39 predicted proteins | sample RifCSPhighO2_12_FD_107291 | JGI IMG/M metagenome (GOLD analysis project Ga0155634, IMG submission 107291) | Pseudomonadales bacterium RIFCSPHIGHO2_12_FULL_40_16
TGGGAACAACTCATTGATCGCACGCGGTTCGAGCACAGCACCTGAAAGGATATGCGCACCAACTTCAGAGCCTTTTTCTACGACACAAACGGACAGATCATTAAGGTTGTTTTCAATTGCAAGTTGACGAATTTTAATCGCAGCAGAAAGGCCAGCAGGGCCTGCGCCAACGATGACTACGTCAAACTCCATCGATTCACGTTCGATGTGTTCCATGTAGGACTCCTCATATGGTTAAAGGTGGCAACCGTTTTGACTCAAAGAACGGTGCTGCCATGAGTGTTCTTAGTTCCCAGACACAAAATTTATCATCGTGTCTTTTATATTGTGAGCTAGTATAGGTTTAAACCGAGTTCTAGCCAATTGGCTGAATCATATTATTTTTCCGTCAGACAGGCATGAATTTTATGGATAAGCAGCACAACTCAGCAAATCCGACGAAAAAAGTAGCTATTGCTGATAATAAAAACTTAACCGATATTGCACAATACATAAAAGATGGACAGTCCGGTCACAAAAGGTCAATCCCCCCTTTAGATCAATGGCATCCAAAGCATTGTGGCGCAATGGATTTGAAGGTTTTAGCCAATGGAGAATGGTGGCACGAAGGTCAATTGATCAAACGTCCAGCCATGATTGAGTTGTTTGCAACGGTACTTTGGAAAGAAGCAGATAAGTTTTATCTCAAAACCCCGGTCGAGCAGATTGAAATCGAGGTTGAAGATGAGCCTTTATTTGTCAATCAGGTCGATCAAGTCGAAATTTCAGGAAAAATCTACCTACAGCTGACCACGACCACGCATGATGTGGTGATCGTTGATGAAGACCATCCCATTTTTATGCGTGCCTTCCAAGGGGAGCTACGTCCTTATGTGCATGTTCGTTTTGGCATCAATGCACTGATTCAGCGTGCTGCTTTTTTTCATTTGGTGGAAATGGGGGAGCTAAGCGACGATGCGGAAGGTCAAGCCAAACTGAGCTTACAAAGTGGTGATTTGCTATTGCAATTAGGCACCTGAGGTTTAAGCTTGATTGATCTTTTAACTTTATACTGCAACGAGTCCTCATGAGTGCCATTCAGCCCTTATTTCCTCTGATCAACCCCATGCCAAAAGCGACAGCCAATGCGCCAATCGGGATATTTGATTCGGGAATAGGCGGCTTATCCATCGCTCAAGAAATTGCCAAGCACTTACCGCATGAACGATTTATTTATTTTGCCGATACTGCACATGTGCCTTATGGGCCGCGCGATGATCAAAATATTCGAGAATTGACTGCACAAGCGATTGAGTGGCTTTACCGCAAAGGCTGTAAGGTTGCAGTTGTGGCGTGTAATACTGCTTCAGCCTTTAGTTTGGATTATTTACGCGAGCACTATGGCGACAATTTTCCGATTATCGGCCTTGTTCCTGCCCTAAAACCTGCGGTATTGCAAAGCAAATCCAAAACCGTAGCTGTTCTAGCGACCCCTGCGACCTTTCGCGGGCAGCTGATTAAAGACGTGGTTGAAAAGTTTGCACAGCCTTCGGGAGTCACGGTGATTCCAGTGACCTGCTTAGATTTAGTGCCTTTTGTTGAGAGCGGCGCGCAGATGAGTGCGGCATGTTTAGCTACGTTAAAAGATATTTTACAACCCGTTGTCGATCAGGGTGCAGATTACTTAGTTTTAGGCTGTACCCATTACCCTTTTTTGAAAATAGCGATACAATCTATTTTTGGTCAGAAACTGACATTAATTGACTCTGGACTGGCAGTTGCACGACAAACAGCCCGTATTTTAATCAAAAATGAGTTATTATTTGAACAAAATCATGATGGTGATGTTCGAATTGAATGTTATGTCAGTGGAAATAATGCAGAAAGTTTGAGACCTATCTTACAACTTTTGCTTGAACCAGAACTAAATTGGACTATTTTGAATATATCTGATTAATTTTTAAACAAATAAGTCGAGTATTTTGATATATAGTCAAAAAATGCAACCTAATATGCTTGAGTTAGTCACAGTGTCTATCTAATGGAATTTGGGGGATGGGACGCTGCGAAGAATAATGAGGATAACCGATGCTCGATAAGCGTTATCAAGTATTTATAACCACCTCTGGAAGCGAGATGCAGCCAGAGAGGATCATTTTGGCCCAAACTTTAGTGGGCATGGGATTTTTTTCTTGGGGATTAGAACAACGGACACCACTTTCAACGGCTTTTGCACGTCGTCAGATCGATGACTGTGACTATGTCATATTGTTGCTGGGCAGCAAATATGGGGAACAGTCTGTATCGGGTGTGGGCTATATGCATCTCGAATACATTTATGCGGTCACCAAACAAAAGCCGATTATTGTATTTATGCATGATGATCCTGATGCCCGTGAGTTATGTTTACATGACGACAAAGCTGAGCTGCGTGAAAAATTCAAAGAGTTTCGGAAACTGCTGCAAAACGAAGTTGATCAGGTTTTCACTTATCGGACCATGCGTGACTTGGAAATGGCCGTTCGCTTGAATATGACGCAAATGCTGGAGCGCTATCCTGTATCGGGTTGGGTACGTCCTCAAAATACCCAAGTGTTGCATGACGAAATTGATAAACTCAAAGCCAAATTGGTGCAATTGGAAACTGAAGCGGGTAAACGTGAAGTCGATCCATTTTTGTCTTTACCCAAAGTGGCTATGCATGAATTTTTTGCATTTGATTATCGGATGCATGCCTATCAAGATGGCAATTTTAAAGAGCTGAAAATTCAAAAGCAGATGACTTGGGCGCAATTACTCTCGGTTTTGGGGACAACCTTTATTCACCCAACTCCTGAAGAGTATTTCTCCAAACGCATTAATGAATATTTAAACGAAACTGGTTTAAATGATGCACGCTTAGAAATGCCTCGTGCCCATGCTGTTGCGCGCTCACAAATTAATATTCGTGCTTTGCACAGTATCAAAATGCAAATGCGTCAAAATGATTGGATTGTTCAGTCGGGTCGAGATGATCGTCAGCGCATGCTCTGGCAGTTGACCCCGAAGGCGATGAAACTTTTGGAGAGTAATTTATTGGAAAAGGATCGGCCTTTTCAATTTCAATCTTCGTAGTTATCCATTTAGATAATGAACTGAAAACTGTTACAGTAGAGACATTCGAAAACGAGCCACGAGGGTTGAATGTCTACTGCAACAAAAGCAAAAGTTACTGTTATTTTGGCAAATTTGGGAACGCCTGATGCACCGACAGCTTCAGCAGTGCGTCGCTTTTTGGATCAGTTTTTGTCAGACCAGCGGGTGATTGAAATTCCCAAACCGCTTTGGCAAATTATTCTCCGTTTATTTATTTTGCCGTTTCGCCCGAAACGCGTTGCCCATGCTTATGAGATGGTGTGGGGCAGCGATTCTCCAATGCGAGAAATTTTGCTGACTCAAGTGGCCGCGTTACAACAGCAGTTGATTTTGCAATATCCTGAGTTTGAGCTGAATATCGTCCCTGCAATGACCTATGGCAATCCAGGCATTCAGCCTTTGCTTGCTGAGTTGAGTCAAAACCCGCAAGATCATATTGTACTTTTTCCTTTGTTTCCGCAATACTCGGCAACATCCAGCGCGCCTTTATATGATGCTTTCGCGAAGTGGATTCCAAAGCAGCGTAATTTGCCAGGGCTGAGCATTATTCGTGATTATTATCAGCACCCTTTATACATTCAGGCTTTAGCGCAAAGTGTGCGTGATTTCCGTGCTGAACATGGGGGGACTGAAAAGCTGTTAATGTCTTTTCATGGTATTCCACAGCCTTATGCCGATAAAGGCGATCCCTATGCCGACCGTTGCCGTATCACTGGGCAGTTGGTGGCGGCCGAATTGGGCCTAGCGGAAGACGAATGGGCCATCAGTTTCCAATCTCGCTTTGGGAAACAAGAGTGGGTGAAACCGTATACCGATGTCTTACTGACCGAATGGGCGGCGCAAGGGGTGAAATCAGTACAAATTATGAGTCCCGCATTTTCAGCGGATTGCTTAGAAACTTTAGAGGAACTAGCGATTCAGAATGCTGAATTGTTTTTGTCTCAAGGTGGAGAGCGGTATCAATATATTCCAGCCTTGAATAGTCGCGGAGATCATTTGCAATTGCTCAATACTCTGGTTCAGGCTAATCTTGATGCCTTAAAGCAGACATTAGCCAGCAAAACGAATTGAGGTTGATACGCTATGTTGCAAGTTAAAATTGTGCCTGTAACGGCATTTCAGCAGAACTGTTCGATTGTTTGGGACAGTGACAGTAAAGAAGCAATTTTAATTGATGCAGGTGGAGAGCCTGAGAAGCTTAAAGCAGAAATTGAAGCGTTGGGTTTGACGGTAAAAGCGCTGTGGTTGACGCACGGGCATTTAGATCATGCTGGAGCAGTCGGGGCATTAAAAAAACTGTGGGATGTCCCTGTGATTGGCCCGCATAAAGAAGATGCCTTTTGGTTGGATATGATCCAAGAAGTCTCGCAGCGTTATGGTTTTCCTGTTCCTGAAAAGGTAGATGTCACGACATGGCTAGAAGGTGGTGAAGTCCTTAAACTGGGCAATGAAGAGTTTGAAGTACGTTTTGCCCCTGGACATACCCCGGGTCATGTGATGTTTTATAACAAAAACTATGGTCTGCTTTGGACCGGCGATGTGTTGTTTAAAGGCTCCATTGGTCGTACCGACTTCCCGCGTGGCAATCATCAGCAGTTGATTGACTCTATTCAGCGTGAATGCTTTAGCTTACCCGATGAGACGCAGTTCATTTCAGGACATGGGCCAATCAGTACCATTGGTTTTGAAAAACAACATAACCCTTTTGTGGCAGGAAAAGCAGGCTAAACGCTTTGAGGTCTCATTGAAAAATAAAAAAGGCAGCAGCTGCTGACTTTTTTATTTGCGAAATGGATTATTCAAAATGTGTTGGGTTTCTAGAGCAAACACGATAGAGAATAAGGCCACTAATAGTCCAACCGAGAGGATCAACAGATCTTGCATATAGATGCCAAAACTGAATAGACAGATCGCAAGTAAAACGCCAATTAAAACAATAGTCTTACTCAGGATGTTCATCTTATCCCCCTTATAGGATGTTATTTTTGTGACTTGATCATGCTGTGAGCATCTACCAATTTTTGGGGGAGTATAGTCGACGAATTATCCTTTTAAGCGAATATTAAGATATTAAATAATGAACAATTTCTCTTAAAATATGAAAAACATCATGAAATTAAACATATTATTCTTCTGAGGTTTCTGCTTGCGGTGCATCTTGCGTTGGGAGGCGATATTCATCATTGGCCCATGCACCTAAGTCGATCAGTTTGCAGCGTTCAGAACAAAAAGGACGAAAGGCGTTGTCTTCCCATTGACTCATTTCTCCACAACGGGGACAAGGGAAAGTGTGTGGCATGATCGACTCCAGATAAAATTTTCGGATTGAAATAGGCAAAAACGTTGGCAGTTGTTAGACTGATGCGGTTTTTTTCTTAGTTTGATCTGATTATGCCGATTCGTCAATTTCAAGCCCAGCGTATGCATGCGCCTCGTGATTTTCAAATGATCAGTCCTGATCCACTGTGTGTGGAAATTGGGGCGGGCAAGGGTAAACATGCTTTATTGTTTACGGCCAATCATCCTGAGAAAAAGCTGATTGCAGTTGAGCGTACCCGTGAAAAGTTTGTGGCAATGCAGAAACAACATGGCTTAGAAGGTCAGCAGAATTTACAGCTGGTACATGCCGATGCTCTGCCTTGGGTGGTGCATGCCTTGCGGCCGCAGCAGGTTGAGCAGTTCTTTATTCTTTATCCCAACCCTGAACCGCATAATCCTGCGCAGCGCTGGTTGAATATGCCGTTTTTTGAGTTTCTGATTTCACGTTTACAAGTGGGTGGACAAATTACTTTAGCCAGCAATATTCCTGAATATATCGAAGAAGCACAGCAACAGTTGATTGAGGTATGGAAGTTACCGTTTGTGAAAGAGCGCATTGCGGATAGCTCAGCGAGGACGCATTTTGAAATTAAATATTTAGAACGAGGCGAGCTCTGCCAACAGTTGATCATCACGAAACCTGAAGGTTATTGCACGCGTTTTGATGCGTTTCAGGCCCTGCAAGGTCAGCAACCACAGGCGCAATCTTCAGATCAAGCTGAATAAATCATGCCAAAGCGTATTGCAATTATTGGGGCGGGCCCAGCCGGTTTGATGGCGGCAGAAGTGTTGAGCCAATATGATGTTCAGGTCGATGTATTTGAACAAAAACCATCTGCTGCACGTAAGTTCCTGATGGCGGGTAAAACAGGACTAAATATTTCTCATGCAGAACCTGTGGAACAGTTTATTGGTCGTTATGATCAAGCCGAATGGTTGGCGCCTTGGATTCGTAAGTGGGATGCCAACTGGATTCAAGCATGGATGAAAGATTTAGGCATTGAGTCCTATGTCGGAACGTCTGGGCGTATTTTCCCGATTGAAATGAAAGCCGCGCCTTTATTACGTGCATGGTTGAAACGCTTGGTTGAGTCAGGCGTCAAGTTTTACTATCGTCATCAATGCCTCAGCCTCAAAGAACATACACTTGAAATCAAGTCTTTGCTTAGCGATCAAGTGCACAGCCAGAGCTATGATGCGATTGTCATGGCTTGTGGAGCGGTGTCATGGTCTCAGCTCGGTAGTGATGGCGCATGGCAAAACTGGTTGGAGGCCGATGAAATTGAGCCTTTTCAAGCCAGCAATGCTGGAGTAGAACATCAATGGTCTACCTACATGCAACCCGCCTTTGGTCAGCCCCTGAAACGTATCGCAGCATGGGTGGGCGATGCGGAAAAAAGTATGGGCGATATCATCATCACCCATTATGGCCTAGAAAGTGGTTTGGTCTATAAGCAAGGTCGAGCGCTGCGTGCGCAGCAAAAACAGCTCCAACCTTTAGTGTTAACGCTTGATTTACTGCCAGATGTCACGGTACAAGAATTGGCTGTGCGTCTGAAACCCACAAAAAAACAGTCTTTAAGTAATATTTGGCGTAAAGCAGGTTTAGATGCAGCCAAGGCGAGTTTAGTGCGAGAGTTGGTTGCAAAAGAACACTGGAATCACCCTGAACAACTGGCGCAGCAGATGAAGCAATTACAGATTCCTTTAACTGGTTTTCGTCCGATTGAAGAAGCGATTAGTTGTGCTGGCGGTGTGCGCCGTAAAGGTCTGAGCCTGCAGCTACAATTAAAATCCAATCCCGCCGTTTTTTTATGTGGGGAAATGTTGGACTGGGATGCACCCACAGGGGGCTACTTACTCACTGCATGTTTTGCAACCGGACGCGCCGCGGGTGAGGGTGTGATGCAGTATTTGAATGTGGCAAAAAAATCGCCATAAGCGATGCAACTGAAAATCAGCTGTGCTAATTTGAATAAAAAATTCAAGGAGCATCATGATGTCGGATCTTCAGCAGTATGTGGGCAGCTGCCTGTGCGGTGCAGTGACTTATCAAATTGATGGGCCGATTGGCGATATTATTCAATGCCATTGTCAAAAATGTCGCAAGGCCAATGGAACGGCATATGCAACCAATGCACCGATTGCTAAGGCGGATTTTAAACTGACCTCTGGTCAGGACGTTGTGAAAAAATATGCGTCGAGTGCAGGCACAGAGCGCTGTTTCTGTGGCAACTGTGGTTCACCTCTTGTCAGTATTAAAGCTGACACCCCTGAGTTTTACCGTTTGCGGATCGGCACTTTAGATACCCCGTTACAGCAAAAGCCGACGCAGCATATTTTTGTGGCGTCTCAAGCCGAGTGGGACAACATTTGTGATGCATTACCACAATATGCTGAACGCCCATAGTTAGAATAGATATAAGTAAAAGGGATCATCGGATCCCTTTTCTTTGTCTGCGATTGAGTTAGTAGCCTGTCGACATCGTATCTTGAGCTTTAGGATACTGCGACTGCCAGTGTTCAAGCTGCTCTTGAGCATGAATGAGCTCACCGAGGCCTTTCACGTTGTCATGTGGTGCTGCGGCTTTATCTTGGATGATTTTGGCTTGGTTATCCCAATATCGGTACATCAGAGTTTGAATGTAGCGCCCTTGTTCTGTTTTTAAATCCAGCTCTTTCAGCATATTCAGTGCAGACTGAATATTGTCTTGTTGACGTGTTTTTGCAAATTCATCCGTGAGCGTGCCTGCCTCACGCATTTTCATGAGTTCATCTTCCATTTCATCACTCATGCTACTAAAGCGCTGGTCATAGTCGACTAAGAGCGCAATATCGTGTGGATCATTGGCTGTTTTTGAAAAACTTTTGACCGGTTCAGAGCTGAGTTCTTGCAGAATTTTATCATCGCTTGAAAGCGTGTCTTGCTCAGCAGATTGATTGGCTTTATTACAGCCTGTGAGGATTAAGCTGCCACCTAAAAGAAGCGGCAGTAGAACCTGTTTCAATGAAAGAGTATGTGGGTTCATATCGGTGTCCTATTATTCTGCTATTTTTTGAAAGTGATAGGCATAGGTGATGTAAGGAAAACTGATTTCGTCTTGTGGCTGTTTGCCCGTGTACTGCTGCACAATTTGTTCAAACTGATGTTTTAACTCCTGCTGTTGTTCGAGTGGCATTGCGGCAATAAAGCTGGTCGAAAGGAGACGTTTTGAGACCACTTGTTCTACGGTACCTGTTTGCTGCTGTGCAAACTGATGCAGGCTTTTGAGTTGAAATAAGGGTTGATGTTCAAAGGCTTTTTGCCACAGCCCACTATGATAACGCGGGGTATCTCCTTCTAATGGAGAGAGCCGTTCTGCCAGAGCATTGACCCAGTCGACTTGAGTATCGCGTTGGTTCCAGACCAAGCCCAAATGCCCTTGCGGTTTTAGGACACGGTGAATTTCCTTTAAACTGTCAATGTTGGCAAACCAGTGGAAGGCCTGTGCAGATAAAACTGCATCGATACTTTGCGATGGTAGGGGAATATGGTCACTAAAGGCTTGTAAAGTTTCCACCTGTGGGTAAGCCAGTTTGAGCTGAGCTAACATTTCGGTAACAGGTTCGACGGCAGTGAGCTGTCCACTATGTGGAATCAGATAAGGCAGAAACTTTCCTGTACCCGAGGCAAGATCAATCACATGTGAATTTGCGTTTAAATGCAGTTGCTCGGTGAGCCATGCATGGATCTCTTGTGGATAACTTGGACGCACTTGTTGATAAAGTTCAGCAGCTGCGCTAAACCCGTGTTGTGCCGCAGGATGGAGTAATTGTGTCATATTTTGCGCTTTTTTATCTGCTCTGCATCTATAAAATAACACATTTGGTTCGATGAAATCGCTTATGCTGTATGGAACGAACATGACCTCACTTTATAGGAATGAAATCTCTCAGCATGGACATGGCGAAACAAATTATTTTTGAAGACGAACAGATTCGTGTCATTTTTTTACAGGGTTCATCGGACGAACTTATTTTCTCTTTTGGCGACCTGATAACCCGTGCCAAGGGAACGTCGATCAATGCTGAAAAGTCGCTAGCAAAGTTTGGCTTCAATGTGGTTGGCATTATGCCAAAACAAAAGTCATGGTTTCCAGAGTCTTCGATGTTGGCCATGTTGGAAGCAATTCGCGCGTGGATTGCACCCTTTCAAACCCGCATTGCCTATGCAGGGTCAATGGGCGGCTATGCCGCGATTAAATACTCTAAGCTGCTTGGTTTTAAACGCGTGGTGGCCTTGGTACCGCAGTATTCGATTGACCCTGAACAGGTGACGGATAATCGCTATAACATGTTCTATCAGCCTGAGCTGAACCATGACATGCAGGTACAGGCGAAAGATGTCTCGGCAGAGTGTGAATACATTGTTATTTATGATCCTTACTGCTCTGAAGACCGTGCGCATTATGAAAAATTACAAACGGTCGTGCCGAATCTGAATACCCTGAACTTACCTTTTACAGGGCATGATGCGATTGCGGTTTTAGCCAGTTCAGATTTGTTACACGATTTTTTACGTCATGAGTTTGATGCGCCGTATTTTTATAAAAAAATTCGTGAAGTGAAAAAGAACAGCAAATTTTACTACCGTAAAGTGATCGAAAATTTGTTGCCGCGTCATCGCTTTTCTTTGGGACGAATTCTGAAAAATAATGAGCTTGAGTTAGACGGTCAATTTTTTGATGCCAAGCTAAAACAAAGCATTATCCGCGAGTTACTCAGCAATCGACAAGTGAGCCAGACGGATCTGCTGAAATTGGGTATTCAGGTCAATTTACCGCAAGAAAATAGCTGTCAGTTAATGGATAGTTTTGGACATGGTTTAGTGTTTAATATGATCAGTCAAAAGATTGAAAGCTATGCACCAGACGCGATTGCGCTGAATCATAAGTTTCTGTTGCCGATTTTTGCCAAGGGTAATGGACTGGTCCACATTTACTATAATGACATGCGCTATACCGTGGTGATGAATGACCGTCAGATCATGAAGTTGGTGCATGAACAAGCCGAATTGAGCGCTGGAATGCATCCATTGTTAATGAAAAAATACAGTGACTATTATCTGATTAGCTATAAGCAGTTTAACTTTAGCTGTGATGAATATGGTGGCTTTGATTTGGTCGAGGATATTCCAGAAACAGCGCAGTTTTTGGTGTCAAGCGATGCTGAATCAGATGTGTTTCTATGATGCGTTTATGTGATGTATTGCTATAGGGCTTTGGTCTAAGGCCAAGCGCTTGTTTTCCGTCCTATTTGGTTTAATATGAAAGTATTGTTTATCTTTTAAACAATACGGATAAAGATCAAATAGGGTGGAAGCAATGCAAAGACATTGGTCGGCTGTATTTATAACATTACTGTTTATTTCAACATCACAAAGCGTACTGGCACAAAGTTTAGACCCAGCTTATCTGACATTCGGTGGTGCCCTGATTCTCCTGCTGATCCTGACGTTTTATGTGATTAAACAAATCAGTATTTCTATTCGTATTCATCGTAATAAGCCCGTTAAATAGCGGGCTTTTTTCTGTGTGTTGCGGCTATTTTTAAGTGGTGAAGACAGTGTTTACGTTGAAAAAAGAAGCTGAGTTAGTTTAAATAAGCGCTCTATCATTATGCAGAACAACTGGACGTGAGCAATGAAAGCCGTATTTTTAGATTATGCATCCTTACATAAAAATGATTTGGACTTTCATGCACTGCATGCTGTTTTTGATGAACTGATCCTTTACCCAAGTACCGATGCTGAGACGATTGTTGCGCGTGTGCAAGATGCAGATGTGATTATTAGCAATAAAGTAATGGTGGATGCCGATACCCTAAAACAATGCTCTCAGTTAAAGTTGATTCTAATCTCTGCCACTGGCACCAATAACATCGATTTGCAGCAAGCCAAAGCACAAGGTGTTGTGGTGTGTAATTGTCAGGGTTATGGCACGGCAGCGGTGGCACAGCACACTTTAATGTTGATGCTTAACCTTGCAACCTCCTGCCTGCAATACGAGCGTGCGGTGCAGCAAGGCGAATGGAATAAAGCCTCGCAGTTTTGTCTTCTAGACTACCCAATTATCGAACTTTCGGGTAAGACCTTGGGCATTTTAGGTTATGGCGAATTGGGGCAGGCTGTGGCTAAACTCGCTGAAGCATTTGGCATGCGGGTTTTGGTGGGTAATTTGCCAAACCGTCCACATGCTGACTCAACACGAGTGGGCTTTGATGACTTGCTGGCGCAATCAGATTTTATCAGTCTGCATTGTCCATTAACCGATGACACGCGTGACCTGATTGATGCCGAAGCTTTCGCAAAAATGAAAAAAAGTGCCTTTTTAATTAATTGTGCACGGGGTGGAATTGTCAATGAAGCAGCTTTGGCAGATGCGTTAAAACAGGGTGAAATTGCGGGCGCTGCAACTGATGTATTGACCGTTGAGCCACCTAAAGAGAGTAATGTTTTATTGGATGCACATTTGCCGAATTTAATCATCACACCACACAGCGCGTGGGGCAGTGTCGACGCACGTCAGCGCATGGTGCAACAGTTGGTCGAAAATGCTCAAGCTTTTCAAGCAGGGCAGCCAATTCGTCGGGTGAATTAAAGCAAAGGATGACAACGAAAAAGCTCGTTGAATGACGGGCTTTTTTGCTATTAAAGCTTAGTTACTTTAATTTCTTCTTCTGCTTGAGCAGGTGTAAAGGAAGATGGTGCTTGGGTAATCGTGGGTTCATTCACTGTTTGGGGGGTGACAGGCTGTGCAGATGAGGCTGACGGTGTTTGAACCGCAGGAGCATCTACGGGTGCTGATGACGGTTGACTTAAACTACCTTGGTAAATGGGGGCAGGCTGATCCGTTTGACCAGTTATCACTTGCTTAGTTTCATGCAGCTTTTTATTTACATTTTGGGTGACTTGCTGTCCTGTTTCTTTGGCTTGTTCTGCGGTGTTGTTGGTGATGGTTTTTGCACTGTCCAAAGCTTGGTGTGCAGAAGGGCGAATTTTTTGGATGCCTTTTTCTGTTACTGTCCCGACTTTTTCCGCTGTGTTAATCACACCTTCTTGAGTTTTATAAGCCCAGACATGAAAGATATTGGGGTTTTTACCATAAGGCGTAATTGGCTTTTGCCCTTGCTGAGTGGTGGTTTCTGTTTGTGCCCATACACCTGCTGTTGTCATTAAAAGAGCGTAGAAGAGTGTCGTTTTCATCATGTTCATAGAGCAGTGTACCTCTTGGGCTATCATGCATAAATCAGCGTTTTAGCATAAAGGCTCTTTGTGTGAATTTCATGTGCTTGGTTGTAAACAAGCGTCGTATGCAAACGTATATAGCTAAAAAAAGAGCCCAGCATGTAGGCTCTCTCAACTCTGGAGGAGTTTAACTTTCTACTTCGCGCCAACAGCAGCATCGGTCGATGAACCGACTTTGGCTTTAGCAACAGGTGTATCTAGTTCCACTTGGGCTTGCCCATTTACGTCTGCACGTTTGGGTTGACCACTGACAGCCTGCTTAGTTTCCTGCCATTTTTGTTTGGTCGCTTGTTGGCCTTGTTTCGCTTTATCCGCTATATAGTGACCACTTTTTTTGGTGTTATGCTCAACAGAGTCTTTAACGTCACCAGCCTTATCTTTTACGACAGCAGATTTTTCAGCTGAAAATTCTTTGGTGTCTTGCCATTTTTCTTTGCTGAATGCTTTGGTTTTGTCGACACCATGCTCAACTGTTTCACCTGTCGCATGCGCAGCATGTTTGACATCATGTTTTAAGTTTTGCAATACGCTTGGCTGCGAGGTTTGAACTTGAACATTGGCCGATGTATTGGCTGTGGTATTTGCAAATAGGGAAGTGGAAGCTAAAAGTGCAGTGGTTAAAGCCGAAGCGGTGAGTGTCTTTGTTAAAACTTTCATCTTTGATTTTCTACCTCTTATGACAGAACCCGATGAGGAGTTCAGAACAGCAGTCATCATAGACAGAAATGAGCTCAAAAATAACGTTTGATATGAAAGTCGCACAATGCTGCAACAGCGCATGAACAATGGGCTGGAAATTGTATATTTCAGTTAATTCATTAAAATTATGTAAGTTTATGCGTAGTCGTTGTTTTAAATGTAACGAGTATGAAGATTGGTGTTGAAATAAAAGATATGAATCGAAAGGCATTTGAGAGAAAGTCATCACTGATGTTGCACCAGTGATGACGATTTGCTTAGTTACATTGCGCTAAGGCTTCTTTTGCAAAGTGATTACGTAGTGCAAGGAAGTTTTTTTGTACTTCTGCATCGTGTAATTCAAATTTGGTTGCTGTGCTTGTGCCATCGAGTGCAAAGGTTGCTGAGCCACCTGTGATAAGGGTGTAGTCACGGAACGCCCACTGTTCTACGACTTTGCCTGCTTTGAGGTTGCCAGTAAATTCGATGACGCATTTGTCTTCAAATTTGGTCAGTTTTGCTTTGTTATTGGTTGTGTCTGGATAAACTTCAATGTCTTGGACTTCTTGTAATACACCCGCTGTCAACTGTGGAATCGTTGGTTGAGATGTACATGCTGTAATAGAAAGGGCAGCAAAAGTAGCGAAAAGTACAGTTTTTAATTTCATAAGGTTCGTTCTTGTTGCGAGTTGTTAGGTTGAGTATATGTGAAAAAATCTATCTTGATTAACTATAACAAAAAATATAATCAGCAAACTTATTATCAGTTGAGCAAAAAGTGAAAAGTCTTAATTTATATAGCTATAAGAAATAGTGACGTGTTTGTAATGTAAGTAACTGAGACTTTAAATGATTTAAATCTTCATCTAACCCAACTCTCTTTGCCAATGGATCCACAAATTTTTTTGACTGATATGTCATAGAGACGGTGACACTTATTTTCATTGTCTGTGAGAAGTATTGTAATTGCTGTCTTCGCAAGACACTTGAGCATGAATATCTTCTAAATTTTTCTAGTAAAAAGACTAAACGTTGCTTTTGAAGGTTATTTAAATCATTGCTAACATTAGGAAGAAAATTTGAATACAGTAATCCCTCAGCAACAGGTTTGACTTCATGAAAAGTTGCTGATGTTAAAGGTTGTGCTAATAGCTTCATTAAAGCATGTTCAAAATCTAATTGATTCATATATCTATCCTTTTATCTCAGTTAAGAGTGAAAGCATATGTCGAATATTGGAATCTAGTTGTTCAGGAGTTACGTAGTACTCTTTAGCATTATTCGCTGATTTTTTGAACTCTTCAAGCGAAAATTTACCTTTTAGATATAACACATTGATATCTTCAATATCTCTATCAGATAAGCGAGCAAGTTTTGATATAGCTAAATCTAAGCCAGATACGAGATAAACCTCTACAATACAATCTGCAATTAATGGAATAACGCGTTCATTATAGTCAGGGTCGATAGATGCGAGGCTGGTATTAAATCCACTATCAAATTCTAAATTTGTTTCTAGATTATTATCATCCATGTATTCCACATCATTATTTTCTAGAAATAATAAAATATCCTCTTTCTGTAGTTGTTGGATTGCTTGAATTTCAGCATCAATATCATTACTACCACGAGCATTAGTATGGATGTGAAATGCGCATCCGCCAAAAATAAACGCTTTAACAGCTCCATGCGGCATATTTGCGTGATTTATAGAGATCCAATCCTCAAGCTCGTTAAAGAGCTTGAGGATTGCTAATGTTATAGGTGATTCGCGATAGACATTCATCTTATTTAGTGCTGCAACACAGAAATATCCGCAACACTTGTAAACAAATCACGTAACTGCGCCAGTAAACGTAAACGGTTTGCTTTCAAATCCACATCATCTGCCATCACCATGACGCCATCAAAGAAAGCATCAATTGGTGCACGTAACGCAGCCAACTTAGAAAGCGCAGCGGTATAGTCTTTCGCAGCTAAAAGCGGTTGAACCACAGGCAGGATATTTTGAATCTCGGCATAAAGTGCTTTTTCAGCATCTTCAACCAATTTAGATTCAACAATTTCACCTGTAGGTGCAGCTTCTTTCGCCAAGATATTGGCAACCCGTTTATTCGCAGCAGCCAAAGCAGCAGCTTCAGGCAAACTACGGAAATGATTCACCGCAGTTACACGCTTATCAAAATCAAGTGGCGATTTTGGAGAAAGTGCTTGAACCGCTTGAATCACATCAACAGCAACACCTTGGTCTTCATATTTCGCACGGTAACGACCTTCAAGGAATGCAACAGCATCCGCTAAAGTTTTCTCGTGGTCTTTCAATACATCGCCATAAGCAGTCAAAGCAAGCTTGATTAGTTCTTCAATTGAAACATCAAGATTGTTTTCAGTCACTAAACGCAAAATACCAATCGCAGAACGACGTAAAGCAAACGGGTCTTTCGAACCTGTCGGGGCTTGACCAATACCGAAAATACCAGTCAGCGTATCTAAACGATCCGCAAGGGCAATCGTAGTACCTGTCTTGGTTTGCGGTAAAACATCACCCGCAAACTTTGGTAAATATTGCTCACCTAAAGCTTCCGCAACTTCATCATTCTCGCCTTCAATACGTGCATAGTAAGTGCCCGCAATCCCTTGAAGTTCTGGGAATTCGCCAACCAATTCAGAAGTTAAATCACACTTTGCAAGAAGTGCTGCTTTTTCAGCATCTGCAGGATTCGCACCCGTGATTGCAGATAAAGCCACAGCCAATTTAGCAATACGTTCAGATTTATTCCAAAGCGTACCTAACTGTGCTTGGAAAACCATATTGGCTAATTTTTCTTTACGAGATGCAAGCGGTTGCTTTTGGTCTTGCAAGAAGAAGAATTCAGCATCAGACAAACGAGGGCGTACAACTTTCTCATTTCCTTCAATGATTTGAGTCGGATCTTTAGACTCAATATTTGAAACGGTAATGAAGTAAGGCTGTAGTTTGTTATCGCTATTTACCAAACAGAAATACTTTTGGTTGTCTTGCATGGTGGTGATTAACGCTTCTTGCGGCACAGCAAGGAAACGTTCTTCAAAGCTTGCACGAAGTGCAACTGGCCATTCAACCAATGCGGTGACTTCATCACGTAAATCAGCAGGAACGATGGCAATTGCATTGACTTCATCAGCCAAAGCTTTGACTTGTTGGTCAATGATCGCTTGGCGTTCTTCAAAATTCGCTACAACTTTCGCAGCACGAAGTGCATCTAAATATGCATCTGCATTGGCTAAAGTAATTGCTTCAGGTGCATGGAAACGGTGACCATAAGTCACATTGCCTGCTTTATGATCCTGAATGGTTGCATCAACCACATCATTGTCTTTTAACAATACAACCCATTTTACAGGACGAACGAATTCAGTACGGCTTGCCGCAGAACGCATACGTTTTGCAATTGGAAGGTTATCTAAAGCGGTTTGTAAAATTTGTGGCAGTAAAACGTCAAGGCTTTGACCTTTCACATCTTTTAGGTAACAAACTTTTTCAACTTTACCTGCTTGGAAAGTTGAAACTTGATCCGCAGTAATGCCTTGACCACGCATAAAGCCTTCAAGTGCTTTGGTTGGCTTACCTTCCGCATCATAAGCCGCTTGTACAGCAGGGCCGTCAAAACGTTTTTGAGTATCTGCTTGCGCAGCATCGACATTGATGATTTTCAATGCCAAACGACGAGGTGCTGCATAAGCTTCGATAGAATCAAAAGCCAAGCCTGCATCTTTTAAGCCTTTTACGGTTTCAGCTTGCAAGGCATCACGTAAAGTTTTTAAGCTTTTTGGTGGAAGTTCTTCACAGCCAAGTTCAAATAAAACTGTATGTTTAGACATTATTTGTTCTCCGCTGATTTTTCTGCTTGAGCCGCTTCTGCTTCAACCTGAGCTTTCAGTTGCGCTAAAACTTCATCACGTAAATGTGGTTCTGCCATTGGGAAGCCAAGCTTGGCACGCGCAGCCACATAACTTTGCGCAATTAAACGCGCCAAAGTACGTACACGTAAAATATAGCGTTGACGCTCAGTCACAGAAATCGCACCACGTGCATCGAGTAAGTTAAAGCTGTGTGATGCTTTAATGACTTGTTCATAGGCAGGAAGTGGAAGTTCAGCTTCCATTAAACGAGTTGCTTCAGCTTCATAGAAATCGAACAATTCAAACATTTTTTCAACGTTGGCATATTCAAAGTTATACGTTGATTGCTCAACTTCATTTTGATGGAATACATCGCCATAAGTCACAGTACCGAACTGACCTTTGGTCCAAACCAGATCGTAAACAGAATCGACACCTTGTAAGTACATTGCCAAACGTTCAAGACCGTAAGTGATTTCACCTGTTACTGGGTAACATTCAACACCACCAACTTGTTGGAAGTACGTAAACTGAGTCACTTCCATACCGTTTAACCAAACTTCCCAACCTAAGCCCCAAGCGCCGAGTGTTGGAGATTCCCAGTTGTCTTCTACGAAACGAATATCGTGAGTAAGAGTATCAATACCAATGGCTTTTAACGAGTCTAGGTAAAGTTGTTGGATATTGTCTGGGTTTGGTTTCAGTACCACTTGGAATTGGTAATAGTGTTGCAAACGGTTTGGGTTTTCACCATAACGACCGTCTTTAGGACGACGTGAGGGTTGAACGTATGCTGCGTTCCAAGTTTCAGGCCCAAGTGCGCGTAAGAATGTAGCAGTGTGGAATGTCCCTGCACCCATTTCCATATCGTAAGGTTGTAAAATCACACAACCTTGTTCAGCCCAGTAGTTTTGTAAGGCAAGAATTAAGCCTTGGAATGTATCAATATGCGATATGGCGCGACTCATGCAGCATCCATTATAAATATAAGAAAAAATTGGTTCTAAGTATAAGGATTTTGCAGGGGAGTGGCAAAGGTTTCAGCGGGATTCATTCATTTAAAAATTCAACTGTGATAGTTACGTAAAATAAGTCAGATAGTACGATTATGTATACCGAAAAGGATTGAGCTGCGTGTATTACATAGACCATTTATTCTCTGGTTTGAGCCAAATTGCCCGAGTTTGCTATATTAAATTTCTGCACAATAAAACCAAGAGCACACCATGCCAAAATTATATCTTCACATCCTTATTTCGTTGGCTACGTTCAGTGGAGCAGTTCACGCACAGCAGCAAGAGGCCGAGCCAGATATTTATAACCAATGTGTCGAGCAGACCATTCAGGCTTTACAGCTTGCCAGTATTAACAATAGTGTGGTGGAGATCTGTTCAGAACGAGCCAAACACCTTGATGAAAAGAAAATCGTATCATTACTAGATCAAATACGTGTGCAAAGTCAGCAGGATAGCCAGCCAGAACGTTATCAAGCTATTTTGAAATCACAACGCTTGTGGAAAGCCTATGTTGAGCAAGAGTGTGATAATGCAGGGCAGTATGTTGGATCGCCTATGTATGCTTTTTGTCCTATGCAGCAGTATGCTGAACGGGTTGTACAGTTACAGCAATACGTTCACTAAAAAATTCAGTAGAATTACTCATAAAAATAAGATGTAAAATAGATGCATCTTATTGCTGAGACCACGTATAATTTTGCACCGGTTAAGTGCGAAAAAGTAGAAGGGTGGCTGTGTTTCATATGCAACTTGAATGGTTAAATACCTTAAAACCAAATTTTAAAGTGTTACCGCTAAAGGAAAGAATGCTCTGTGGTTTGGGTGCATTGTTGGGATTAGCACTGTCTTCACTCATAAGTTGGTGGCTTTTGGGTGGGATCAATGCATGGTATATCGCCCCGATGGGTGCGTCCTCGGTGTTGCTTTTTGCCGTACCAGCCAGTCCTTTGGCTCAGCCATGGAATATTGTGATTGGGAATACGATTGCAGCCGTGATAGGGGTGACCTGCGCACTCTATATTTCCAACTTAACTGAAGCATTTAGTGTTGCTGTGGCTTTGTCGATTATTTTGATGATGACGACAGACTCTTTACATCCACCGAGTGGTGCTGTGGCAATTACAGCGGTGCTGGGAGGCGAGACGGTACACGAGCTAGGGTATCAGTTTGTATTTTATCCTGTTCTACTCAACTCAATCCTACTTCTCGTGATTGCAATAGTGTTCAACCGATTGCTCGGGAAACAATACCCAACTGTGGCGCAAGTCAATACGCGTAGCGCCGATCCGACCCCTACCCAGAAGGTCACCATTCAACCTGAAGATATTCATCAAGTTTTAGCCCAAGAAACACAGTTGCTTGACATCAGTGAATATGATTTACAAAAACTGATTTTAAAAGCCCAAGCACAGGCCGATACTCGCTTTCATATAGACCTACGCTGTCGGGACATTATGAGTAAAGATGTCCTGTGTTTATATGAAGATGAAGACATTCAAGTCGCTGTGGAAAAATTTAAACAGGTCAATCTGATGAGTTTACCTGTGTTAAATCGAGCTGAACAAGTATGCGGCACCTTGGCTTTATATGAAGTGGTGGAATGGTTCCAAAAGGCGACGGATTTACGTACCTCTTGGCAAGATCAAGTCAAGCACATTATGAAGCGTCAGGTGGTGACTGTGCAGCCGGATCAAGAACTACAAGATTTGATCCCGTACTTTGTTGAACGTTCTTTTAACTATATTCCTGTGGTTGAAAATAAGGCTTTGGTCGGCATCATTAGCCGTGCCGATATGATTGCAGCGTTGTATCGTCTGTTGCAACATCGCTAAGTCATGTGAGTGTCGTAGGTAAAAAAAAGCTACGACACTTTGGGGGAAGTTGTCGTAGCATAAAAAGAAACTTTTTTGAGACGAAAGATCTGCGCCTATGGGTTGCGATGATCTGGATTAACGGTACGCATCGTATTGCTATAACCTGATCGAGCCTGTGGAGAATGCTCGATTTGGTCTTTTTGTTTCGGCATCACCAACCAAAGAATTAGGTAAACCAAAATTCCGGGAAATGCTGCACTTAACAGTGAAATGGTGATGAAAACAATACGAAGTAAATTTGCGTTCCAACCAAAACGTTCAGCAATACCACCCATCACACCAGCAATCATGTTTGAGCGGTTTGAGCGATATAAACCAACATTGGCCATCTAGGTCTCCTTAAAATTTAAAATCTGAGTGGCTTTATGCACTCATAGTTTAAAAATGGAGATGGAATTAAGTTTTTAAAGGTGACGGAGTCGATTAAAAAGTAAAGTTATGTAAAGAGATAAAAGCTGTGGTTTGATCGGGATTAAAATGTGCTCTATTTGGCGTTGAGCCAGTGGCTTAAAGTCAGCAAGTCATTTGAATCCGAGAAAACACCAAGGGTCAGGATGGAAAATTCGTGATGGTTATGGAGATTAATCACGTGCAGGAAGTGAGTGTGGAATGAAGTTGAAGCGAAGACATCAGAGTTTGATAGGCGTATTACTGCAAGGAGCGGTGGCGCTAATCGGTGTATCGTTAGCTGGCTGTGATGGTGGGCTGTCGGAAGCGTCACAACAACATGAAAATAGCGCGGTAGAGGACGCGGATGTTTCGTCTGAGTCGGGGAAGAAGCTGACTGAGGTGGCAGGACGGGCAACCATGCAAGATGATTCGGAGTATGCACCTCGTACGCTGGATATTCGTGAACAGCAGTTCATCGGGCGCTATCGCACACAAATTCAATGTGATGGTTATTTTTTCCCTTGTGAAACGGGGAAGGCTGATTTTATTCTCAATTTTTTACCTGATGGTACGGTGCATCGCAGCATTGTACGCTTAGGTAAGGTCTTTTCGGAAAAACAACGCCCTGGCTTTTCAAACTTAAATTATCGCCGTGATACGTGGACCATGAATAAAGAGCGAACAGAGCTGATCGTGCATCGTAAAGAGGGGATTAATTTTTATTATCGCGTGGTGGATTCGCAAACGCTGCAAATGGATTTAGATAAAAGTAATAATCTAGATGCCACTAACCAAAAATTGTATGCACGAGGTTTTCCGAAATTAGAGCGTGCGTATACATTAAAGCGTGAGCCTAATTCATAGTTAAAATGGAATTGGGCAAAGCAACAGAATAAGACTGAAGAATAAAAATAGTGAAGAAATGAACAGCGTGCGAATTTTATGACTTAAATAGCGTGTCGCTAAATAAATGTCATATCAATGCAATTAAAGAGGATTTAAATAAATGGTGGGTCGTCCGCGATTCGAACGCGGGACCAACGGATTAAAAGTCCGCTGCTCTACCAGCTGAGCTAACGACCCTGAGCAAGGTGTGCGAAAGAGTATTCGCTGAAAGTTTAAAAAATAAATTTTTAAAGCATTCGAACCTGAGCAGGTTTGTAAAATTAGATTTTACAAGAAAGATGGTGGGTCGTCCGCGATTCGAACGCGGGACCAACGGATTAAAAGTCCGCTGCTCTACCAGCTGAGCTAACGACCCATCAAGGGTATCAAAGGAATGGTGGGTCGTCCGCGATTCGAACGCGGGACCAACGGATTAAAAGTCCGCTGCTCTACCAGCTGAGCTAACGACCCATATCATTTGATGGAGCGTATTGTAGCAAGATATGCATCGAGCGCAAGTAAAAAATCGCAAACTTGTTGATGTTTGATTATAAATACAACAAATTTGCGATTAGGTAGCTAAAAAACAAGCAATTCGAGTTTAGAAGCGATATTGATAGGCTTGAATGTTATCAAAGACTTGTTGCGTTAAATCTGCATAGGCACTGCTGTTGGGTAACAGAACCAGCAGGCGTTCATCCGTTTTTTTCGGGTCAAAGGCTTGTTCTTTGAGCTTGTTCTTTTGGTATTTAAACGTTCCCGTAGTTTCAACTTGCTTTTGTACGCGTAAGAAAACGGGTACAGCATAGGCAGGCAGACATTTTTTAAAGCTCACGAGCATTTGAGCTAAATCCTGCTCATTCAGTTCAGCGCCATCTGCCAGTGTAATCGCAGCCATTCCCGCACGACCATTGGTGTTTGGAATTTCAACACCATACACTACAGCTTCGGTGATTTTGTCATATTCACTAACCATGTTTTCAACTTCAGTCGTGGACACATTTTCGCCTTTCCAGCGGAAGGTATCGCCTAAGCGGTCGACGAATTGGGCATGACGGAAACCAATGTCGCGGACTAAGTCCCCTGTGTTGAAATAAGCATCGCCGGACTTAAAGACATTTTTAAGAATCACCGATTTATTTTTTTCAGGATCGGTATAGCCATCAAATGGAGAGCGGCGGGTAATTTTACCAATCAATAAACCAACTTCGCCTGTTTTGACCTTGATACAGCCACCTTTGGCATCATAAACAGGCGCATTTTTTTCTTTATCAAACTGGATAATGGCATAAGGCGTAGGTGAAAAGCCGACAGTGTTGTCAAAGTTAAATACATTGCTAAAGCCGACATTGCCTTCACTCGATGCATAAAGCTCTAAAATTTCTTCAATACCAAACCGCTGTTTGAATTTGTCCCAAATGTTTGGACGCATGCCATTGCCGATCATTTTGGTGACACGGTGGCCTTTTTCTAACGCTGAAGGTGATGCATCCATGAGGTAGCGACATAACTCACCGACATAGCCAATGGCCGAGGCATCGAACTTTTGCACATCTTTCCAAAAAGCAGAAGTGGAGTATTTACGGCGTAAAGCCAAGGTGCCAGCACCTGCAATCACGCCACACCAACACACCACAATGCCTGTTGCATGGTACAGCGGCAAGGTGACATACATTACATCGTCTTTACCGAGGTTGAGTACGTGCCCGTAGGTTCCATAAGCCAATGTCCAGCGGCTATGCGTGAAAATAACGGCTTTAGGTAGACCTGTTGTGCCTGAGGTATAAATATAAAACAAGCCATCTTTACCCAGCACACTGTGTGTGGTTGGAGTGTTGAACTTGGCAAAGGCATCAATTTTTTCAGCAAGATTACTAAAACCTTGTGGTGCAAGGCCTGCATCTTTTTGGGTTTCTTGGTCGGCAAACCAATAGAAACGATCTGCAGTGAGATTTAGATCATGGCGGATTTCATCAACTGCGGCACGACATTCTTCACCCACGATGACTGCGATAGGTTTGACCAGATTAATACTATGCGCCAGCACTTTACCGACTTGCGAGGTATTGACTAAAGCCGCAGTAACGCCAATTTTGGCAAGTGCAATCACGGTTGCAACCAATTCAGGACGGTTTTCAATCATCACTGTGATGACATCACCCTTTTTTGCCCCGATGGATAAAAAATAATGCCCGATTTGGTTTGCCCATTCGTTGAGGGCTTGATAGCTAAATTTTTGATCTTCAAAAAGCAAGGCCATACCGTGAGGGTTGCGCTTCACTGCTTTTTCAAAAGCAATCCCGAGGCCTGCTGGGGTGTTTGGGGTCCGTAAATATGCTTGCTTTAATCCACTGAGTAAGTTGGGAACTTTACTGATGAATTTAGGGAGTTTTGCTGCAACGTTAGTAATACCAATGAGGTCATGTGATGGGTGTTGGCTCATATGAATCCTAATTATTTTATGCAATCCAATGCGTTTGAATAGTGCTCAGTTTCTACACTTGTTCTTTTAATCGTTTCGGTCTAGTGCAATCAACCTAATCTGACGAAAATAACAAAAAAACCTAGCCACTGACATGACTAGGTTTTTAAAATTTACAACTCTAGGGCGAATTACGACTCAGTCGGGCTCGCTTTTTTCGGTGGACGACCACGTGGACGACGTGGGCGAACTGGTTTGTCCGAGTCTGATTTGTCTGACTCATCCGCAGCTGTTTCCGCTACAGTTCCAGTTACTTCTACTTTTTCAGCTTGCTTTGACGCTCTAGGTGCTTTGGCTTGAACTGGAGCAACAACAACTTCCACTTCTTCAACTGCAGCTACATCAGCCATGCTTTTCACTTCACTGCTTTCAACGGCAAGAGGCGTTTCGCTTTCTGTTACAAGAGCAGGCTCGTTTTCCTCTGGAGTTACAGCAGGCGCAGCTTCAGCAGCAGGCGTTTCTGCAACAATCGCTGTTTCAGGCGCTGACGATTCAGCAACAGGCGCTGTTTCGCGTGCTTGTTTGGCTTGTTCAGCAGCAAGTTTAGCTAAACGACGACGCTCACGCGGGTCATTTGCAACACGTTGTTCAGACACAGGTGCAGGCGGTGTCAGGTCCAATACTGGAACTGGCTCTGCTTCAGGCTGAGCTTTTGTGATTTCAACATCACGCGTGACAGGTTTTTTCTCTGCTTCAACAGCAGGCGTTGTCACAGTTTTGCTTAACGTTGCTGCATACTCTTCAGTAAATTTCTGAAGGGCACGGTTGAAGGTTGGAATTAAACCAAACTGTTCAATCAGCACTGAACAGTCTTCACCATAGACATGGCGAATTAAGCTGCTGATGGTGTACTGACCTAAAGTTGGCACCTGTGAAGGCGTGAGTTTAGGTGCTTCAGTTTGCTGTGTGTGTGCAGCGCGTTGTTGGCGACGGCGTTGACGTGGGTCATTGCTGGCACGTTTTACGCTTTCACGTGGTTTTTGCTCTGCGTGTTGTTCAGCAGGTGCTGCTACAACTTCAGTTGCTTTCTCCTGTACCACTTTCTCAGCTTTTACTTCAACTTCTGCTTTCGCAACAGCCGCTTGCTGAGGCTTGGTTTCGGTTGCAGTGTGTGCAGGCGGAGTTAATGCCACGATTTCACTTTGCGCTTGATCGACATTCACCACATGGGCTGTTGTGATCATTTCTTGACGCGGCGCTTCAATCAACTCAACTTTAACTTGAGGTTCTTGAACCACAGCTGGCGCTGCTTCAGTCGCTTGCTCATTCAGTACACTTGGGTCGCGATGGCGATTTGGGCGTTCTGGACGAGGTTGGTTACGGCGGTCACGACGTGGCATTGCATTTTGCTGTTCGTTTTGAACATCAGTGTTTTGCTGTTGCTCACCGTGTTGGCGACGTGATGAACGCTTGTTTTCACGCGGTTCTTGACGTTGCTGTTCACTGCGCTCTGGACGGTCTTGACGTTGTTGTTCACCGCGCTCAGTACGCTGTTCATGACGGTCTTGGCGTTGTGATTCATTGCGTTCAGGACGTTGTTCATAACGATCTTGGCGCTGTTGATCTTGACGAGAGACCTGCACAATTTCTTCATGAACTTGGTTGTCATGTTGCGTATTTTGCTCACGAGACTCTTTGTGCTTATTAGGGCGCTTTTTGTTATGGCGTGTGCCACGTTCTTCTTTCTCTACATGCTTATCTTCACGGTGTTCAGATTTTGCATGAACAGGTGCAGAGCTCATGTAGACATTGTTGCTTGGCGCGATAGGTGCCGCAGCAGGCGTGCCAACTTGACCAAACTGACCACGGCTCACAGCACCGCCATTTACCATTTGCTCAATGGCAGCAGCAGCATTATTTGCAGAACGTGATTGATCGACAGTCGCGGCTTGTTTTTGTACAAATAAGTTTTCTAACCATGCACATGGGCTGCTTGAAGGTGCAGTTTGGGCAGGGGCTTGTTGCGCAACTTGTTGTTGTGGCGCGTTGTTACGAGGTTTTTTGTTGCCTTTTTCTTGTTGTGCAGGCGCAGGAGCGGCATGTTGATGCACATGATCTGCACCATCTAAATGCCATTCTGATGACTCGTAACCCAACTCTTTTTCGCTTGAACGTGTTGCTTCTGTACGTTCATAGCTGGTTGGTGCAAAGCCTTCAGGGTTATACGAAATTTCGTAATGCGGTGTTTCTAAGTGTGGGTGCGGAAGCACAGTCACACGAACACCTGAGGTTTGTTCGAGGTAAACCAAAGTGTGACGCTTTTCATTCAATAAGAATGCTGCAATTTCAACTGGAACCTGTACTTGAACTTCACCATGACGTTCACGCAGCGCAATTTCTTCTACTTTACGCATGATTGAAAGTGATAGTGAGCGTAAGTCACGGACCATACCTGTGCCATGACAGCGCGGGCAGACATAACCTGTTGCTTCTTCAAGCGAAGGGCGTAGACGTTGACGGCTCATTTCCATCAAGCCAAAACGAGACAATTGACCGAATTGGATACGGGCACGATCGCTTTGTGTTGCTTCGCGAAGTTTCGCCTCCACCATACGTTGGTTGCGGTCTTTGGTCATGTCGATAAAGTCGATTACGACCAAACCACCAATGTCACGTAAACGTAGTTGACGTGCAATTTCTTCTGCCGCTTCAAGGTTGGTGTTGAGCGCTGTATCTTCAACGTCACTACCACGGGTCGATTTTGCAGAGTTAATGTCGATTGACACTAATGCTTCGGTTTGGTCAATAACGATTGAACCGCCTGAAGGAAGTTTAACTTCACGTTCATAAGCTGTTTGAATTTGGCTTTCGATACCAAAATGAGCAAATAACGGCTCATTCAGCGTATAGGTTTTTAGCTTGTCGATTTGACGAGGCATGACTGCTTTTACGAAGTTATAGGCTTCGTTATAGGCTTGCTCTGAATCAATTAAGATTTCAGCAACATCATCACGTAAATAATCACGAATTGCACGCGTCACCACACCCGCTTCTTGGTGAACCAACATTGGTGACGGACCAGAACTTGCTGTGTTTTGGATTTGCGCCCAAAGATCAAGTAAGTGCTGTAGGTCGAGTTGTAATTCTTCTTGAGAACGGCCGATACCCGCAGTACGTACAATCACGCTCATGCCACGAGGTACATTTAACGACGCCAACATTTCTTTCAATTCTTCACGTACTGAACCTGAAATTTGACGGCTAATACCACCACCTTTCGAGTTATTTGGCATAAGTACCAAATAGCGACCAGCTAAAGAAATGAAGGTAGAAAGGGCAGCGCCTTTATTACCACGCTCCTCTTTTTCAACTTGAACCAAAAGCTCTGTGCCTTCAGTAATCAATTCGCGAATGTTTGAAGTTTGGCGTGGGTCTGCTTGGTAATATGAATTTGCGATTTCACGCATAGACAAGAAGCCTTGACGTCCCGCACCATATTCAACAAAGACGGCTTCTAAAGAAGGCTCAACGCGAGTCACGTGACCTTTATAGATATTGGATTTTTTTTGTTCACGGGTACGATTCTCTAAGTCAAAATCGTAAAGACGCTGCCCAGTGACAAGTGCAACGCGAATCTCTTCTGCATGTGTTGCATTAATCAACATACGTTTCATGGGTGTAACACCTAATAGTGATACACAGCAAACTATCGCTAAACACGTAGCGAACATCAAACATCACGGACCAATTTTGCTCAGATCTCAAATAAACCGATTGTGGTCTGAGTTTTATTACCTGCCTTTTTGATCGGCTTCGGTTTTGATTCACATATTGATGATGGCAATACGGCTTCAATCTTTAAACGATTAAAGTCTCCTGCGCGTTTCACTGGCGGACAAGCGGTGCATTGGATGTAAGTAACTTTCACTGTCACATTTGCTCGAAGAGCAACCCTTCTTTTTGGATAGGGTGTCTTGATACGGAATTATCATCGTACCTTTACAACTGAACAGATCCATATGCATCAACGCTGTGGCCTGAATACGACATCAGGGAGCGACTAATCTGATGTATATCAGTTTACGTTTAAAAACCAACCTTCGTTGGTCACATATTTTTTTGGGGCAAACTGATTTATGTGCAGATGCACAATTAAACCTAACAGTTTGCTGTTTTGCCGATATAATAAGCCTTCGGCGTCGGCATAATTCTTTTGGGACCGTTCCAAGCTGAGTTGAGTTATTTTCTTAACTATTCAATTTAAAATTGAAATGATTAAGCTTTTGACTCACTTATGGTGGTATCCGTGCGCTGACTATATCAAACCTTGTACCATCTGCCTATGGGCTAAGCTAGTCTTTCTTGTGTAAAGCATAGCCTAAATGGTCATTTTTTATTCAAATTCCGTATTTTTTAGGTCGCAGTAACTGTATGAATTCTACCCAACAATGGCAAAACGTGACGTGGTTTGAAGTGGACGAGCATCAAGCAGGGCAACGGATTGATAACTTTTTATTTAGCCGTTTAAAAGGTGTGCCTAAAAGTCGTATTTATCGCCTGATTCGTGAAGGTCAGGTTCGCGTGAATAAAAAGCGTATAAAAGCAGAAACTAAGCTGTCTATTGGTGACCAAATTCGTGTGGCCCCGATTCGCTATGAACAAAAAGATGAAAATGCGGCGCCTGTTTCTGACAAAGTAGCACAGAGTTTACTCAGCCGTGTGGTGTATGAAGATGAGGGCTTGATGGTCGTCAATAAGCCATCTGGCATTGCCGTACATGGCGGAAGTGGTGTGGCTTATGGTCTGATTGAAGGCTTACGTGCGGCAACAGGTAAAAAATACTTAGAACTGATTCATCGTATTGACCGTGATACCTCAGGTTTAGTGATGATTTCTAAAAAACGTAGTGTGTTAAAAAGTTTGCAAGACATGTTGCGCGAACACAAAATTAAGAAAACTTACGCCGCTGTAGTCAAAGGTGTGGTGAGTTTAGACAAGCAGTTAATTGATGCGCCTTTACACCGTTATGAACTGGCCAATGGTGAACGTCGTGTGCGTGTGTCAAGTGAAGGTAAAGAGTCTAAAACGCAGTGGAATGTGGCTGAACGTTTTATGCATGCAACCTTAGTTTATGCATCGCCACTTTCAGGTCGTACCCATCAAATTCGTGTGCATGGTTTAAGCATTGGTCATCCATTGGTCGGTGATGATAAATATGGTCATGAAACAGAATATAAAGGACCGAAACCGCGTCGTTTATGTCTGCATGCAATGCGTTTAGACATCCCAGGCTATGCGCCGATTGAAGCGCCGTTACCTGAAGATATGCAGAGTATTGTGGCGCAGTTAAGAGCGCAGAAGAAGGATTAAACCTTTTCCCTTTCATTTTGGGAGAAGTGATAAAGCCATGACTTTTGTTGAGCTGATGGAACATCCCGAACGTGCTTTAAGCACTGCTCTAAAGCGAAGTGCAAGTCAGCTCAACGGCGTCATCCTTTTCGCCATCGCGTAGCAAATGCATCGTGTAAATTGTCTTCATAAAAGTAAATATTGGAACCCCAGCATGAACAAACCTGTAGAACTGATTATCTTTGATTGGGATGGGACTTTATTTGACTCTGTGGGGCAGATTGTGGCGAGTTTATTGTTTGCCGCGCAGCAATTTGCACAACCTTTAACTGCTGATGCAGCAAAAAGTATTATTGGTTTAGGTTTGCCAGAAGTCGCGCAGCGATTATTTCCTCAAGTGCCTGAGTTACATACTGAGATTTTGCAATGCTATGCCGAGCATTATGTGGCGAACTCGAAAGGTGATGTCTGGTTCGACGGCGTAGCCGATATGTTGAATGGCTTACGTGAAAGGGGTTTACAGTTGGCGGTGGCGACAGGTAAAAGTCGTAAAGGCTTAGATCGAGTATTAGCGCAAACACAGAGCCAAGCACTATTTGTGACAACGCGTGCTGCCAGTGAGACCAAATCTAAACCGCATCCTTTGATGTTGGAAGAGATTTTAGCTGAAACGGGTGTGTCTGCGGAAAGCGCGATTATGGTCGGTGATACCAGTTATGACCTAGAAATGGCGCGTAATATTGCCATGCCGAGAATCGGGGTGAGCTATGGGGTGCACACACCTGAAACGCTCAGACAATATCAACCTTTAGCCATCGCGGATGATGTGCCGAGCTTGCAGCAGCATTTATTACAATATGTTGACCTTAAACAAGTGATTTAACTTGAGGGGTCTAAATATATAACCTGTGGAAGATGGTCAGAGTGAGCCTGCCTGTTTTGGGTCGATCATCTTTAAAGCTTTTGTCTTCAGTATGTTTTAAGGCGAATGAACGTTTCATTTAACTTTTGGATTTGTGATTTGAAAAAGCTCTTTGATGGGGCTTTTTTTTTGTGATGTTGTCGTTGAAAGGACTTCAATCATCGCCTTTATATTGGATGGTTGTCATTTGAGAGGATGACCAAGAAATAAAAAAACGTTTAAAGCGTGATAAAACCTGCTGCGACATTGATACTAATGGCGAGAATTGAGGTGTTAAAACCATAAGCTAAAATAATGTGCAGAATATTCAGAATACGCATCGAACGCGAAGTAATAGAAACATCCGCGGTTTGCGCAGAAGTACCAATCACATAACTAAAATATAAAAAGTCGGGATAGGTTGGTTGAGCCGTTTTGGGAAAGTCTAAGCCTGCATCTTGTTGGTCTGCGAGAGCCAGATAATAGTCATGTGCATAATGAATGGCAAACACGGTATGCATAAAGAACCATGCACTAATAATGGTGAGTAAGGACAGCGCCAAGTGCCCATATTTGATGGTTGGGTCATTCGGAAGATGAGTCAACTCTAATACAATCGCAATTAAGCACATGAGCAAAGTCAGGATGACCAACAGTAGAATGATCCATTTACTGGCATCTTGTTGTTGTGCATGTTGCAGGATGTGTCGATGATCAACGGACCACAGGGTGGTCATGGTTTTGACTAAATAACTTGAGACGGCAATATTCCAACTGATCAATAAATTGGTCGACCAAGACCAGTCGGTAAATGTATTCAGCAGCGTATAAAAAACAGCAGTCAGCAAAAAACTAATGAAAAAGAAGGGGCGAAATTTCATTGCTGTTTTTAAACGCTGCAAAGTGGGCATCGGCATAATTTTCTCCTTCTGTGTTTTATTATTTTTTTTCGTGCAGCTAAAATCGCAGTGCCTATTTAAGTAAGAGTACCTACGTCTTTAGGATTAGTTTGTGTTCGGACTTCAGTTGTAGGGAACCTGACAAAAGCCTGTTTTTCTTAGCCTATCCTAGCTTAAAAAGAATGCAAAAGGAAAAAGCGAGAAGGCATCGACATCGCTTAAAAAAAAGATGAAAATCTGCTTGTCATACAGCGTGTAGTTCTGTGAGAAAGGCGCGTAGCTATTTATTATTCAGAAAATAGTAGCGCGCCGAATAAGATGAGTAATGAGGACTCACTGCAGATTTATTCGCGGTTAATATCCAAATAAAATACCCGAGTCAGTAATTCTAAAAATCTAGTTACTGCTAGTGAGCTGTTATTTTTACGATAGTTCACATACAGATCCAAATACGGCAGCTCAACCTCAAGTGGACGAATTACCGTGTTATTCATGATAAGTGGCGCAACATAACCAGGTAAAATTGTACAGCCGAGCCCCAAGCCAATGGCGTTGATATTGAATAGGATGTTGTCAGCTTTTTGCACAATGTTAAATTCAATATTGTGGGCTTTGGCAAATTCCAAAATGGTCTGGTGCAAAGTCTGTGACTGCTCGGCTACGGGAATAATAAAATCAATGCCATTTAACGCTTTAACAGGAATTCGCTCGTATTGGGCCAAAGGATGGTCTTTCGGCAACAGGAAAATGAGTGGTTCACGCAGTACAAACTGGCTTTCGATTTCATCACTATGAACATTATTTCGTGTAAAGCTAATGTCCAATTCACCTTTTTTCAGCAAACGCAGTTGCTCAGTATTGTTCATACTGAACAACTCAATTTTTAATTCTGGGTTTTGTACTCTTAAATTGGGCAGCACATAAGGAAAGATTTTCATTTCCGCAACAGGGACAAAACCAATGCGGAGCATCTGCTGTTTGGCCTGTGACACTTGGCGTGCCATAGCGACCGCTTTGTCTGCCTGAGCCAAGGTGAGACGTGCTTGTTCAAGGAAAACAGCACCTTCTTCCGTGAGTTCAACTTTTCGCTTGGTTCGATACAGTAACTGTACGCCGACATCTTCTTCAAGGTCTTTGATTTGCTGACTTAATGAGGGTTGAGCGGTATAAAGTTTCAGTGCTGCTTTACTAAAGTTCAGTTCTTCAGCAACAGTAATGAAATAGCGAAGGTGTCTAAGTTCCATATAAATAACCCACTGACTAATCCAAAAAATGTCTTACCATGACTGCGGTGAAGTATAATCGATAAACAATGATGCCGTGAAGATGATTCAATTATTTAGAAAATAAATGATCTTGGGTTGATTTTTGAGATTTTCGTATATGAAATAACAGGTTTAATAATTGCTAAAAGGTATTAGTTAAATATTGAAAATAGTTCATTCCAATCAACTGAAAATCGGGGGAGGTGAACTACATAAAAATACAGTTGCGTTTTGCCGAAATTGGATATGATAAAAAACATAAATATAATTTAATTGAACATACGGGCTAAAAATCGATATGGCAGATTCAAATAAACTGGTGGTCTATGCCGCGCTGTTGGGGAATTTAGCCATTGCGCTAGTAAAGTTTATTGCGGCTTATCTGACCAATAGCTCTGCTATGTTGAGTGAAGCGATTCACTCTGTTGTGGATACCTTAAACGAAATTTTACTGTTATATGGATTGAAGAAGTCAAATAAACCTGCCAATTTTAATCATCCTTTTGGCTACGGGCGAGAGCTATATTTTTGGGCCTTTATTGTATCTCTTATGGTCTTTGCCTTAGGGGCATTGGTGTCTATGTACAATGGGATCATGCACATTTTGCACCCTGAACCCATTTTAAACCCGACCATCAATTATGTTGTACTTGGCTTTGCATTTGTAAGTGAAGGTATTTCATGGTGTGTTGCTCTGAAAGTGTTTCGTAAGGCGAAAGGTCAGCAAGGTTATTTCGAAGCTTTTCGACGCAGTAAAGACCCCACCACGTTTACCGTTTTGTTTGAAGACTCTGCTGCATTAATTGGTCTGTTGATTGCCTTTCTGGGTATTTATTTGGCACATCGTTTAAATATGCCTGCACTGGATGGGGTGGCGTCCATTCTGATTGGACTGGTTCTGGCAGTGTCCGCTTTTCTACTGGCACGAGAAACCAAAGGTTTATTGCTTGGTGAAACCGCGGACCTGCATGTACGGCAAAATATTTTAAAAATTGCCCAAGATGATGAAGGCGTATTGTCGGCCAACGGCTTACTGACCGAACAAATGGGTGCCAAACAGGTTTTGGCCTCATTGAGCGTGGAGTTTGAAGATCACCTGACTACCGATGAGATAGAAGCGTGTGTCAATCGCATTGAAGCAAAAATTAAACAAAATCATCCTGAGATTGTGGCACTCTTTGTGAAGCCGCAATCAAAAAAAGTGTGGTTAGAGCGAATGCAAGGACGCTTGGAATAGGTTATGGTAGAGGTCAGTTTTCAAAACTGGTCCTGTTACTGGTGTATTGCAATAAAGATAACGACGTTAAATGAAGCCAAAATCAACTGAACTCCATTATCAAATTCCGACTGAAAATACCATGTCTCATACATGGCGGCAGCCCGAATTTCAGTTCCTACACTCCGACCATTATAACGGGACTCGCTTTGTCAATTCGGTTCGTCGACCTGAGGGCCGTAGTCGAGGCGACTTGCTGAAATGGTTGATTAAGCGTAAATCTTCGACATGGAATGTAGATTTGGCGCAAGAGTATGCGCACTTTCATGCCGATAAAAAGAGCCTACCGCAAGATCGCCCCCATGCCGATTTAAATGATTGGCAGGTTTGGTTTGTGGGGCATGCCACGGTATTACTTCAAATTGGGCCCTATAACTTATTGACCGATCCTGTGTGGGCGGAACATGTCAGTCCGAAGCAAGGGCGAGGTCCACGCCGTGTTATGCCTGCTGGCATTGCCTTGGAAGATTTACCGACCATCCATGCAGTGCTTTTGAGCCATAACCACTATGACCATATGGATATTGCCAGTCTGAATTGGTTGTATGAGCGTTTCGCCATGCCCATTTATACAGGTTTGGGCAATGGATGGTATTTACCCAAGCACTTACAAGTATTGGAAATGGATTGGTGGCAGTCGGCACGTCTGCATGATTTAAAACTGGTCTATACCCCAGCACAGCATGGTTCTGGCCGTGGGCTGCGTGATCAAAACCGTGCGTTATGGGGTGGGTTTAATATTCACTGTGGCGCTGACTATGCTTATTTTGCGGGCGATACGGGCTATTCACCGCACTTTAAAGAGCTGCATCAGCGTTTTGGCGCACCGCGAATTGCGTTACTGCCTATCGGGGCGTATGAACCGCGTGAGCTGATGCGCTATATGCATATGAATCCGCAAGATGCCTTTCAGGCACATAAAGACCTGCATGCCAAATGCTCGATGGCCATTCACTATCGTACCTTTCAGCTAACCGATGAAAGCCGTGAACAACCTGAAATTGACTTGAAAGTGGCGATGAAAAATAGCTCGAAGCTGATGAATCCATTTGTCTGCTTAAGAGAAGGTCGACGTTTAAGCGTGTAATGAACGCTTTAAGTATAAGATCAGGTGATGGCTGGCAAAACAGTCATCACCGAGACCATACGGACATCACCAAAATATCTTTCAAATAAAATCTAAAAACCGAAAGTATGTCTCTCTGATTGTTTAATTTTCACTCAATTTGGGCCGCGTTCATTACTTATGGGTCGTCTAAATTTTAATCGATAAACTCAATTGAAAATGCCCATCAACCTCGCATCAAAAGCCTTTCTTTTTGCTGTGTTTTCATCGGATCTTATCTTGTTGAAAAGTTAAAATTCTTTCTTTCTTAAATATTTACATAGGAGAATCCGATTGTTTTTATTCGTAAAACTCGCTTTAGATTGTCATCAAAAGGGGCTATGTTAGAACAGTAATAATTACTTAAACGGTTCATGATAATCATAATTTGATGATCAAATTTGGAGCTCGACATGACACAGAATATGCAAGCATCAGGTTGTCCATTTCACCAGAAAGATGGTGGACAAACGAGTTTAGCCAGCACCAATAATTCTGATTGGTGGCCTAATGCGCTCAATTTAGACATCCTTTCGCAACACGATAAAAAAACCAACCCGATGGATCCTGATTTTGACTATACAGCTGCATTCAAATCATTAGATTTAGAAGCGGTGAAACAAGATCTTCGTGAACTCATCAACAGCAGCCAAGAGTGGTGGCCATCTGATTATGGCTGTTACATTGGGATGTTTGTGCGTACCGCATGGCACTTGGCGGGTTCTTACCGTAAACAAGATGGACGTGGCGGCGCTAACACAGGGAACCAACGTTTTGCACCCCTCAACAGTTGGCCTGATAACGTCAACACCGATAAAGGCCGTCGCCTACTTTGGCCAATCAAACGTAAATATGGCAACAAAATTTCATGGGGCGATTTAATCGTTCTTGCAGGGACCGTGGCTTATGAAGAAGCAGGTCTAAAAACCTTTGGTTTTGGTGGAGGTCGTCTAGATATTTGGGCACCCGAAAAAGACATTTACTGGGGTGAAGAACGTCAATGGTTAGCACCAACGGCAAACCGCTATGCCAATGATCAAGACCGTAAATCGCTTGAAAATCCATTAGCAGCGGTACAAATGGGTTTAATCTACGTCAATCCAGAAGGGGTTGATGGCGTCCAAGATCCACTTCGTACTGCACAAGACATGCGTGTCACTTTTGACCGTATGGGAATGGATGATGAAGAAACTGTCGCACTCACTGCGGGTGGTCACACCGTAGGTAAAGCGCACGGAAATGGTAAAGCCGAAAACTTAGGGGCAGATGTCGAAAGCGCGGATGTAGAGTTCCAAGGTCTCGGTTGGCATAACTCGGAAGGTACAGGCAATGGCGCGAACACCATGGTCAGCGGTTTAGAAGGGGCTTGGACCACACACCCGACCAAATGGGATAACGAGTTTTTCTATCTGCTGTTCACTTATGAATGGGAAAAAACCACCAGTCCTGCGGGTGCGAAACAATGGGAACCGATTAACATCAAAGAGGAAGACAAACCTGTTGATGCACATAACCCCAATGTCCGTCGTAACCCAATGATGACCGATGCCGATATGGCACTCAAAATGGACCCTGAATACCGCAAAATTTCAGAGCGTTTTTATGCAGATCCAGCTTACTTGTCTGAAGTGTTTGCGCGTGCTTGGTACAAGCTGACTCACCGAGACATGGGACCAAAATCCCGTTACTTAGGTGCAGATGTACCGAATGATGATCTAATTTGGCAAGACCCAATTCCATCGGTCGATTATGTTTTGTCTGAAGCTGAAATTGAAGAGTTAAAAGCGAAGTTGCTGAATAGTGGTTTAACTTCGGTAGAATTGATTAATACCGCTTGGGATAGTGCGCGGACTTTCCGTGGTTCAGACTACCGTGGTGGTGCCAATGGCGCGCGTATCCGTCTTGCGCCACAAAAAGACTGGGTGGGCAATGAGCCTGAGCGTTTAGCCAAAGTTTTGGCGAAGCTTGAAGAAATTCAGGCGGGTCTGGCAAAAAAAGTCAGTATTGCGGATTTGATTGTACTGGGTGGTACGGCAGCTGTTGAAAAAGCGGCGCATGCTGCGGGTGTGAATATCAAAGTTCCGTTCCTTGCAGGCCGAGGGGATGCCACTCAAGAGCAAACAGATGTGTATTCTTTTGAAGATTTACTCCCTAAGCATGATGGTTTCCGTAACTGGGTCAAAGAAGATTACAGTGTACAACCTGAAGAAATGTTGTTAGACCGCGCACAATTACTCGGTTTGACTGCGCCTGAAATGACGGTTCTAGTCGGTGGTATGCGTGTACTCGGCACAAACTATGCAGGTACATCAGAAGGTGTGTTGACGGCTCGCGTGGGGGTATTGAGCAATGACTTCTTTGTGAACTTAACGGATATGAAATACAACTGGAAACCCGTGGGTAAAAACCGTTATGAAATTGTAGACCGTGCGACAGGGGCAACCAAATGGACGGCGACACGTGTAGATTTAGTTTTTGGTTCAAACTCGATTTTACGTTCATATGCAGAAGTTTATGCGCAAGATGACAACAAAGAGAAGTTTGTAAAAGACTTTGTCGCGGCTTGGGTAAAAGTAATGAATGCAGACCGTTTTGACGTGAAGTAGTTTAATTGAAATAAAAAACCGTCCTTGAGGACGGTTTTTTATTTCAATATATTGATATTATTAAATTTTGTATTATTTTTGTATGGCGTGAATTATGTTAATTTTAAAGTGGATTAATGCGATAGGAGTTATTCACATGTGCTTTTTCCAGCCTCTACCTGTTTAATACTAATTCCGCTGTTATTTTCTAAAATACAAATTTGAGAGTTAAATGACTTATTAATAGTGCTTAAAGTAATTGTATAAGCTAAATTTTTTTCTAACTTATCTAATGGGATAGCTATACAATTTTTTTCACTAATAGGTAAGTCTGTTTTTGAGTAAGATTTTTCATATTCACTTCTATATTCTTTAGAAAAGTCAATTTTTGCAAAATGAACTAGAAAATTATCTTTTCCATAATCTTTAGATTCATTCGTGAAAAGACATAAATTATCATTAATAATTTTTGTATTAAGATCTCGACTCTGCTGATTACAACCTATAAGCACCATTGCTACAAAACTATATATTATTTTTTTCATAATCACGATTTCGGTAATAAATTTTTATTTGAGGGGTTAAGTAAAAAATCTCTTAATATTTTCTCAACATAGCCTAATAATTGTAAACTTTTTTGATGATGATCCCGTTTGGGATTAACTTTTTGTAAATAACAAGCATCAAACCAAAACTCAATAATTCTACCTTGTTGTTCAAAGTTAAAATCTTGAAATTTTTTATTTAAATCTCGACCTCCTAAGTCCGTGTCATAGGCTTCTAACTCATTGTCCGAGTCAACAGAATTGACCTCCGAAGTATATCCTCCTTTACATAATTGTTTTATCCCAAGCCAACCAGTTGATGTCCCCATTTGATATTGCCAAACATGTACCATTTCATGAATAAACCAATGACGGTTTTCACCAGTAGCTTTGCTATAGTCAGGTGTTTTTAAGTAATCATCTTTCGGTAAATAGATTTCCCCAGCAGGCGTCATGGCATTACCTGTTTTTGTATGTATTAAGCCACCTAAATGTATCCAGACCTTAGAGTAATCAATTGCATCTTTAAAAATCAGGCGAGACATAGCTATTTCACCAGAAGTTAACAGTCTTTTTACTTCCGACTTTAATAATAGTAGCAGTTTGATTTTTCATCTCTGCATCTATTTTTTGTAATTTAGAAGTTATACTCTTTAAAACAGTATTTTTAGGATTTCCTCTGCCTGTTACTCTATTCGCCATGTTCATGATCCTCTAAAATTATTCTTATTTCTAGTTCTTCTTCTGTTTCACTAGTAATAAAATGAGTAAACCCTTCTTTATCCGTTTTACCGTGGAAAGTTTCACCATTCATGTATATTTCATAACATACATTAGGGCTTGTTGAGAATTAACAAAGGCTACTGATTAATTTATAATAGTACTATGGATAGATACATACTTACTGATGCCCAATGGGC
>Ga0155634_1024_pt1 | contig 29112 bp, 27 predicted proteins | sample RifCSPhighO2_12_FD_107291 | JGI IMG/M metagenome (GOLD analysis project Ga0155634, IMG submission 107291) | Pseudomonadales bacterium RIFCSPHIGHO2_12_FULL_40_16
GCTTATTGGGGAGTAGATTATCACTTATAGGCGTGGTCTAAAATCCTAGAACCACATCACTCATAAGAATTTGGCTTTAATACCATTTGATAATATTTAACACCTCTGCCTTTTAAAACCTGCATGACTTGCTCTTGACACACTTGAGATAAATGATCAGGTAATTTTGCATTATCTTCATATAAATCTTGCAATTTTTTCGGCATTCTTAAACCAAAATAAATTGCTTTTACTGCCCGAAAGTCATATTCAACCTTACCAAAATGATCCATGATTACTCTTATTTCATCTTCATGCTGCCATCTTTTTGATTTGGATCCAGATGTAAGCTGTAAAATTTTAATGACATCACTCTGAACACCAATCAAGTCACCGAAGGTTATTTGAGGAATACAACGCTCATATAAAACATCAAAAGAGCCAGCAATTTTGGTCAATTCACCTAATTTCTCTAAATCATATTCAATACAGAAACCTGTATGAGAATTTGCATAATATGCCCAAAGGAGCTCGTCTAAAACTGTCTTACTTAGAGAATAAATACCCACATTTTCTTGTATTTGTGTAAATAAAGTAAAAAAACTTTCAGAAAGCAATTTTGTAGAAACAGAACTCATGCTAGCTAACTGTGCTAAAGTTTGTTCAATACCTGCTACATCAAATAAATTTTCACACGGATCGTTAAGTTTAGATGGATGAGGAGCATAAAAATAATCTTGTTCTAATGACTCTAAATCACGTTTTGAGCCATATCTATATTTATAAACTTTCATCTACTTTTTCTTCTTTAAATCTAAATCCAATACGTTTTACATTAATTATATATTTATTAAAAAAGCCGATGCATATGCATCGGCTTTTTTCACTTCATCGGTAAATTTACCAATTTAGTTTGGACTTAGATCGCTTCAAGTGCAGCGTTCAAAGTCTCGCTTGGACGCATTACAGCATTTACTTTAGCTGTATCTACAGCATAGTAACCACCGATGTCAGCAGCTTGACCTTGAACTTGAGCAAGTTCAGCAATGATCTTGTCTTCGTTTTCAGCAAGTGCTTTCGCAAGTGGAGCAAACTTCGCTTTCAACTCAGCATCTTCATCTTGTGCAGTAAGCGCTTCAGCCCAGAACTTCGCTAAATAGAAGTGGCTGCCACGGTTATCTAACTCGCCAGTACGACGTGATGGGGACTTGTCGTTATCAAGTAATTTGCCAGTCGCTTGGTCTAAAGTCTTCGCAAGTAATTTCGCACGAGCGTTGTCTTCTTTAATGCCTAGCTCTTCTAAAGAAACAGCAAGCGCCAAGAACTCACCTAAAGAATCCCAACGTAAGTGGTTTTCTTCAACAAGCTGTTGTACGTGTTTAGGCGCTGAACCACCCGCACCAGTTTCGTACATACCACCGCCCGCCATTAACGGAACGATAGACAACATTTTCGCTGAAGTACCCAATTCCATAATTGGGAACAAGTCAGTCAGGTAGTCACGTAAAATGTTACCCGTTACAGAAATCGTATCTAGGCCACGCGCTACACGTTCAAGTGTATAACGCATTGCACGTACTTGAGACATGATCTGAATGTCTAAACCAGCAGTGTCGTGGTCTTTCAAGTATTTTTGTACTTTCTTGATCACTTCATTTTCGTGCGGACGGTATGGATCTAACCAGAAGATTGCTGGCATACCCGAGTTACGAGCACGGTTTACTGCAAGTTTTACCCAATCTTGAATCGGTGCATCTTTCACCTGACACATACGCCAGATGTCGCCTTCCTCAACATTTTGAGTCATCAACACTTCGCCAGTTTCTAGGTCAGTGATGTTTGCAACACCCGCTTCAGACATTTCGAAAGTTTTGTCGTGCGAACCGTATTCTTCAGCTTTTTGTGCCATCAAACCAACGTTAGGCACAGTACCCATCGTACGTGGATCGAAGTTACCATTCCACTTACAGAAATTGATCATTTCTTGGTAGATACGCGCAAAAGTTGACTCAGGCATTACTGCTTTACAGTCATAAGGTTTGCCGTCAGCGCCCCACATTTTACCGCCACCACGAATCATTGCAGGCATTGAAGCATCTACAATTACGTCGTTTGGTGAATGGAAGTTGGTGATGCCTTTCGCCGAATCAACCATTGCAAGTGCAGGACGGTGTTCTTGGCAAGCATGTAAGTCTTCGATGATTTCTTCACGTAAAGACGTCGGTAAAGTTGCGATCTTCTCGTAAAGACCAGCCATACCGTTGTTTACGTTAATGCCTAGCTCATCGAACAATTTACCGTGTTTTTCAAAAGCATCTTTGTAGTAAATTTTCACACAGTGACCGAAAACGATCGGATGTGAAACTTTCATCATGGTTGCTTTCACGTGTAAAGAGAACAAAATGCCCGCTTCTTTACAATCATCAAGTTCTTTTTCATAGAAATCGCAAAGCGCTTTCTTGCTCATGAACATTGAGTCGATGATTTCGCCGTCTTGAAGTGCAACTTTTGACTTCAGAACAATCGTTTCACCAGACTTGGTGATGAGTTCCATTTTCACATTACGTGCACGGTCTAAAGTCATCGACTTTTCACCGTGGTAGAAGTCGCCTTCATCCATGTGAGAAACGTGAGTTTGAGACCATTGCTTCCACTCGCTCATAGAGTGCGGGTGTTTTTTCGCATAGTTTTTCACTGCAGCTGGTGCACGACGGTCAGAGTTACCTTCACGCAATACAGGGTTTACAGCTGAACCAAGACATTTGCCATAGCGCGCTTTAAGCGCTTTTTCGTCTTCAGTGGTTGGGTTTTCAGGATAGTCAGGAATCGCGTAGCCTTTTGATTGAAGCTCTTTGATACATGCTGTTAACTGAGCAACAGAGGCACTAATATTCGGGAGTTTGATGATATTAGTATCTGGATCTTGGGTAAGACGACCTAGTTCTGCAAGATTGTCTGGGACTTTTTGCTCTTCTTTTAGGTATTCAGAGAATTCTGCGAGAACACGTGCGGCAACAGAGATATCAGTTTTAACGATCTCTACACCAGCAGGTTTAGTAAAGGTCTCAATGATCGGCAGTAGCGAATAAGTCGCTAGCAATGGCGCCTCGTCGGTCAGTGTGTAAATGATGGTTGACTTTCCACCAGCCATATATAGCCCCTTGCGTTAGATTGAGTTTTTTAGGGTAATGAGCTTCTGGCTCAACCCCTGCGAACCGATGTGCTTGAATAAAACCCTGAAAGTATCGTCCCTCAGGGCTTTACAGTCAACGTAATATCCAGTGATAACGACATTTCGCCAGAAAATACCACTACAGCCTTCGTTTTTCAAAATCACGTCTTTCCACAAGGCTTTAGCTTTTGCTTAGAAAATAGACAAATTTTTTAGCGAAATGTGTTATTTACCTCATCTAAACCACAACAACAGATACTTTTCACATAATACAGTCTTCAAATCCTTTTTATAGTCTTATAGCCCTACATGCATCTAGCCCTACATGCATCAGAATGACTTTTCTCAGCGCTAAATTTAAATCGGCAGAGCCATTCGACATGCTGCAGCTTAAATATTGATACATAAACCCTCTACGCGTACTCCCCCATTTTTACATTTTTAAACCTATGATTTTTATATGGTTGGTTAAACTGAATCTTTTTCCTGCAACGGTAAGGGTCAATTCAATGCTAAAAATGCTGCTTCCGCTCATTGGACTTGGTTTTTCTTCTTGGTGTTTTGCTCAAAATCCATTGAGCGTCCATGTGCTGAATTTGGAAAATGGTCTCCCTTCTGCCAATGTCAAAGTGACACTTGAAGCCCAACAAAATGATAAATGGACAGAAATCAGCTCAAGCATGACCGATGACCAAGGTCGAATCAATGATTTATATCCCAAAGATACGGCCTTACAAAAAGGTGTATACAAAGTTACCTTTAAAACGGGTGATTGGTTTCGCCAAAAAAATCAGCGCTCATTCTTTCCAGAAGTGCCCGTGGTGTTTGTAATTGATGGCTCATTAGATCATTACCATATCCCGCTGTTAATTAGCCCATATGGCTATTCCACTTATCGTGGTAGTTAATATTCAAAAATGAACAAATATAAAAAAACCGATGCCTAGGCATCGGTTTTTATTTCAACAGAATGACAAATAAAGTGGCTTAGGGATTAAGCCTTGAACCACTTCTCTGCTTTCGCTTGGTCTTCAACTTTTAATTCAACTTCAGTCAGCTCTGAGCCAGCAGCTTTTACGTCAAAGCTCATCAACTCATCACGGCGGAATGCCAAAATGCTATATATACCTTCTTGCTTGGCATACTTTTCTACCAGTTTCACCGTTGCTTTGAGACCATCAATCGCAATGATCACATCATGGGCAGAAAGGCCAGCTTGAGCAGCAGCACCATCACGACGTGCGCTTTGCACCAACACGCCTTCTGGCTTATCTACAAGCTTTAAACCTAACGGTAATGACTTATCATTTTTCAGGCTATAACTTAAACCAAATTCAGGGAAAAGTTGATCCAGCGGCAACTCATCGGTGGTGTTAATTAAGTGATTGATTTGCTCAATCCAGTTATCACCCGTCAACTCATTACACAGCTCAACAATCGTACGCTCATGTACTTGTATACCCTTTTGCGCGTTCTCATAAAGTTTACGCATAAGCGCGTCCAGGCTTGAACCACGTAAGCGCAAACCTAAATCTAAGCATAGTGCAACCAAACAACCTTTGTTGTAATAGCTGGTGCCTGCATTGTTCGAATTTTCATCCTGACGGTAAAATTTCACCCATGCATCGAAGCTAGATTCAGACACAGACTGAACAAAACGACCCGGATTTTGCAAATAGCGATCAATCTGAGTTTTGAGTAGTTTGATATATGAGGCTTGGGAAATCACACCACTACGTAGCAAAATCAAGTCATCATAATAAGACGTGAAACCTTCAAAAATCCAAAGCAAAGAGGTATAGCCTTCTTTGATTAGATCATAATTGACAAAGTTTTCAGGACGAATGAATTTAACCAACCATGAGTGGAAGTATTCATGACTACATAAACCTAAGAAACGTTGATAGTCTTCAGACGGCTCTTCAGGCTCATTGGCTTTTGGTAAGTCTTCACGTGGACTAATCAAGCTGGTTGAATTTGGATGCTCCAAACCACCATAACTATTTGCTGTCGCCATCGTCATAAAGGTGTAGTTTGAAAATGGCGCTGAGCCAAACATTGAAATTTCTGTTGCGCAGATTTTTTCAATGTCTTGCTGCATACGTGCAGCATTCATGGCATGTTTACCTGACACCACAAACTCATGTGGAATGCCATTGGCTTCAAAACTAAAACGAGTCTGCTCTGCCAACTCAAATGGTGCATCAATCAGCTCGGCATAGTTTTTGGCTTTTAAGGTAAAACGACCTTTAACGAGGCTTTTTGAAGCCATACCAGTAGCCAATTGGAAGTGTTTTAGCTCATCAGGAAGGAACAATTCAACTTCAACGGCTTTGTCCTCTTGACCCTCCAAACCTAAGCAAGCACATGCAGGGTTTACATATAAACGGTTTTGATCTACATACGCACCGCGCACCGACAGATCATAGGCATAGACATCATACTCAACCGTAATCAATTCATGGTCAGTATTAAAAAGACGCCATTTATTCTTTTCAAATTTTTGAATTTCTAATAAACGCCCTTCTTCATCATAAGCACGAACCGACTCTATATGCTTTGAAAACTCGCGAATGAGGTAACTACCCGGAATCCAAGTCGGTAATGAAAGTACCTGTGTTGGGTCTGCTACAAAACGTAAAGTCACGTGTATAAGGTGTTGACGATAATCGTCAAATTCGATCTGATAATGCAACATAATGGGCGATACAAAATAAAATGAAATGAGTTATAACTTAGCTTAGCATTATTTACGCCAGTTTTGCGTCACAGTCACATTTGTCTGCATTTTTGACTGGTCATTGAAGTAAAAAAGGCATAGCATTTGCAGCTGTTTTAAGTTTAAAAGTCACGGAATGGCTTGGTTAGGGAATTTCATTGAAAGCTGTCATCTACTTCATCGCTACACTCTTCGCCTTATGTTCAAGTTTTACTCAAGCGGCATTGCTCAACATTGTTCCTGAAACAGTTGAAGCTCAAGCTTGGACAGTTTTTGACAGCCAATCGGGGCAAGTCATTGCAGAGCATAATAGTCATGTTCTACGTGCGCCCGCTTCGCTCACCAAAATGATGGTGGCTTATATTGCACTCAAAGAAATTAATGCAGGGAAGCTCAATAAGAGCGAAATTCTTACCGCAACACCTGTGGTCAGTACGGTGATGTGGGATGAGTCCCAAATGTACTTAAAACAAGGTGAACAGATTTCTGTGGATCAGCTTTTAGCGGGTTTAGTGGTCATGTCTGCCAACGACGCAGCAGTGACTTTAGCGGAACGCATCTCAGGTGATATTCCAAACTTTGTTGCACGAATGAACCAAGAAGCCAAAGCACTGGGAATGACTGAAACGCATTTCCAAAACCCTGCGGGTATTACCATGCCAGAGCACTATTCGACTGCACATGATTTAGCGCTATTAGGCCAAGCCTTGGTGAATGAAACGCCAGACTATTTATACTATTCAAAACAGCAAAGTTTTAGCTATAACCAACGCTTTCACCGTGCAACCAATATTCTGTTAAAACAAGACCCGACAGTAGATGGCTTAAAAACAGGTTATACCAAAGCAGCGGGATACAATTTAGCGCTGACAGCAAACCGCCCGACCATGAATACAGATAATCCAAACCGTCGCTTGGTGGTCATTGTATTGGGTACAGAAAGTGCAGCAAAACGCGCTGAAGTAGCTCACAATCTCATGAATTTGTCTTATACCTATACTCGTAACGAAGTTGCGCTGAAAGATAAGCAAATTATTGCTGAACTGCCTGTCGTCAAATCGACATTGAAAATGTTCAAAGTGGAAAGTAAGCAACCGAAAATTGTGACCACATCATTGTACGATCAACCCTATGCCATTGACTTACATGCCTTTGACCAGACCAACCAACGCATTATGCTCAATACAGGCAATGGCACTATACAACGCATTGATCCATTAGAGTCTACAAAAACGCATTTCAATATTGAAGTGTTGCAAAACAAGCTGACCGCTCCGCTGGCTGAAGTGATGCAACTGGCAAAAGTTCAGGTTTATCAAAACAATCAGCTCATTCAAACGTTTACCATTGAAGAAGATGTACAAATTGAAGAAGCCAATATTTTCCAGCGACTTATGTTTTGGTTCAAAAGCTTGTTTCCATTTTTATCAAGCGATGAACCTAAAGTAAAAACCTATACACTCGGTTAAGTTCGAGCAGTATCCCGAGTTTTATACTTTATGTAACTTGTAAGACAATCTAATTATCAATAAATCAAGAAGATGGCATATTCAATGCCATCTTCTTTTTTTTAATAATAAATAGGTTGCTTCATATGGCTGTACAAACAGAACAAGTGCCACACCATATTGTTATTATTGGCGGTGGTGCTGGTGGTCTAGAGTTAGCAACGCAACTCGGTGACAGCTTCGCAAAATCCAAGAGCGTGAAAATCACCCTCGTCGACCAAAATCTCACTCACATCTGGAAACCCTTACTGCACGAAATTGCGGCAGGTACACTCAATCCAAGTGTTGAAGAAATTAACTATTTTGCACATGCGTCTAAACATCATTATGAGTTTGTTTTGGGTCGTTTTGTCGGCTTAGATCAAGAACATAAACAAGTAAAACTTGAAGCACGCCAATATGCCAAACAAAGCACTGAAACCACACAGTTTGAACTCAACTACGACACCTTAGTCCTAGCCGTCGGCTCGACCTCTAACGACTTTGCGACCGAAGGCGCTAAACATTACTGCCATTTCCTCGACAGTCGCCAGCAAGCTGAAATTTTCCAACAAGACCTTCTACATTTGTATTTGGATGCACAAAACCGCCCCGAAACACGCGCACTCAATATTGCGATTATTGGTGCAGGTGCCACAGGGGTCGAGCTTGCAGCCGAATTGGTCCATGCGAAAAGTACCTTTTTTAAATACGGTCTCAATAAAATTGACCCAAATAAAGTCAAAGTGACCTTGATTGAGGCAGCAGATCGTATTCTGCCCGCCCTATCCACTAAAATGGCAACACACACACATACTCAATTGGAAAAGCTTGGCATTGAAGTCCTCACCCATCACCGTGTTGCCAAGTTAGATAAAGACCATGTCTATTTTGCCAATGGCTCACAAATCGATGCCGATCTTAAAGTTTGGGCAGCGGGCATCAAAGCACCTGTCGTTTTAAATGCACTTAAAGGCTTTGAAAAAGATACGATTGGCCGTCTTAAAGTCTATGCTACTTTGCAAACCCGTTCCGACCCCAACATTTTTGCCTTTGGTGATTGCGCCCACTGCCAACCCGCGGCCGATGAACCAGTCCTTGGCCCACGCGCTCAAGTGGCCAGCCAACAAGCGGCCTTTTTGGTTCGTGCGCTCAAAGCGCGCATTCGTGGTCAGTCTTTGCCGATGTTTAAATTTTCTGACAAAGGCTCTTTGGTTTCCCTCAGTCAATATAAAGCTGTCGGCGAACTCCTGGGCCAAGTTAATGTGCAAGGCGTGCTGGCAAAAACCATGTATGTTTCTTTATATCGACTCCATCAGGCCACCTTACATGGCTATACCCAAGCTGGGCTGATGACCGCAAAAGACCTGATGAATAAAAAAGTCGGTCCGAAAATAAAATTGCATTGAAATCTAAAAATGCGTCCCCACTAATAAAAAAACGCCATAAGAACGTGGAAAATGCAGTTTTTTTGCTAAATTTAGTCTACAAAAGCTGCTTTTCACTTTATGATATACCCCTTAAATTCTAAATGAATGGACGAAAAACATGACTGCTATCGCAAATGATCACGTGGTTTCTTTCAACTACAAATTGACTAACGCTGAAGGCGAAACGCTAGACCAATCACAAGGTGAACCACTTGCATATTTGCACGGAGCAGGTAACATCATCCCAGGTTTAGAAAATGCATTGCTAGGCAAAACTGTAGGTGAAAAATTCACTGTTACTGTTCCTGCTGCTGAAGGTTATGGCGAATACAACCCTGAACTTGTTCAAGAAGTTCCAGCGCAAATGTTCCAAGGCGTAGACAACATCCAAGCGGGTATGCAGTTCCAAGCTCAAACTGATGATGGCGTTCAAATCGTAACTGTAAAAGCAGTTGAAGGCGAAAACGTAATTGTTGATGCTAACTTCCCACTTGCTGGTCAAGACTTAACTTTCGAAGTTGAAATCGTAGAAATCCGCGATGCAACTGAAGAAGAATTACAGCACGGCCATGCGCACGGTGCTGGTGGTCACCACCACTAAGATTTAACAATCTTAAAAAAAGGGCGAAAGTTTAACTTCCGCCCTTTTTTATTTTCCAGAATTGTTATTAACGACGTATTTGAAATATCTGTAAATGTTTGCTGTTCTAAAGCAAGTTCGTAGATGATCACTTCTATAACTGCCACATGATTTGGCCCGACTTAAGCACAATTCAGCAGTTCCGCAACCACACCATCATCACCCAAAATCAATGATTCAACGACACCTAAGTCCAAGTTCTGTACACAACCCTTTAAACCTAAAGCAACAGCCTGTTGTGCAAACCAACGTACATATCCAACACCCTGCGCTTGTTCTTATATAGTCAGTTTTACTGCTTTCATTCTGACTGCTCTTGGTTCACAACACTATAAATGGCTTGACCCATTTGCTGTGCTTGTAAACCACGCTCACCTTGCTGAGCCAAAAGATCGCCTGCTTGGGCATGTAAGGTCACGATTTGATGTAATGCAATATCATCTTGTAATTGTGCTTTTAAACTGGCAATCATGCCTGCCAATACATCACCCATACCACCTGTTCCCATCCCCGGATTACCTGCGGTACAAATCCAGAGTTGCGTATCTAAAATCAAGCTTCCTGAACCTTTCAGCACCCATTGTCCTGCATATTTTTTTTGTAAAGCATAAATAGCTGCAATACGGTCGGACTCCACCGCTGAAGTACTGATACCGAGTAAAGCCGCAGCCTCCCCAGGATGCGGTGTTGCGTAGACCTGCTCACTGAGTTTTACAGGTCTTGAGGCTAAGAACCATAAAGCATCCGCATCCAACACCACCTGTAAAGCATTGGTCTGAATGAGTGGAAACCATGCATCAAACTGCTGCTGAGCCCATGAGTCTCTTCCCAAGCCCATACCAAAACTAACTGCATCCACATGTGCCACCAATACTTCACACTCTTGGAGCGACATTTGGTTAATATCGCGCAGCATAATATTGGGTGCACGGGATAAAATCGCAGTATGGTGTTTTGCATCACACACCACCGTCACCTTACCAGCACCCGCGTGAAAGGCAGCTTCAGCGGCTAACATCACCGCACCACCCATCTGCGCATGTCCCCCAATCACCAGTACATGCCCATAACTTCCTTTATGTCCAAAGGCTTGACGTGGTACAAGGTGCACATACTGAGGAGCAAGTGAAGCTAAAGGTTTTAAAGCACTGTCTACAGGAAGTAGCGAAATAAGCGTGACCTCTCCTGCAAACGCTTTACCCTGCCCAGTAAATAAACCAGCCTTCAAGCCCAGAGCCGTAAAGGTATAATCGGCGACAACTGCACAAGGTAAAGCTTGCCCCGTGTTGGCCTGTAAACCACTTGGAATATCAACGGCAATTTTTAAGCCTGTTTGTCTATTGATCTGTCGAATGACCGCTTGCCAATCTGAACTGAGTTCACTGTTTAACCCAATGCCAAACAAAGCATCAATATAGGCATCATATGAATGTTGAAAAGCAAAACCGGTATGAATCATTATCCCCTGTTGCACAGCTGCTGCATGTGCTTGTTGCAGTGAAGTAGACTCTCCCAAAGCAGCTGCATAAATTTCAACGTCATAACCTTGCACGGCTAGATACGATGCAATCAAGTAACCGTCACCTGCATTGTTGCCTTGACCACAGCACACTGCGACGCTGTTGACCTGCTGCTGTTTAAGCCTAGGCAGCATCTGTTCAGTTGTTGCCCATGCGACTTGTTGCATCAACCCATAAGCACTATTTTGCTGCGCGAACCAACGCCCTTCCCATGCTTGAATCTCACTGCTGTGGTACACTTGCTGATGCATGATTTTTCCTTTGTTCTTGGTTATGACAACATCCATATCTTCCTCAAAAATCCCTGTAGATCAATATGATCCAGAGCAGCTTAAGGCTTGGATTAAAGCTGAAGCACTGGCTTTAGGATTTTCTGATTGTGTCATCGCCAAACCAGATGCTCAAGTTGAATTGCCGCGTTTTAAAAAATATTTAGAACTTGGTTATCATGGTGACATGCATTTTCTTGCTGAAAACTTAGAAAAACGCGCAGATCCAACCCTACTTGTTCCGGGCACCAAAAGCATTATTTGTGTGCGTATGGATTATTTAGTTGCCGTTCCTGAACCACGTCTTGTGCCTTTTGCACCAAATAGCGCCATCATTGCGCGTTATGCACGCGGACGTGACTATCACAAAGTCATGCGTGGGCGTTTAAAGACCCTTTCTCAGAAAATCAAAGCCAAAGTTGGCGATTTTGAATCTCGCCCATTTGCAGACTCAGCACCCATTTTTGAAAAATCATTGGCTGAAAATGCGGGCATGGGCTGGGTCGGTAAACACACCTTACTCATTCATAAAACATCAGGCTCATTTTTTGTTTTGGGTGAGCTGTTTACCTCTTTAGAGCTACCTTTTGACCAAGCCACCACCAAACACTGTGGTTCATGTAGCGCGTGTATTGATATTTGCCCGACCCAAGCCATTGTTGAGCCTTATTTATTAGATGCGCGTAAATGCATTGCCTATTTAACTATTGAGTTTCAAGGCATTATTCCTCTAGAGCTGCGCCGCGGTATTGGTAACCGTGTGTTTGGTTGCGATGATTGCCAGCTCATTTGCCCGTGGAATAGCTTTGCCAAAACCACACCAATTGATGATTTTAACCCGCGTCATGGTTTGGATGACATTCAACTAATTGACCTTTGGCAATGGGATGAAAACACCTTTATGGCAAATACCGAAGGGAGTCCCCTACGTCGTACAGGCTATCAAAGCTTTATGCGTAACGTCGCGATTGGTCTAGGTAATGCACCATTTTCAGATGAAATATTGCAGCAATTACAAGCTTCTCGCCCAGAGCTTAACGATATTGTGCAAGTCCATATTGACTGGGCCATCCAAGAGCAACTGATGAAACGGCACTAAAACTTGCTTCAAACAGACTCAATCAATAAAAGTTCAATCAAACAGCCATTTGCTTGCATAATTTTATTTATTTTATCTATTTAGCTGCATTTTCAGTGTAACTCAAAATCTAAATAAATAGAATTTTGCGGCCAAATTTCCGAAAAAACGCTCAACTTTGCAACTATTTTTACAATCTCATAAAAAGATAAAATTAAAAACATAATCGGGAGATACTATTAAAACTGAGCAATAATGCCTTTTAAGTTGGCACGTTAAATGTATGATGTATACAAGTTAGAATTAAAAATGGATCGCCATTATGAACCTACGCAATGATTGGACGCGTGAAGAAATCGAAGCTTTGTATGATCAGCCTTTTCTTGATCTCGTCTTTCAAGCGCAGACCGTACATCGCCAACATTTCCAAGCCAACACCATTCAAGTCAGTACTTTATTGTCGATTAAAACAGGAAAATGTCCTGAAGACTGTAAATACTGCTCTCAGTCAGCACGTTATGACTCAAAACTTGAAGCCGAAAAGCGAATTGCTGTAGACAAAGTGATTTCAGAAGCCAAAGAAGCTTTAGCCTCAGGCTCATCTCGTTTTTGTATGGGCGCAGCTTGGCGTAACCCACATGAACGTGACATGCCTTATGTACTAGAAATGGTTAAAGAGGTGAAAGCTCTTGGTTTAGAGACTTGCATGACTTTAGGGATGCTGAATGAGTCTCAAGCTGGGCGTTTAAAAGATGCAGGTTTAGATTATTACAACCATAACCTCGACACTTCACGCGAGTATTATTCACATATTATTAGTACACGTACCTTTGACGACCGTTTAAATACCTTAGAATATGTCCGTCAAGCAGGCATGAAAGTGTGTAGCGGTGGTATTGTTGGTCTAGGTGAAAAGAAAGAAGACCGTATTGGTTTATTGCAAGAGCTTGCAACAATGCCAATTCACCCAGAATCTGTGCCAATCAACATGTTGGTTCCAATTGAAGGCACGCCACTGGCAGATGTTGAAAAACTCGATGTGACGGAATGGATTCGTACCATTGCTGTTGCGCGCATTATCATGCCGCACAGCTATATCCGCCTATCTGCAGGTCGTGAAGCACTTTCTGACTCAGACCAAGCACTTGCATTTATGGCGGGTGCAAACTCATTGTTCTCAGGTGAGAAATTACTAACCACGCCAAATGCAGGCGAAGGTAAAGACCGTCAACTGTTCACCAAATTAGGTTTAGTGGCAGAAAAGCCAAAACCAACAGTGGCAGACCTTAGCCTAGATGCCATGGCAAGCTAATTCCCAAGATTTACTAAGCACAAAAAAGCCCCTTATTCAGTATGGGGCTTTTTTAATGTCTATCTATTTAACCTTCAGGCGACTGAGCAAAATTATGCGCAGTAATTAAAATACCATAACTGGCATTCAGATAATCGCCTTGGAATATCTCATCTTCACCATTGGCATGGCGTACAGTTAAGGTTTGGCGAATCGCGTCATAGTGAAAAGAATCAAAACACTCTTGATGCTGACACAGCCAGCTTAAGGTATCACTCAAATTATTATCAACAATATAAGTCTGTGCTTGAAAATTTTTGGTCATCATCCGAATACGCTAAACACTGTTATTCGGCTATTGTAAGCCGTTCTGAGTCAATTCAGTCAAACTAAGCCATAAAAAAATACAGGCATTAAAAAGTGAGCCTACGCTCACTTTTCCTTAAGATGATTAGTCGGTTTTAGAATCACCGCACTTTCGGCATTCCATATGCTCCCCTATTTCAGTCATTTGTTCATATTCATAAACGTGGATGCAAAATAATTTTTTAAACAACTGAAGCATTTTTAACTCCTGTAAATGATTTTTTAAAAATTCGCTTCTTAAAATAGGTATATCTTCCTGAAATACCCACAACTCATATCTCATGAGCTATACACAGTTTTAAACATACTTTTTATAAATTTCAAGTGCCTTTTGTCGAATAACATCATAAAGTGATAAATGGTCATTTACTTTTTTAAATGATGCTTTTTATTTACTTATCGTTCTGCTTCACATCGCTTTTAAAAATGCGGCTGAGATTGAAAGAATGCTTGATTTAAATTTGGATCAAGCTAGGATAAAAATACACTGAATGCTCAAAACAGATGTTTCGAGCAACCAATAAAGAATTTGATAAAAAAGCAACGATAAGGATATTTATACATGCTTGGACGTATGATGTTTCAACCGCTATTAATTAGCAATCTTATTGATCACGCAGAACGCTACCATGCGGATACAGCCATTATTTCTAAAAATACAGATGGAAGTATCACTGAAACTAACTGGGCCAAAGTCGCAGCCAATTCTAAGCGATTTGCCAATGTACTCGCAGGCTTAGGGCTTTCGCAAAGTGACCGCGTGGCGACCATCGCATGGAACAACCATCGTCACCTAGAATCTTGGTATGCGATCTCTGGCAGTGGTTATATTTGCCATACTATCAACCCACGTTTATTTCCAGAACAACTGATTTTTATTATCAATGATGCCCAAGACCGCGTGGTGTTATTTGATAAAACCTTTGCGCCACTTATTGCTGCAGTAAAAGCACATTTACCCCATGTAGAACACTTTATTTGCCTAGATGCCGCAGATGAGGCTATTACAGAAAAAATTGCCGATGTGAAATTTTATGATGACTTGGTCAGCAAAGAGTCTGAACAATTCACATGGCCAAGCTTTGATGAGCAAACAGCAAGCTCTTTGTGCTATACCTCAGGTACAACTGGAAATCCAAAAGGCGTGCTATATAGCCACCGCTCTACCATATTGCATAGTTTTGCCATCAGCCTACCCGATTCTCTTAATCTATCTGCAAATGACATTATGTTGCCTGTAGTACCCATGTTCCATGTCAATGCTTGGGGTACGCCTTATGCAGCAGCTATGGTCGGTTGTACAGTTGTATTGCCTGGGCCAGGCTTAGATGGGCCAAGTTTAGTGAATATGATTGACACCTATAAAGTCACTGTGGCTTTGGGTGTTCCCACCATTTGGCAAGGTTTACTGGTAGCAGCCAAACAAACAGGCAGCCAGCTGGCAAGTATGAACCGTAACGTTGTTGGTGGTTCTGCATGTCCACCATCCATGTTAGCGGCCTTTAAAAATGACTATAACTGCGACACTATCCATGCATGGGGCATGACCGAAACCAGTCCACTCGGTTCTGCCAACCAACTTAAAGCCAAACATCAACAGCTCTCTGAACAAGAGCGTTTCAAGCTACGTCTTTCTCAAGGCCGTCCGCCTTTTGGCGTGGATTTACGTCTTACCGATGAAGAAAAAGGCAGCCATGAAATTGCCCGCGATGGTGAGCAGATTGGAAATCTACAAATTAAAGGGCACTGGATTATTGATAGCTACTTTGGTAAAGATGAATCTGCACTCACAACTGATGGCTGGTTTGACACAGGTGATATTGCAACCTTAGATGAGGATGGCTTCTTATGCATCAGTGACCGCTCTAAAGATCTGATCAAGTCTGGCGGCGAATGGATTTCATCAGTTGAACTTGAAAACCTTGCGATGGGACATTCAGACATTCTTATGGCAGCCGTTATTGCAGCCGAACATCCAAAATGGGATGAACGTCCTATTGTCATCGCTGTGAAGAAACCTGATAGCACGGTCACTGAACAAGGTGTCTTAGACTACTATACCGACAAAATTGCGAAATGGCAGATCCCTGACCGTGTGATTTTTGTCGATAGCATTCCACTGAGCGGTACGGGTAAAATGCTAAAACGTGAACTCCGCGCCCAATATGGCCAAGTACTACTAGAACAAAATTCTGTTTAACATTGTTTAAAAGAAAAGCCTGATCTTATGCTCAGGCTTTTCTTTATGTTCGGATAATTTAAATACCATCAATATAATTTATTTGAGAGCACGTCCAATAAAGACGCTTTAAAAACCTCACCATGCTTTAGATTTGGATAGATTAAAAATTTAGCCTCTACGCCTTGCTGATCGAATATAGACAAAATTTCTCTATTTTTATTAATGCCATTTGCATCAAAATTAGCGCTTTGCTGTGTTCCAGTATGTGTTAAAAGATCACCTTCCATCAGCAATACATGTTTTTGTGGCTCTTTGACTAATTTTACGGCTCTAATTTTTTGCATCATGCGCTCATCTGCCCAAGAAAGTGATGGACTTGCAGCAAAAAAATGGCTGAAATAACGCCCATCGAGCAAGCTATCAAGCACGAAAAGCCCTCCATAGGAATGCCCCCATAACGCTCTTTTTTGCGCATCCAGCTTTACATTCTGCTCAACCCAAGGAGCGATGTCCTTCAAAATCACATTTCTAAAATCAGCACTTCCCCCGCTCATCCGCTCTGGATTTCTTGGGTCTTGAGCGGGTTTTCCCGTTAATAAATCTGCTGGAGTATAGTCAAGTGAACGAAAAGCTGTGGCAAATGGCAAATTGGTTTTATAACCAATGGCAACCAATACAGGGGCATCATTTTCATACAAAGACTTAAGTATTTCTTCATTCAGATGGGACATCGCAGCGTTCCCATCTAGCATAAAGACCGATGCATAGGCGTTCTGCGTCTTCTGTACTGTCTTTGGAATACCTAACCAAACGCGATAAGTTTTATTGTGATCTGTAGTTGTAAATTCTTTGACTTTAAAACTGTAATACGCCGAGCCTATTTCTGCAATATTGGCAGGCAAAGGTTTTATTTCAGGTTTCGCATAAATACTTAAGCTAGCACCCAAGATCAACAACGAACCAAAAATTCGCGAAAGCAGAGTAGTAAAAATCATTCTATAAAGATGAGTCATTTTTCGTATACACAGCCATGAGATACTGAAGCTTAGCATACAATAATAGTTATCATTATCAATTAAATAGTTCTTAATCATCTCTCTTCATGGTATAGGCAACATTTTCTTTGACCACACACTCCGAAAGATGATTTTTTCTTTTTATACGGATTCAACAAGTCTAGAAAATCCCTCTCTAACTTTTTTATGGATAAAAAAGCCATCTCAATGTGACAATGCGATGGCTTTATCGATACAAGCAAAAGACTTAAAGCTTTTTCCATGTCATGTTGCTCAAACCTTTCGCATCTTTTGCTGTGGCTTGTACCTTCATCTGATCTTTACCAACATTTAACTGCGCAGTATTGATGTTATATACACGACCATCTTGAGGATTCAGCCATTGGCCTTTTGCGAATTTTTGACCTGTTGCATCACCCACTAAACCATTCAACACTTGCATACCAAAAATCGGTTTATCCTTAAGCCCACCCTTACACTTACTACATACATCACTCACAGGCGCTCCAGCCAAAGGATAGTACTTGGTCACCACTGCACTATATTGTGATGTTTTAGAATTCTTACGAATCACAATATCTGAAATATAATACCCAGTCCGATCATCAATCACTTTCCATGTTCCAATAAGCGGGTCAAATGGCATGGCGAAAGCAGAATGAGACAACCCCCAAAACAGTGCTGATGCACACAAAAACTTATGTTTCATAAAGTAAATTACAATAAAAATGAAGAAATAAACGGTCGCGATTATAGCAACTCTATTCTTTTAATTATCTATTATTTCATTAAAATTAAATATTTATATGAATTAACCCGTGAGAAAAATCAACAAAAAATTGCATATAAAAAAAGCCTCCGAAGAGGCTTTTTTTATAATGTATCAGAGCTTTATATTAAGCCGCTGAACGTTCCTCAATCGGCACCACTTTACGCAGCTCAGGCCCCGTATAGTCCGCACTTGGGCGAATAATACGGTTGTCCGCACGTTGTTCCATCACATGTGCTGCCCAACCTGTCACACGGCTCATCACGAAGATTGGTGTGAATAGTTTGGTCGCAATATCCATGAAGTGGTAAGCCGATGCATGGAAGAAGTCTGCGTTACAGAATAGTTTCTTCTCACGCCACATCACTTCTTCACAACGTACTGATACTGGATAAAGAACCGTGTCACCGACATCTTTCGCTAAGCGCTCTGACCAGATTTTGATGATGCCATTACGTGGGTCGTTGTCTTTGTAGATTGCATGACCAAAGCCCATGATCTTTTCTTTACGTTCCAATTTACCCAGCATTTCTCGCTCAGCTTCTTCAGGTGACGTCCAGTTTTCAATCATTTCCATCGCTGCTTCGTTTGCTCCACCGTGTAATGGACCACGCAGTGAACCAATTGCACCGGTAATGCATGAATGCATATCGGATAAGGTGGATGCGCATACACGTGCGGTGAAAGTCGATGCGTTGAATTCATGCTCTGCATAAAGGATCAGTGATACGTTCATCACTTGTTCATGCAGTTCATTTGGCTTTTCACCACGCAGCAGGTGTAAGAATTGAGCACCGATTGAGTCGTCATCGGTATTTTCTTCAATACGTACGCCATCATGGCTAAAACGGTACCAGTAGCAAATGATCGCTGGAAGCGTTGCAAGAATGCGGTCTGCAACATCTTGTTGTTCGGCAAAAGATTGTTCTGTTTCTAGGTTGCCCAGCATCGATACGCCCGTGCGCATCACATCCATTGGGTGTGAATCTGCTGGGATACGCTCAAGTACTTCTTTGAGTGCTTGTGGCAGTTGGCGCAGTGATTTAAGTTTAGCTTTATAGGCGGTGAGCTGTTCTGCTGTGGGTAGTTCACCAAAGAAGATCAGGTAAGCCACTTCTTCGAATTGGCAGTTTTCAGCGAGGTCTTGGACGTCATAACCACGGTAGGTTAAACCTGCCCCGCTTTTGCCTACGGTTGATAGTGCTGTCTTTCCTGCGACTTGTCCGCGCAATCCTGCGCCTGTGAGTACTTTTCCTTCAGCCATTTTTTTAATTCTCCTGTTTGAACAGCTTGTCTAATGTGTTTTCAAAAGTGTGATAATCAAGGAATTCGTATAATTCTTTACGTTGCTGCATTTTGTCGAGGACGTTGACTTGGGTGCCGTCATTGCGAATGGCATGCATGACTTCAAGTGCTGCTTTTTGCATGGCACGAGTCGGTGACAGTGGGTACAGCACCATCGAGATGCCTTGTTCTGCCAGTTGTTCTTTGGTGTAGTACGGGGTATCGCCAAATTCGGTGATGTTGGCTAGTACAGGGACACCGACTGCATCGCAGACGGTTTTGTACATGGTAATGTCAGTCATTGCTTCAGCAAAGATCGCATCAGCACCGGCTTCTACACAAGCACAAGCACGGTCAATCACCGCTTGTAGGCCTTCTTTTTGTAGGGCATCGGTACGTGCCATCACCACAAAGTTTGCATCGGTTTTAGCATCGACTGCAGCTTTGACGCGGTCGACCATTTCTTGTTGGGTGACGATTTCTTTGTTTGGACGGTGGCCACAGCGTTTTTGTGCCACTTGGTCTTCGATGTGAACTGCGGCTGCACCTGCGGCAATCATTTGTTTCACAGTGCGGGCAATGTTAAATGCCCCACCCCAACCCGTGTCGATATCGACCAGTAACGGGGTGTCTACACGTTCGGTAATGCGGCGTACATCTTCCAAAACATTATCCAGACTGGTCATGCCTAAATCAGGCAATCCATAAGAGTAGTTGGCTACACCAGCACCCGAAAGGTAGATGGCCTTGTAGCCCACCTGTTTCGCCATCATTGCTGCATAAGCATTGACCGTACCGATAATTTGTAATGGTTTTTCCACTTCCAGTGCTTGTCTAAATCTTAAGCCTGCAGATCTTTGTTCTGTCATCGTCCTTTCCACGGCATTTACTTTAATTTTCGAGTTTTGAGTATAGCCATAATGACTGAATTGGCTATGACATTTTAGAATGATCACTCTAAAACTTTAGTCCCATGGTTCACGTTTTTATTGTGTAATTTTCTTCCATGCATTGGGCTTTAGTGGTAAACAGATAAGCCCCAAAACAACAATGTGTGCATATTTTTGCTATGATAGCAACTAGAGATCCACATTTATTAGGCTGTTGTTAGTTATATGCACGACTCAGTTCAACTAGAACCCCTTACACGTGACATACCTCACACAAAACGAGGTCATGAACGCTGTCTTGCATTTTTATTAAGTGCAAACGAGTTGTTTTTGCAACATGGCTACGATGCAGTTTCACTTGATGATATTGTCAATCATGCGGGTGGTTCAAAAGCATCGATTTACAAATATTTTGGAAATAAAGACGGTCTTTTTACAGCAATTTGCGACTACCGTCGTGAACTGTTTTTTAAAGATATTTGTATGCCTTTTGATTTCACTAAGGACAATTTGCGCGTTTATTTAATACAAACCATTTTAAATATTCAAACGCATCTCGTGCTTCCAGAAAATGCCTCTTTTTTAAGACTCATTATGGAACAAGTACAACGCAATCCGCAGTTGGCCTTTCATATTCACAAACAAGGGCCTAAACATATTGAAGATGCCGTGGCTTGTGTTTTAACCAAAGCAGATGAAATAGGCATTATTCGATGTGAACATCCAAATTACTCTGCGCAGCTTTTTTTTGGCATTGTGCGTGAATTAGAGTGGCGAGTACTCATGAACATCTATGTTGAAGAAAATGAACAAGAAAATCTAGAATATGTTCATTATTGTGTAGATCGTTTCTTAGCAGGTCATCAAAAAGTCTAGTTTTTTTGCAATTTCCTTTGCATATAGTATATTAATCGACTCTCTTTTTTCTTTTCACCAACCAACAACTAATTGTTGTTCTGTACCTATTTCGGTTTTCAGCAATTATTGTGGAGTAACAATGGCTCTACGTCACTTTCTTACCTTACGCGATTTATCTACTTTAGAACTGAACCAAGTTGTGCAACGCGGTATCGAACTAAAGCGTAAACAGCACAACAGCGAAGTATTCCAACCGTTTGTTGGTAAAGTCATGGGTATGATTTTTGAAAAATCGAGCACCCGTACCCGTGTATCGTTCGAAGCAGGCATGAGCCAGTTTGGTGGCAGTGCAATTTTCCTCTCTCCACGAGACACCCAATTGGGTCGTGGTGAACCGATTGAAGATTCAGCACGCGTAATTTCAAGCATGTTGGATATTGTGATGATTCGTACTTTTGGACATGACATTGTTGAACGTTTTGCCTCTTATTCAAAAGTTCCTGTGATTAATGCTTTAACTGATGATCACCACCCTTGCCAACTACTTGCAGATGTTCAAACTTTTGTTGAACATCGTGGGCCCATTGCAGGCAAAACGGTCGCGTGGATTGGTGATGGCAACAATATGTGTAATTCATATATTGAAGCTGCACATATGTGGGGCTTTAAGTTAAAAATTGCTGCGCCTAAAGGTTATGAACCCAAAGCAGAATTTTTAAGTGAATTTGCACATTGTGCAGAACTGGTTAACTCAGCCGAAGATGCTGCCGTAAATGCCGACCTCATCGTGACCGATGTATGGGCAAGCATGGGCCAAGAAGAAGAGCAAAAAATTCGTGAAGCTGCTTTTGCAGACTATCAAGTGAATGAACGTCTTATGGATTTTGCTCATCCTGATTGTTTATTTATGCATTGTTTACCTGCGCATCGCGGCGAAGAAATTTCTGAAAAGATGCTCGACCATAAAAATGCCGTGGTTTGGGATGAAGCTGAAAACCGCTTACATGCACAAAAAGCATTGGTTGAATTTTTAATCAATGAAAACACTAAGAAAGATTAATTAATTTTTCCAACGAAAAGCACCTAAGGGTGCTTTTTTTATACAGGTAAAGCTATAATCGGAACATAATTTTTATAAGCGACACTTTCCATGCATTTCAAAAAAACTGGCCTGTGCCTTGCTACAATTCTAAGCTCTACATTTTTTCAGATTCAAGCCTCAGAGTTTGATGACTACTTACAGTCCAAACAAATCATTGATCAAAATTTTAAAATTAAACAACCAGAAACGTTGAACGAGATCTTAACGGTATTAACTGCAGAAGACTCTAGAACCCTCCCAATTGAAATTGATAACAACACCATCATTGAACAATTTAATCTATATGCAGACCGTACCGAGCTTAAAGGCTTGATCATTACCCCTGATTTCGCGCAGTTTGAACAGGATTTGGGTGTGAAAGAAGTTCAAAAAGTGATTAAAAAGAATGTTGTGCAAAACTGCAATATTTTCTTCGAGCATCAATATCAACGCCATAATCCCTACATTGTAAAATTACAGCTCAGCTCTGAGAAAAATAGCTACGATTTAGAATTAAAGCAAAAAGATTGTGGTATCAAATAGTACCTTTTTAGCGATTGGTTCTCTACTTTAGCGAACCAATCCTTGCGGTTGTAAGATAATCATGGCCGCACCAATCAACACCACTGTCCCACCCATTATGTCCCAACGGGATAAATAAACTTGATCGACATAACGCAACCATAGCAATGCGGTAAAAATATAAATTCCGCCATAAGCGGCATAAATACGTCCCGAAGCAGCCGGATGTAAGGTCAACAACCACACAAAAGCACCTAGCGCTAAGGCTGTAGGAATCCACAACCAATGACTTCTTCCCTGATTTAAAATCAAATAAGGGAAATAACAGCCTAATATTTCCATCACAGCGGTTACCAAAAACAGTACAAATGTACTTAAAACTTTCGTCAATTGAATATCCATGCAACCTACTTTTATTACTTCTAACTGTTAAATACTTTTTCAATAAAAAACCCGTGCGAACACGGGTTTTAAATTATGTAGCAATATTTAAGCAGGTTCAGCCGTTTGGTCTTCAAAAACTTCAAGTTTTAAACCCACCGCTTTACCATTTTCGTTCTTCACAGAGACCGCAACATTGCCACCATGTTCTGCAAGCTCACCAAATAGAATCATTTCAGCCAGTGGTTTTTTCAAATGCTCTTGGATAAGTCGTTGCATTGGGCGAGCGCCCATTAAACGGTCATAGCCATTTTCAGCCATCCACTCACGCGCACTTTGATCCACTTCTAGAATGACTTTTTTCTCATCCAGTTGCGCTTGTAGTTCAGTTAAGAACTTATCCACTACATTTTCAATTACTGTCGTTGGTAAAGCTTTAAACTGAATCACGCTGTCTAAACGGTTACGGAACTCTGGAGAAAACGCTTTCTTCATCGCATCTTGGTTATCATTACTGTTGTCTTGGTCCATGAAGCCAATACTCACGCGAGAAATACTTTCCGCACCAATATTTGTGGTCAAGACCAACACCACATTACGGAAGTCTGATTTACGACCATTGTTATCGGTCAATGAACCATGATCCATGATTTGTAGCAATAAGTTGAACACGTCTGGATGCGCTTTTTCAATCTCATCTAGCAATAATACACAGTGCGGATTTTTATGAATCGCATCAGTCAACAGACCACCTTGGTCAAAGCCGACATAACCTGGAGGCGCACCAATCAAACGTGAAACTGCATGGCGCTCCATGTACTCCGACATATCGAAGCGAACCAGTTCAACACCCAATAATTTCGCAAGCTGCTTGGTGACTTCTGTTTTACCTACCCCAGTTGGGCCTGCAAAAACAAAACTACCCACAGGTTTATCTGGTGATTTTAAGCCTGCACGCGACAGTTTAATTGCTGAGCCTAAAGCTTCGATGGCTTCATCTTGACCAAAGACCACACGTTTTAAATCACGTTCAAGATTTTCAAGAACGGTCTTATCATCTTTAGATACGGTTTTTGGTGGAATACGTGCAATTTTCGACACGATATCTTCAATATTTTCCACGGTAATCAAGGTGTCATCTTGTTCAGCTTTCAGACGACGTTGTGCCCCTGCTTCATCAATAACATCAATGGCTTTATCCGGCAAGAAACGATCATTAATGAACTTCGCAGACAGCTCAACCGCAGAAATTAAAGCTTTGTCATCATATTTAACATGATGGAAATCTTCAAACTTGCTCTTCAAACCGCGTAAAATATCAATCGTTTCTGAAATAGATGGCTCATTGACATCAATTTTTTGGAAACGGCGTGACAATGCATGGTCTTTTTCAAAGACTTGGCGGTATTCCTGGAATGTGGTTGAACCAATGCAGCGCAATGAGCCATTGGCTAAAGCGGGTTTAATCAAATTTGACGCATCCATCGTGCTACCCATACTTGAGCCTGCACCAATAATCATGTGGATTTCGTCAATAAACAAAACTGCTTCTGGTTTCTTTTTCAACGCGTTCAAAAGCTGTTTTAAACGTTTTTCAAAGTCACCACGGTATTTGGTTCCTGCCACCAAAGCACCAATGTCCAAGCTATACACTTCAGCATTTGCCAATGGTTTCGGCGCTTTACCATTGACAATGAGCCAAGCTAAACCTTCAGCAATCGATGTTTTACCGACACCAGGATCACCCACCAATAACGGGTTGTTTTTACGACGACGGCACAAAATTTGCGCAGCACGTTCAATTTCTTTTTCACGACCAATTAAAGGATCCGTTTTGCCCTTTTGTGCCTCAACATTTAAGTTGGTTGTATACAACTCTAAAGGGCCTGCGTTGCTTGAACTGGTCGATTCACCATCGAGATCTTCAATTTCTTCTTCCACTTGCACTTCGTCTTTACGTGTGCCGTGGGCCAAGTATTGTGTCAGAGTTAAACGGTTAATTTGATGGCGTTTCAAGAGGTAGACTGCAAAAGAGTCACGCTCAGAGTACATCGCCACTAAAATGTCTGCACCTTCAACTGTACGATCACCACCGCTTGATTGCACATGAAAAATTGCACGTTGTAAGATACGGTCAAAACTTTCGGTTGGATGCGGGGCTTGATCACTGTTTTCGCCCAGCTTAGGGGTGTGCTGCTCTACATATTCTTCAAGCTCTTTGCGAAGCACAATAATATCTGCTCCACAGGCTTTCAATGCATTTACGGCCGAATCATTATCGAGTAAAGCCAATAATAAATGTTCAACGGTTAGGAATTCATGTCTCTTTTGTCGAGCCATACTAACAGCCAAACGTAAGGATACTTCTAATTGACGACTGAGCATGGAACCCCCTTAATCTTTCGGCTCAATCTGACAAAGTAAAGGATGACCTTGAGACCGAGCGTAATTATTGACTTGGTTTGCTTTTGTTTCCGCGATGTCTCTCGGGTAAACGCCTGCAACACCTTTTCCTTCATAATGTACAGTTAGCATTACTTGAGTGGCTTGGTCAAGATTCAAAGCAAAGTATTGTTGTAAAATTTCAATAACAAAGTCCATTGGGGTGTAGTCATCGTTCATTAAAACGACAGCATAGAGTGGCGGACGCTTAAGTTCTGGTGGCGCGGTTTGGACAGCGACATCCCCATTTTCTTCTTCATGCGGTTCATCATTGCTCAAGCTCGGGCTGATATGCCAATCGACATAGCCAGATTCATGAAAAGACTGCTTGATTTCATTTAAACACGTTGAACGCTTAGAGATACCCATAAACTTACAATTCACAATTATTGTGCATTTGCCTCAGCCTGAGGGATTTCAGAGACAAATGCAGATTGACTTTCTACGGCCTCACCACGTGACCAACTAAAGCGTCGTGTCACTGGTGTGCTACCTGTTAAACGGACTTCGATAAACTGTGGCGTAAAGCCTTTAGGCATCGTCCAACGCCCTGTTAAACGCTCATAGTTTTCAAAGTTAAAGTTTTTGTCTTCAAGAGGTACAACTAAAACCTCTGTACCACGAATGAGTCGGAGTTCAACGGTACCTGAAGCTGCACGTTTAGATGGACTGACTTGAACCAAGTCCAGTTGATATTCAAATGCATTTTCAGGCAAAGGTTTAATCGCAATATGCTGCACAGCCAGTGGAATACCGCCGCGTTGACGTAAAACCTCACGGTAAATCACAGCAGTGGTTTCAGATTGCGCTTGTTGATCTAGAGCTTTTTGCAATGACAAATACAGCTCATTTGAATTGGTTACAGCAACGTCACGCTCCTGAATAGCAGCATTATAGTTTTTATTTAAAGTATCCAGATTGGTCTTTTGCTTTTGTACTACTTCGACCAGTTGCTCAGCATCTGCATCAAAACCTACCACCGTTAAACCCTGACGATGTCCGACGGTATAGCCCAATACCCCACTTGCAACCATCAATATTGCAGCACCAATTGCCAAGGGCTTATTGGTCTGTAAAAACGGCTTTGCAGGTTCATGCTGTTGTGACGTCATATTTGTGTCAGTGTTCGGCATCGTCATCTCTTATTTTGATTCAATTCAAAACACACATTTAAATCGAAATCTAAATGTGTGTGAAGTTTTAAAACGTTTTTTATGGTAATAAACCAATTCCGTCTAGGCCTGCAGTTTCAGCAAATCCAAACATTAAGTTCATGTTTTGAACGGCCTGACCTGCTGCCCCTTTAACCAAATTGTCTTGTACAGAAATGACCACTAATTTTTTCGGTTGTGGTTTATACAGTGCAATACGTAGTTGATTTGCACCCCGCACAGAACGTGTCTCTGGTGAACTTCCCGCAGGCATCACATCGACAAAAGCTTCATTGGCATAAAACTGTTCATATAAACTTTGCACATCAGCAGCTTCACCCGCATCAGTTAAGTCCACATAAATCGTGCTCAGCATACCACGAATCATTGGCACCAAATGCGGGACAAATAAAATGTGGTTAAACACCTCTTTTAAGCCTGAAATATTTTCCAACGCTTCCACAATTTCAGGATGATGACGGTGACCTGCAACGCCATAAGCTTTGAAATTATCAGCATTTTCAGAATAGATCATACCAAGGCTGGCTTTACGACCAGCACCAGACACACCCGATTTTGCATCAATAATAATGCTTTCAGGTTTAACTAATGTGTCGTTTTGCTTAAATAACGGCGCTAAACCCAGTTGTACTGTCGTTGGATAACAACCAGGGTTGCCAATGACATTGGCTTGTTTAATCTGTTCACGGTTTAATTCTGACAAACCATAAACCGAGTCTTTCAGTAGTTCAGGGCACGCATGTTGCATACCATACCATTTTTCAAACTGTTCTAAATCTTGTAAACGGAAGTCTGCGGCAAGGTCAATCACTTTAGTATTTGCAGCCACCAACTCTTCGGCATGCTTCATGGCAACGCCATGCGGTGTCGCAAAGAACACCACATCACATTTTTTCAGTTCATCAATATTCAAATCTGAATATTTAAGTTCGGTATGTCCACGTAGGCTTGGGAACATATCATCTACACGGCGACCGTCTTCTGTACGCGATGTTAATACGCTTACTTGCACATTTGGGTGTCGTAGTAAAAGACGCAACAATTCAACGCCTGTATAACCTGTACCGCCGACAATACCAACTGAAATCACGTGTATTACCTCAAACTTAAACTGTCCATTTCGTAACTGCCTAGTATGACAGGAAGTTTCTGCTTTCTAAACTGTTTTACTTGGAATTTATGCGTTTTTAGTGCTATCGACACCTAATGAGACACATCCAATATACTCTGTGCAGGTTCAAAACCAATCTGATTTCGTCCCGAATGTTTCGCCTGATATAACAATTGATCGGCAGTATGTATTGCATATTTTAAGTTGGGTTGATGTACTGCAGCCAGTCCAAAACTTGCTGTCACGGCAATACTTTTTGAGGATAATCGTGCATCGGCAATACCTAAACAAATACGATTGGCAATGTTATAAGCCAGCGTGGGGTCATCAATTTGCAATAAGACAATGAACTCTTCCCCGCCAAAACGCCCCACTAAGTCATGATCACAGACGTTTTGCCCAATAATTTGACCGACTTGTTGTAAAATTTGATCACCCACCAAATGCCCATAGGTGTCATTAATTTTCTTAAAATGGTCAATATCACACATGAGCAAGAAATAAGACTATTTAGAGAGCTGATGCAACTTTCATTTAGCGGCTTCGTTAAAGCCACGTCGATTGAATAAATGTGTTAGCGGATCTCTTAGCCGCTCATCATTGAGTTGATGGATAATATCGCGCACCAAGGTTCCGAGCAGCACTATTGCAAACCACATACTTAAGATAATGCTCGCAGCAAGCATCATCAACCACCAGACTGAGTTTACCAGCATGTCTACTTCGATATTTCTTAAAAAGAGAAAAATAATGATTCCGCGAACAAAGGTATACAGCACAATAAACAAGTAGGAAAAGTCGACTATTTTATTGAGCAAATCAATCCCTTGATAATGTTTAAACATTGAAAACAAAACCAAAGACTCAACCAACGCAATTGAAATGTTCAAAATCAGCATTCTGATCCACAGTTGATCATCTACATAGGAATAATAACTGAGTGAAAGTAAAGCCATGATGATCAAGGCCAGACACCAATATGGACGTGCATTCGCGTTCTTTCTTAAGCCCATGGCATAAGCGCTGGCCCATGCGCCAAACAAATACATACTGCCTAAAATGGGTGCCGACAAAGCCAACTGTTTATTCGACATAAAACTTTGTGTCGCCACAGAAAACGAAGGCACAATATATCCAAGCCCGAGCCACAATAAATATGAGGGAGCCCTAAAAGCAAAATGACATATTAAAAGCAAGCTTCCCATTAAAATTAGGCAAGCTGGAACAATTAATATAAAATAGTGGATATCTGTAAAATTCACATTTGAGGTCTTTGGACTGAAATTGAGGAATGTTTACCTTAGATCATGAAGTTTAGAGCATTTTTTGACTAACGCTCAATCAATCAGAAGAAATTATTTTTAGGGTCTGTTGACATTTACTGTTCATAATTAACCCTATAAAGGTAGCCATAAAAATATACAGGCTAAAGCAACAGAACTTTGATAATTTC
>Ga0155634_1039_pt1 | contig 27070 bp, 24 predicted proteins | sample RifCSPhighO2_12_FD_107291 | JGI IMG/M metagenome (GOLD analysis project Ga0155634, IMG submission 107291) | Pseudomonadales bacterium RIFCSPHIGHO2_12_FULL_40_16
TTAGGCCAAAAAGCTGAAGAATTAGAAGTTTCTATTTTCCCAGGTTTTGCTGCATCTGAAATTCTTTATCATGCCGATGGTACCGTTAAAGGCATCCAAACCGGTGATATGGGGATTGGTAAAGATGGTGAACCAATACATAACTTTACCCCGGGCTATGAACTACATGCCAAATACACGATTTTTGCGGAAGGCTGTCGTGGTCATTTAGGTAAGCGCCTGATCCAGAAATTTGACCTGGCCAAGGATGCTGATCCGCAGCATTACGGCATCGGGATCAAGGAACTCTGGGAAATCGATCCAGCGAAACATAAACCTGGTCTGGTGATGCACGGTGCCGGCTGGCCATTGTCTGAAACCGGTTCTTCAGGCGGCTGGTGGCTCTACCATGCTGAAAATAACCAGGTGACTTTGGGCATGATCGTGGATCTGTCCTACACCAACCCGCACATGTATCCGTTTATGGAAATGCAGCGCTGGAAAACCCATCCTTTAATCAAGCAGTATCTGGAAGGTGGCAAACGCATTTCTTATGGCGCGCGTGCCGTGACCAAAGGCGGTTTTAACTCGCTACCGAAGTTCACCTTCCCGGGCGGTAGCCTGATTGGTGATGATGCCGGCTTCCTGAACTTTGCCAAAATCAAGGGCTCGCATACCGCGATGAAATCCGGCATGCTTTGCGGTGAAGCAGTATTTGAAGCGATTGCTGCAGGTGTGGCTAAAGGCGGTGACCTGGCGGTTGCGCGTGTGACTGAAGGTGAAGACTTCTTTGTGAAAGAATTGACCGCCTATACCGAGAAGTTCAACAATAGCTGGCTGAAAGAAGAACTGTATAACTCGCGTAACTTTGGCCCGGCCATGCACAAGTTTGGCCAGTGGCTTGGCGGTGCATTTAACTTTATCAACCAGAACGTGTTTAAGGTACCGTTTACCCTGCATGACCTGGTGACCGACCATGGCGCACTAAAAACTGTCGATGCGGCAACCTTCAAGCCGAACTATCCAAAACCGGATGGCAAGCTGACCTTTGACCGTCTGTCTTCGGTGTTTGTATCGAACACGGTACATGAAGAAAACCAGCCGGCGCACTTGAAGCTGACCGATGCTTCGATTCCGGTGAACGTCAACCTGCCAAAATGGGATGAGCCTGCACAGCGCTACTGCCCGGCGGGTGTATATGAAATCATGGAAAATGATGACTGTTCGAAACGCTTCCAGATAAATGCTGCCAACTGTGTACACTGCAAGACCTGTGACATCAAGGATCCTTCTCAGAACATCACCTGGGTAACGCCTGAAGGCGGTGGTGGTCCGAACTATCCGAATATGTAACTGGATAGTTCCTGCGTTATTTTAGCGTATACCCACTAAAAATGATTAGTTTAAACACTTCATTTTGATTTTTTAGGTAAACCTGGTTTCCAAGGAGGCCAGGTTTAATACATATAAAATTAAATATCTTACGACTTGGTTTTAAATTAATCAAGCTGAATACCTTATTGAATAAGCACCTTTTTAATAATTGCCAAAGCATTTAATACCCGTGGAAAACCAATATAAAGAATGATATGTACCACAGTTTCAGTAATTTGTTTTGGTTCTAGACCTGCAGTCAAAGTAGTATTGACGTAAAGTTCAATTGAGGTTTAGTTGCTAATGCAGCTAAAGTCACCATGGCACTCTCTTTATTATCTAAACTATCACGGGTATAAATTTCACCATATGCAAAACCAACAAGATAATCCTTCAGACCCAGTGCAAGTGCATTTAGCTGTTCATAAATTCGCGTATAGGTTGGAATACCGGCAAGCTCCCTCCACTAGCACAAAACTTTATGGTGATTGCATCTGCTGGTTTGATTGGCGCAATTGCACTCACATTTGTCAACCACAATAAAGCCGCGGTTTAAAAAATCACAACCACATAAAAAGGAAAACATCATGTTTCCTTTTTTATTACTTGTGTTTTAACATATTTCAAACCCAGAAAATTAAGAATATATCTTTCAAATTTAACTATTCGATACTCAAGATTAGCCACAGCTAAATACGACTATTTCAATATTATAAAAAGGTTAGGCATAAAAATACCTAATCTGATGATTGGGTATTTTTAGAAGCCTTTCAGCTTGATGACCTAAGTTTAATTCATTTCTAAAATAATTTTACCTTGCTTGCCTTGTTTAAAACTTTCCAAGGCTTGCACAAAATCCACCAGTGGATAACGGTTTAAAATAAATGGTTTTATATCGCCTTTTTGGTACAGTTGAATCAGATGCTCATGCGCTTGCTGTACCAACTCAGGTTTAAATTTTTGATAGCTGGTCCACTGCACACCGCTGACACTGATATTTTTCAGTAAAAGATAATTCCCTTTAATCACCGGAATTTTACCACTGGCAAAACCAACGATCACCGCGCGCCCACACCACGACAGTGCACGAAGGCTTTCATCAAACAACTCACCTCCCACCGGGTCAATCAGCACGTCAACTTGGGTATTTTTCAATTTATCGCGAATACAATTTTTAGTGATTTGCTTTTCCACAAAAACAATTTGATCAGCACCACATTCTTCAGCAATTTCCGCCTGAAGGATGTTACGTACAATCGCAATCACATTCGCCCCCAAGCCTTTGGCAATTTGAATCGCTGCCATACCAACACCACCGCCAGCACCATTAATCAAGACTGTTTCACCAGCACATAGATTAGCACGGTGCACCAAAGCAAAATAGGATGTTTGATACACCAAACCCATTGCCGCAGCATCTGCAAATGATACATTCTGCGGAATCACATAGCAGTTTACCTCCTCTGTCACCACCTGCTCTGCATAGCAGCCATATTCGGTATTCAGCAAAACATGATCACCCACTTTTAGGTACGATACATCTTCAGCCACTTCCTCAACAACGCCCGCACCATCCATGCCTGGGGTAAATGGAAAATCGGGAATCGACTGGTATTGCCCCGACATCATCAACAAATCTGGATAGTTAATCGATGCTGCTTTCATGCACACACGTACTTGCGATTTAACCAAAGCTGCTGAATCACGCTCTTCTAAATGATGATCTGATATATTTTCACTGAATGCACGAACCGTAACTGCTTTCATGGTTTTTTCCTTAACTAAAAAAAGACAAAGGGATGAATGCCATTTTCACAGCATTCTCCCTGAATTTATGAATAAATATAGATATTAGAACTGCACCGCCAAACGCGTTGCCTGATTAATCGCTCTTAAGGCATCCAATTCAGCCGCAACATCCGCACCACCAATAATATGCACACTTAAGTTTTTAGCTTGCAGTTCATCATACAGTGTGCGGTTCGAATTTTGACCTGCACATAAAATCACATGATCCACATCAACCACATGGCTTTGACCATTTACGGTGTAATGTAATCCAGCATCATCAACTTTGTCATAGCTCGCACCGCCCGTCATCATCACACCTGCTTTACGCAAACGTGACTTCAAAATCCAGCCGGTTGATTTGCCCAAATTACGCCCCAAAGATTCCGGTTTACGCTGAAACATATAAATTTGCTTGCTGACTTTATGCGGATGCTCTTCTGCTAATCCGCCTTGACTTTGAATGCTGGCATCAACCCCCCATGCTCTAAAAAACACATTTTTATCCATAGATTCAGCCCAATCGCCAATTAAAAATTCAGCGGTATCAAAACCAATGCCGCCTGCACCAATAATCGCCACTTTTTCACCAACCTCAACCGCTTTAGTCAAGACATCTAAATAAGTCACCACTTTAGGATGATCGACACCATCAATTTCAGGAATACGCGGTGTCACACCCGTTGCAATCACGATGTCATCAAAATTTTGCTGTGCAAGATCATCCGCATGAACTTTTTTATTCAAATGCACTTCTACGCCGGCTTTATTTAGCGACACCTCAAAATAACGCAGCATCTCATTAAATTCATTTTTCCCCGGCACTTGCTTGGCCATATTCAACTGGCCGCCAATTTGACTGCCAGCTTCATAGAGGCTGACACGGTGACCGCGGTTTGCCGCATTAATGGCAAAACTTAAGCCAGCAGGTCCAGCACCTACCACCGCAATATTGCGCGGCTGGTCGGCCATTTGATCATCAAATTCAATTTCATGACCCGCACGCGGATTGACCAAACAAGTAGCTGTACGGTCGGTAAAAATACGGTCTAAGCACGCTTGATTGCAGGCAATACAAGTGTTGATTTCATCAGCTTTACCCAAGCGGGTTTTCAAGGCAAAATCAGGGTCTGCCAAGAGCGGACGTGCCATTGACACCAAATCACACGCACCCGAAGCAATCAGTTCTTCAGCCACTTCCGGGGTATTTATTCGGTTGGATGCCATCACGGGAATGCTGACTGCCTGCTTAATATTTTTTACTGCATCAGACCATGCCGCACGCGGTACAGTCGCCGCAATTGTTGGGACTGAAGACTCATGCCAGCCCACTCCAGTATTAATCAAGTCAGCGCCTGCCGCTTCCACCAAACGGGCAAAAAGGGCAATTTCTTCTGCTGTCATGCCGCCTTCCATCAAATCGATAGAGGAAATACGGTAAATCACCATAAAATTAGCGCTAATACGGGATTTAACGGCTTTAATAATTTCCAAAGGGAAACGGATACGGCCCTCAAATGAACCGCCAAACTCATCTTCTCGATGGTTAGTCAGCGCAGAAGTGAATTCATTCAGCAAATAGCCTTCCGAACCCATAATTTCCACACCAGCATAGCCTGCTTGCTGTGCAAGTCCCGCAGTATTGGCAAAGCTTTCAACTGTGTTCCAGACTTCTGTTGTACTCAGTTCACGCGGTTTAAAGGCATTGATGCGTGCCTTGATTGGCGATGGTGCAACACAGTTTTCAACTTTGGCATAACGCCCTGCATGCAAAATTTGCAGAACAATTTTTCCGCCTTCCTTATTCACGGCTTCGGTAATAACTTGGTGTTCTTCTAATTGATCAGGACTGTCCAAATACAAACCTCCCTCATCCATCACCCCTTCAGGCACAGGAGAATAACCGCCAGTTAAAATCATTCCAATTTCACCTTTGGCACGCGCCGCATAGAAGGCAGCCAGACGTTCATAAGGTTGATCCATTGTTTCCAAACGGGTATGCATTGCGCCCATTACCATACGGTTCGGCAATTCCACACCGGCAATTGTAATTGGGGATATCAAGTGACTAAATTTTTCCATTGTTTGTATCCTTACAAGTATCTTAAATAATATATCAATATATTTACTTATATTTAATATTATTTGCGCAAAATATCAACATTTTTTGTAATTTTTTTATTATATATATCAACATAATGATATTAAAATAAAAAAGCACCGCAAAATGCGGTGCTTTTTTATACCCAAAATTTAAACTTTTCCAAGCAGTTTACGAGCAACAATCTCTTTCATAATTTCATTGGTACCGCCATAAATTTTCTGAATCCGTGCATCCACAAAGAAGCGTGAAATCGGGTATTCGGTCATATAGCCATAGCCGCCAAACAATTGCAGTAAGTTATCTGCGATCTTCATCTGCATGTCTGTAGCAAAACACTTTAAGGCAGCTGCATCATCCACACTAAGCTCACCTTGCTGATACAAAGCCAGATTGCGCTGATAAAAAGACTGCGTAGCTAAGTTGTCAATTTGCGCCTGTGCAATCACAAAGCGGGTATTTTGAAACTTATCAATACTGCTGCCAAAAGCCTTACGCTGTTGCACATAATCAATAGTCAGATCCAATGCCCCCTGAATTGCACCTACTGAATGCGCGGCAATGACTGTACGTTCGCGCGGCAGTTCCTGCATCATATAGACAAAACCCTGACCTTCTTCACCCAACAACTGTTCTTTTGGTACTTTGACATTATCAAAAAACAGTTCAGAGGTATCCTGAGAATGTAGGCCGATTTTGCTCAGATTATTGCCCTTTTTAAAACCATCCAAATGGCTGTCCACCAACAGCAAAGACACACCTTTCGCACCACCTTGTACATTGGACTTACAGGCAGTTAATACCAAATCAGCATGCTGGCCATTGGTAATAAAGGTTTTAGAACCGTTCAGCACATAATGCTCACCATCTAGTAATGCTGTACTGCGGATAGACTGCAAATCTGTCCCTGCACCTGGCTCGGTCATAGCAATTGCACCCACCACTTCACCAGATGCCATTTTCGGCAACCAATATTCTTTCTGCGCTTCTGAGCCTTTATTCTGCAAATACGGCGCAACAATGTCAGAGTGACACAGTAAACCAGTGGATAAGGCGCAGAACCCAGCCTTGGCAGATTCCTCAATCAACATAAAAGAGTACTGCGTCGGCACACCATAACCGCCATATTGCTCCGGCATGTCAACACACAAAAATCCATTTTCACCCAGTTGATTCCACATCGTGCGTGGCATCAGCCCTTGCTGCTCCCATTGTTCATAAAATGGCGCAACATGTTCTTGTAAAAACCGTTTAAATGTATCGCGGAATAATTCCAAGTCCGCATCATAAGCTTGCATAATCTCATCCTTAATTACGTAGAGAGGATGAGACAATTTTTTTTGCTAAACCCTTAGTATCTTATTCACCAGCATCATCATTGTTTAAAGAAACATTTTTCATGCCTTGATTAAGCCTGTTAATAAAGTGCACCAATGCCACTTTGTCATCAAATACAAAACCATTCAGCGCCTGACTGTAGAACTCGTAAATTTTCATCTGCAAACTTTCCCAATAGGCTCTGCCTGTATCGGTCAATTTCACCAGTTTTACACGGCGATCCACTTCATCTGCAAATCGGATAACATAATCATCCCGTTCAAGACGTTTCAGCACACCGTCCAGATTCTGACGGCTAACACCTAAATATTCCGTCAAATCTGAAAACGACATACCAGCAGCCACTTTTTTACGGGATAACGCACCTAAAACTGCCCAGTTCACCGGAGAAATTCCCATCTCTTTGGTACTCTGTCGATCCAGAATATTACCCGCTTGAAACAATCTAAAAAACAGACGGTTATGAATGCCTGACAATGTTGGTTCTAAATCTGGAATTTGCTCATTCTGCATTTGCAAATTCCTTAAAAAATTTATTTAAGTTTTTAGCGTCAAATTGACTCATCTTTATCCCTATATAATCTTCAGAAAATGTGTTTTTAAATTTCAGCAGGCAGGCCTTATGTTAAAACATCATGACCATCATTTAGCATGCCGATGCAACAATAAAATATCAACCACGATTTCACTAAAATAAGACATGAAACCCTTTCTGAATCGCACACTTCCCGAAAAGACCATATAGGAGTGTTAGTTATTGGCCTGTAAACGCAGGCTTTCTTTTTTCCAGGAAAGCTCGAATGCCTTCTGCAGCATCCTGTGACTGAACTGCCTGCTTAAAGCAATCTGCCTCATAGGCCAAACCCTGCTCCAGCGTGTTCTCCTGCGCAAACTTCAGCGCACTCAGTGCCAAAGCCATGGCTGCCGGTGTGGCCTGTCCCAAAGCATTGATATAATCCACTGCCGCCCGAACCATATTATCCTGATCGCTCACTGCATTCAGCAAGCCAGCATCCAGCGCTTCAACCGCATGAATCATATTGCCACTCAGCACCATTTCTGATGCTTTAGCAAAACCTGCCAGTTTGACCAAACGCTGTGTGCCACCATAACCAGGAATCAAACCCAGCTTGATTTCAGGCAAAGCAAAACGTGAACCTAGGCTAGCAATACGATAAGTACACGCCATTGCCAGCTCTAAACCTCCACCCAGCGCAACACCATCAATCGCAGCAATAGATGGAAATGGCAGCTGATCCAGCTTGGCAAAAGCCAGCTGCCCCTTACGTGTTGCCGTATAATGCTCATCGGGCGAACGCGCTTGCAATTCAGCAATATCCGCACCAGCACAGAAGGCATTACCACCGGCACTGGTAATGACCAGCGCACGGGGTTTTGCTTGGCGCAATTCATCAAACAATTCAGAGAGTTTTTCAATCATCGCTGCATTAAGGGCATGCTTTGCTTCTAGCCTGTTTAGCGTAATAATTGCAATATCGTTTTGATATGTTAATTCTACACTCATCCAGATTCCCCTTATTTAGAGAAATCTTGACGGAAATCTGGTTTACGTTTTTCCAAGAATGCTTTTACACCTTCCTGTGATTCCGCAGAGTCGTAGTACAATGCCAAAGCCTGCATCCCCATCGCACTGATGCCGCGAATGCTTTCAGAGTCTGCATTAAATGATTTTTTCGCAATCGCCAGGGCTGTCGGGCTTTTTTCCATCAACTCTCGACACCATAAATCCACTTCTGCATCTAAATCCTGCATCGGCACAACCGCATTAATTAAACCCATAGCTAAGGCATCTTGCGCTTTATAGCGACGGCACATAAACCAGATTTCACGCGCACGTTTTTCACCAACCACACGCGATAGCAAAGCCGTACCAAAGCCCGGATCAACCGAACCCACTTTCGGGCCCACCTGACCAAATTGCGCCGAGTCAGCAGCAATAGCTAAATCACAGCAAGTCACCAACACATTACCACCGCCAATCGCATAACCATTCACACGGGCAATGACAGGTTTTGGCACGTCACGGATGATGGTTTGCAGTTCTTCTACTGGCAAACCGATCGTCCCGCGGCCATCATAACCACCATCATGTGCAGACTGATCGCCACCAGTACAGAAAGCTTTTTCACCTACACCTGTTAACACAATCACGCCAATAGATTTATCCCAGCCAGCACGCTGAAAAGCATCAATCAATTCATCGCAAGTTTTGCCACGGAAGGCGTTGTATTTTTCTGGACGGTTAATGGTAATACGTGCAACACCGTCTTTCACTTCGTATAAAATATCTGTGTAATTTGTCATCTGCTTAATCTCCAATTTTTCAATCCATTAACCGTGCATGGTTAAACCGCCAGAAACAGAAAGCACCTGCCCTGTTATAAAATTCGCATCATCACTTGCCAAAAATGCGACCGCACCAGGAATATCTTCAGGTTGACCCAAACGCTTCAATGGAATTGCACGCTTTAAGCCATCATAAATTTTTTGACCAAACTCACCACCACCTGTAAATGACTGTAATAAAGCAGTATCTGTTGGACCTGGGCACACCACATTCACACGCACATTATTGCGTGCTGTTTCACGCGCCAATGTTTTACTGAACGAAATAATGCCACCTTTACAGGCTGAATATACCGATTCGCCTGATGAACCAACACGACCTGCATCAGAAGAAATATTGATAATTTTTCCGCCACCATTGGCAATCATTTCTGGCACAATGACATGCTGCAGATTCAATGGACCCATTAAGTTAATCGAAACTACTTTTTCCCAAAAATCCGGTGTGGTATCTACAAACTGTTTTGCCACATCCCAGCCAGCATTATTCACCAACACATCAATTTGATTAAACTGTGCTTTAATATCTTTAGCTGCCTGTGCAACCGCCGCATGATCTGTAATATCCAGTTTAATCAGCATCAGTTGAGTTGCATATTCTGAAAATTTTTCTTTCAGCTGAGCCAAACCTTGTTCGTTTAAATCACAAGCGGCAACTTTAGAACCTTCTTCCAGAAAACGCTGCACCAAACTTGTGCCAATCCCACCAGCTGCACCTGTTACCAACACAACTTTACCTGTTAATCCACGCATTTTTCACTCCTAGTAATATAGTTGGCAAATGCTCTGCCAATCCTTTCAACAATTAGTTTCCATTTATTAATTTAAGAACATGCTCACGCAATTTGAATTTCTGCAGCTTGCCTGTTGAAGTTCTTTCAACATCCTCAAAGAAAATATGTTTTGGCATCTTGTAGCCCGCCAAGATGCTGCGGCTATGCGCCAAAATATCTTCTTTGCTAATTTGTTTTTTGTATTCAGCGTGCAATTGCACGATGGCGCAAGGCACTTCACCCCACTTTTCATCTGGAACAGCTACCACTGCAACTTCCTGCACTGCAGCGTGACTCAGTAAAGCCTCTTCAACCTCAATAGAAGAAATATTTTCTCCGCCAGAAATAATGATGTCTTTTAAGCGGTCTTTAATTTCGATATAGCCATCCGCATGCCAAACGGCTAAATCACCTGAGTGATACCAATCATTGGTAAAGGCTTCCGCGGTTGCTTCCGGGTTTTTAAAATAGCCTTTCATGCCCAAATTGCCTTGAAACATGACTTCACCCATAGTGACACCATCTTTAGGCACTGGTTCACAACTCTCATGATTCGCAACCATCAAACGCCCACCAACCGTAGTAATGACACCTTGACGGCAAATTTTATGCAGGCGGTCATCTTCAGATAATTCCTGCCACGATTCTTGATATTCACAGACAGTATTAACACTGTGCTGTTCGGTCATACCATAGACATGCAGCACCTTAAAGCCTAGCTGTTCTGTTTGCTTCAACACAGTAAATGGCGGCGGCGCTCCCGCACAGCAGACGGTAATTTCACGGTCTGGCTTGACCCAATTTGCTGGTTTTTCAGCACACAAAGTCGCCAAAACCGCAGGCGCTCCACTGAAATGAGTCACACCATGTTGTTTAATCAAATTGTAAATATCTTCTGCCACTACTTTTCTTAGACAAACATGCGTACCGCCAACCGCGGCCAAAGCCCATGCATGGCACCAGCCATTGCAGTGAAAGACAGGAAGTGTCCATAAATACACTGGCCGCGATACTTTATTAAACCCTGCATATATGACTGAACCTAAAGCATTTAGATATGCGCCGCGGTGATGGTAGATCACTCCTTTTGGCTTGCCTGTGGTGCCCGATGTGTAGCTTAAAGCTATCGCATCAAATTCATTTTCTGGGAAATGCACTTCAATATCTTGAGGTGCATTGGCAATAAATGCCTCATATTCCCGCTCACCCGGCAACAACTCTGCTGTTGCGGCAACGTCCACCACCTGAATAATTTGAATCGGCAACCCTGCAATTTTGACCGCTTCACGAATTAAGCCCACAAACTGCTGTTCCGCTACCACAATCTTGGATTCAGAGTGCTGCAGAATATAAGCCACCGTATTGACATCCAAACGAATGTTTAAAGTGTTGATGATGCCACCCGATAAAGGTACGCCAAACTGTGCTTCCAGCATGGCTGGACGATTGGTGACAAAAAATGAAACTATATCTTCTTTTTCAATGCCGGCATGCTTTAATGCTTTTGCCAACTGAAAGCAGCGTTCCACGTGCTGTTTCCATGTAAAGCTGCGTTCACCGTCAATCACTGCAATACGGTCTGCGTAGACCTCGCCTGCACGTTCAAGCAGGCTGAGCGGCGTTAACGCCTGATGATTTGCGCTACCGTGATAAGTACCTTGTTCAAATTTAGACATTTCTGAATTCCTTGTATCTGCAAATTTTTCCCTTTTATTTCCAAACACATCTCAGCCCGCCGGAATAAAACAGCAGTATCTGCTAAGGTTTGATAATTTATATCAATATATTGTCATTTGTGTCAACATATTGATTAATTCAAAAACCTGCTCTTATAATTAAAAAACATAAACAATATTTAAAATTATTTTTAATAAAAAAATAATTACATATATATCAATATATTAAAATTTATTTATTTTGTTTTTATGTAAATCTATTGACAAATATTTTTTAACAAATAAATTTGATTGAATATTTTTAGAGCATTAATATATCCAAAAACCTAGAAATAAATAATTTATATGTAAATAACATTACATATTAAACTTGATCAAGGAGATCAACTCATGCAGTACATTGATGTACAAAAGACCATTGATGAAGCGAAATTCAATCCATTTCACTTCAAAGTCTTAATCTGGTGTTTTCTGATTATCGTCATTGACGGTTATGACATTGCGGTTGCAGGTGCAGCCATTCCATCAATCATGGAAGAAATGGGCGTTACTGCATCTACCGCTGGCTTTATGGCCAGCTCAGCCTTATTCGGCATGATGTTTGGGGCGATATTTTTTGGAACACTTTCTGAAAAAATCGGGCGAAAATGGGCAATTTCAATCTGTGTCTTTGTATTCAGTTTTTTCACAGCTGCCGCAGGCCTGTGTAAAGATCCAGTCAGCTTCAGTATTTTACGATTTATTGCCGGTCTGGGTATTGGCGGCGTTATGCCGAATATTGTCGCTCAAATGACAGAATATTCACCTAAAAAAATCCGCAGTTTCATGACCACCATGATGTTTTCCGGCTATGCCATCGGGGGAATTTTAGCAGCGGCAATTGGTAAGCAATTCATTGTGAAATTTGGCTGGCAAATTGTCTTTTTTGCAGCGGCCGCGCCCATTGTACTAATTCCTTTTATTTTAAAATATATGCCTGAATCTTTTGCTTATTTAATTAAAAAACAAAAAGATGCAGACATACGAGAGACACTAAAGAAAGTTAATCCGTCACTGAACATTAACAGCAACACTGAGCTGATGATTCACGAAGAAAATAAAGCCTCAGCTGCACCAGTAAAAGAGCTGTTCAACAATGGTCGTACACTCAGCACAGTTATGTTTTGGATCGCATTTTTTACTGGATTATTCATGATTTATTCACTCAGCACCTGGCTCACTAAACTGATGGCCATGTCTGGCTACAGCCTGGGGTCAGCACTGAGTTTTGTCATCGCCCTGAACTTTGGTGCGGTTATCGGCTGTGCAGCAGGTGGCTGGCTGGCTGATAAATTCCACATTAAATGGGTACTGGTTGCCATGTATTTCCTTGGCAGTGTGTTCCTGTACATGATGACCATCAAGATGGACACCTCCGTGCTTTACTTTGTTGTAGGTGCAATTGGTGCATGTTCTACCGGTGCACAAATCGTAGCCTATGCTTACTGCGGTCAATTCTACCCAATGTCCGTGCGCTCAACTGGTGTTGGTATGGCAACAGGTATTGGACGCTTAGGCGCAATCGTTGCACCGCTGATTATTGGTGTGATTGTCAGCTTAAACCTACCTCTGGAACAAAATTTCCTAGTAATTGCATCCGCTGGCTTAATCGGCGCCATTGCATTGGCATTCATTAATCACAACAAAGCAGCGGCATAAGCCCTCCTTTCAGCAATTGTTCTGCTGTTTTGTCAAAAATGGATTTGACAAAACAGCCGCAGCCGCCTTTTTAATGCAATAACGGCATCCCTACATATGACATATGGAAATATCACATGAAAAACATGAATCAACTCAAATCTTTGACAGCTGCAATACTCACAATGATGAGCAGCGCCACTACCCATGTTTATGCGCAAGACAGTGAAGTCGACAGCCTGCGAAAAGAAGTGCTGGAACTGCGTATGCTACTGGAAAAAAATATTCAGAATTCCAATGCAATTCAACCCCAATTAAAGCAAGCGCCTGCTCCGCATCCAAGCCCTGAAAAGCAGAGCCTGCTGACCAAATCAGGTGCAGAATTCAGCTTGTACGGCAACGTACGTGCTGATGTGTCATATCAAGCTGAAGGAACGAGTAGGGATTTGCCGTATAACCATATTAATGCTGTGGCCCTAAAAGGCACGAACGAAAACAGCGATCGTTTACGCTCTACAGTGGCTGCCACACGTTTAGGTTTCGACTTTAAAACCGCTACTGAAAATAAAGATGTTAAGGGCAAAATTGAAGTCGATTTCCTAGGTGGCGCCAACTTCGATGCTTTACGTATCCGTCATGCTTATTTAAATTATGGTAACTGGCTCATTGGTCAAACTTGGTCTAACTTTGCCCTGCCTGATTATATGCCTGAAACTATTGATGCATTGGCCTTTGTTGGCGGTGCAGTAAAACGCACACCGCAAGTGCGCTATACGGCACCATTTAATGCGAAAACTAATTTAGTTCTGGCTGCAGAAGATCCCAAAGACAGTGCAATCAATCAACGTATGCCAGCCTTAACTGCGCGCTTAAACCATCAGATTGCAGACAATTTAAACCTTAGCATCCGTGCCATGGGCCATGAAAAACGTGTCAATTCTGACGAGGAAATGGCATGGGGCGTAGGTGTTGGTGCAAAATATGATGTGGTGCCGGGTACGACCCTAAAAGCAGATTATTACCATGTCAAAGGTGATAGCAGCTTTGTGTCATTTACCAACAAAGGTATTGTTACTCAAGCCAATGGAGATTTGGCTTTAAGCGAGTTTGATTCGATTATGCTGGGCATTACGCAAAAGTTCAGCGATATAATTCATGGCACTCTCGGTTATGGTTATATGAGCTTTAATGAAGACCAAAACTACATCAATGCCTTAGCTGACAAAACCGTTGCCAATAAAGAGCTATGGCAAGCATGGGCCAATATTTTCTATAGCCCACGCAAACCGCTAAGCTTTGGTTTGGAATATGTCTATGGTGAACGTGAAGCATTTGGCGCAGCGCCTAATGGCAGCAAAACCGGTGTAGACAACCGTGTGAATGCAGTTGCAATGTATAATTTCTAAAACTGTAAACCTATTTAAAGACATCACAAGCTGAGTTTCGACTCAGCTTTTTTGTTTTATAATAATAGTCGATATACATCTACTCTACTTTTTTAGAATTTAAACAGTTCATTAATCCATGCTGAGACAAATAATGATTAAGAAATTAAAGAAAAGTATTGACCGAGAGGTGATGGATCAACACGTCTTGCTTGAGTTTTCCCGTCAGCTCATCAGCTGAGCAACTAACTTTTAAAGATCGCTCATCACATGCAGATAACTACTCAATAAAAGAGACTCAATAAAAAAGCCCGTTAGTATTCAACTAACAGGCTTTTATCTTTGCAATGGCTAAAATTAGTTGCCAGTAAAGGTTGGCTTACGTTTTTCAGTAAAGGCATTCACCCCTTCTTTATAGTCTTCACGCCAACCCATTTCACGGATGGTTGCTGCCTCTAAAGACAATTGCTGCTCTAAGGTGTTAGAAGATGCATCATGTACCAATTTTCGGATACGTACTAAGGCACGTGTCGGCATGCCCGCTAAACGATGAGCCAAATCCTGAATGGTTTCATCAAAAGCATCATCTTCTACAGCATCCCAAATTAAGCCCCATTCCGCAGCTTTATCTGCTGCCAAATTATCCGCCAACATTGCCAGACCTATTGCGCGTGCTGTTCCGACTCGCTGAGTTAAAAACCATGTGCTACCGGTATCTGGTGTGAGGCCAATACGTGAGAATACCTGAATAAAGATAGCTGATTTTTTCGCGACTACCAAATCACAAGCCAGTGCCAATGAACCACCGCCGCCAGCTGCAACACCATTTACAGCCGCCAAAGTTGGAATGCGCAAATTCTGCAGTCTCATGACCATCGGCTTAAATAGTTCTTCCACTAAATCACCAATATCCGGTGCTTTACCGTCAATAAATTGCATAGAGTCATCATTTAAGTCCTGACCTGCACTAAATGCACGGCCTTCACCAGTAATAACAAGTACACGCGCTTCAGGATTGGCCTGCACCTCATCTAAAGCCCGATGAATATCGAGCATTGTTTGCCGATCTAAACTATTTAAAGACTTTGGACGGTTCAGCTTTAAGGTGCATACTGGGCCATCTTGCTGCAGTTCGACATTATTGAAGGTAGGTTTAGACATTGAATTTACTCCATTTTATTGTGTTTTTGATTCCAATTTATAAGCAGTTCCGGTAAACAGCGCGACATCATTTTCTAAGTTATCTCTAATACTGACTTGAAAATGCGCAAACTTTTTGCTGGCCTTAATTAATACCGCTTCCGCAATTAATTGATTACCGCGCGCTTGGTCCATGTAGCGAATTTCTGTCTGCAAACCAATATATTGATTCGCAGAACTATTACATGCCGCAGCAAAGCTAATATCTGCCAAAGAAAAAATGATACCACCGTGAACTGTGCCCATCGCATTACAGAATTCAGGCTGAATATGCACCACAGCAACAGCTTTCTCAAAACAGGATTCTGTAATTTCTATACCTAATAATTCTGCAAAAGGATCATGCTGATCAATCTGTTCCATATTGTACTATTCCATATGAATGCACTTTATTCTGATTGAAATAACATCTTTACATGTATACTATTTTTGCCAAATAATAGTCTTATTCTGCCAAATATGTATAAAATTGCTGTGCTTGTTTTTGATGGCTGCTGGGCAACCCAAGCGTTTCTAGCGCATGATTTATTTCATGTCGCAAACTCTATTGCGCAAGAACCTGACCTTTTCACCATAACAACGCTTGGTGTTTATGCAACGCCAATTACCACATCTTCTGGAAATACTATTGTTCCAGAATACACGTTAGATACTCAGCAAGAATATGACGCATTCATCATTCCTGCCATAGAAGGCAAATTTTTAGCAGAAATAAATCTTGAACATAACAACATTGCGCAATTTTTAAAAAAGCAGCTTGAGCAAAAAAAGAATATTATCTGTTTTTCGACTGGTGCATATTTCTTAGCTAGGACTGAGCAACTCAACAGCGTTTTACTTACAACACATTGGGCGTTTGTAAACACACTGCATCGACTATTTCCTTTACAGCAATTTACTGGTCAATATGCCTATCTATGCCATGAAAATATTTACACCACAAGTTCATTTAAAGGCTGTGTCGACAGCCTACTCAAAATTATTGAGTCGCAAAAAGGTAAAAATTTTGCACAACTTTGTTCTTCTTATTTTTTAGTGCAAAATACATTAAATACTACTCCTTTATTGCCAATTTACCGCAATCACAAAAATGAACAAATTACGCACGTGCAAGATTGGTTAGATGAAAATTACACCATTAATATCAAAGTTTCCGAATTGGCCTCTTTATTTGGCTATAGTGAAAGGACCTTAAGCAGGCATTTTCAAGAGGCTGCGCATATTCCTATTCTCCAATATCAGCAACTCATCCGCCTACAGAAAGCCAAGCAACTTTTACTTGAAACCGATTTCAGCATTAATCATATTTCATATCAAATTGGCTATGAAAATGTCAGCTTCTTTATTCGGCTGTTTAATAAATATTTTAATGACACACCAGCATCGTGGAGAAAAGAACATCGATTGTAATTTAATCAATACATTTACACATTTCAATACTGCATGATACCCTTCACGGCAAACTGGAGGTAATCATTAATGAATATTCTATTTATCGGCTATGGGAATATGGGCAGTGCCTTGGGAGAAATCTGGCATAGCAGCCCTAAAACTGATCAAATCATTGCACTTAAAAACAAAATGAGCAGTCAATTCGATGTTGATATTGTGACCTCAATTTCAGATATTCCAGTAATCAAATACGATTTCATCGTACTTGCAATCAAACCACAATTGGCTGAGCAAATCATCACGATATTGCCTGATTTTATTTTTAAAAACAGTTGTATAATCTCACTCATGGCAGGAGTAAATATAAATAAAATACAAAAATTTACTAATAAAAATAACCCTATTATCCGCTGTATGCCAAATGTTGCTGTGAGCATACAGCAAGGTTTTACTGGCTTATTTTCCAGTCAGCATCTTGACCCTAAAATCATAGCTAAAATTGAACATCTGTTTTCACTGACCGGAGAGTTTATATGGCTAGCAAATGAGGAACAATTACATGCCATTACTGCGCTGAGCGGCAGCGGGCCAGCTTATTACCATTTTTTGAGTGAACTGTTGGTAGAGAGTGCAAAAGAACTCGGATTAAGTAAACATATTGCTGAAAAAATCATTACACAGACAGCTTTTGGCTCAGCAGCTATGCAAAAAAACAATCCCTCTTCGCTGGAAAAACTCAGATTGAATGTCACTTCACCAAATGGAACAACTCAAGCAGCCATTGATATACTTTCCCACAATGATGAGATGAAATCTTTAGTGCATCATGCTGTAAATGCTGCGGTAAAAAGATCGAAACACATTGAAAATAATGATAATTAAAAATACAAAATGGAAGCTAAGGTTTCCATTTCATCATAGTTTTTCTACCTACAGCTAATTCACGGGAGGTCCACACAGACAAAATGGATATATTTAACTAGGGGCTTAGGAAGTTAAACATATTAAAAAGTATGGTAACTTCCTTATATGAAAGCAAAAAATAGATATTATTCCCGTTCAAAAATCACAGAAGCAAAATTCAGGCAGATCATTCGCTTTTTTGCCATGGATTTTACTGCTTCAGATACCGCTAAACTTACCAATATTTCTGTACGTTCTATCAATACCATTTATATTAAACTGCGCAAAAAAATTGCCGACCAATGTGAAAAAGCTTCTCCTTTTAATGGCATTGTTGAACTCGATGAATCCTACTTTGGTGCTCAGCGCGTTCGAGGGAAACGAGGTCGTGGTGCATCAGGAAAAACCATTGTATTTGGACTGCTCAAATGAGATGGAAACGTGTATACAGAAATTGTGCCTGATTGTTCCAAAGCCACGCTACAAGGGATTATTCGTGATCATATTGAACTTGACTCTGTGATCCATACAGATGGATGGAGAGACTATGATGGCTTGGTGGATATTGGCTTTGACAAGCATTTAAGAGTGAATCATGGTGATAATGAGTTTGCCTGTGGAGAATGTTATATTAACGGCATGGAATCATTTTGGGGCTATGCTAAAAAAGGCTCATCAAGTTTAATGGAATTGACAAAAAGATGTTTTATTTGCATCTTAAAGAAACGGAGTATCGCTTCAATCATCGGAAGGGTAATTTATACCTCGATTTGCTTAAATTACTCCGTAACGACCCTCTTTAGCTTCCTAAGCCCCTTAAGAATTACTGAATAAGCCCTTAAGGGTAGGTTTTTGCAACAAAGTCGATTATGCTCCTAACATATAACGTCCCAGGCCTGTAACAATAACACCTATCAGAACTGTTGGTAGCAATGAAAACCGTATCGCTGCCATAATTGTCACAACTAGACCTATAAGTGTTGCAGGTTCACCTGAAACAAACACAGGTGCAATAATAGATAACATGACACAGCCGGCAATATTATCGAGGACGAATTGGGTTCTAGGTGATAATTGACGATTTCTTAATAATAGGAAACCAATAATACGAGTCAGGTAGGTTGTGATTGCCATACCTAAAATAATGATGAGATGTGACCATTCAAGCATTACGTCCTGCTCCAAACCATGCCGCAATTAAACCCACACTTGTACCTGCCAATACGTACCAAGCCCCTGAAACATAATGGGCAACGAGACAAGCCACCAATAAACTTACAGCCCAGCAATAATTCTTTTTCATTCCAGACCACATGCCTTTAACCAAAACTAAAAAGACAGCTGTAAATGCCATATCAAAGCCAAAACGTTCAATATTTCCAAGCCATTTGCCGATAAAACTACCCACTGTGGTAAAGATAACCCATGTACTATAAAGGCAGAGAGCTAAACTGATGTAATAAGTTATACTGATCGAAAACGCCTGTCTTTTTTTCGCATCAGCTAAAGCCATTGCCCAACTTTCATCACACATAAAAAACAGTAGTACTAAAGCTTTACGTTTGGAAACATGTTGCATATATGGAGCAAACACTGCCCCCATCAAAACATGGCGAATATTGACTAAGACCGAAATTCCTACAATCAGCCAGAATTGCGGAGTTGATGTCCATACACTGATTGCTGCGAATTCTGAACCACCACCAAAATTTAGACCTGTTATCAAAGGAATTTCGAGATGGCTTAAATCTTTTTGAGTCGCTTGTGTACCAAATAGTAAAGCGAAAGGAATAAAGCTAAGAACAACCGGAATAGAAGCTTTAATCCCACGTTTCATTTCGTGATTCACACTTAATACTTTGGGCAATCTGGGATTGCGTATATAACCATTCATTTTATTTTCTGATCTGCATCAACCTGAAGGTTATTTTATGCCAATAGAATTAGTATATTATTTTTAATAAATTACAATATTTTTTAATTTTGATATAAAATTCCATAAATATTAAATAATATGGAATTTAAAACCTATGCAATTAGATAAGATTGATCGAAAAATTTTATGTGTTTTACAAAAAAATGGAAGATTGGCAAATAATGAGTTGGCAGAACAAGTTGGCTTATCAGCTTCACCTTGTTTACGACGTGTAAAACTATTGGAAGAAGCAGGCGTTATTCAAAAATATGTTGCACTATTAGATGCAGAAAAAGTCGGGAAAGGGCTGACAATTTTTACACGGATATGGCTGATTGGGCAAGATGCTGAAACGGTAGATCAATTTACAGACGTAATTTTGAACTTACCAGAAGTGGTTGAATGTCACTTAATGGCGGGGGATTGTGATTTTCTATTGCGAGTTGTAAACGCAGATTTGGATGATTATCGTAAATTTCAAATAAAACATTTAACTCGAAAAAATGGTGTCCAAAGTATCAAAACTGAGATCCCAATGCAGAATATAAAATTAACTACAGAAATACCTCTTTAGTTTTTGTAAAAAGAGGCTATGGACTAGCCTCTAATAATTTTTAATGCAGAGCCTGAACCGATTGCTGTAAACCTTTTTGGATATCTTATACATAAATCCACCAAGATTTAGAGTAAACATTATTTTATGTAACAAAAATAACTCTTCAATATTCGCTCTACTAAAACAGATTACTTATGGCTTTGTTGCATAAAGATTTAAAAGTTAATACTTCTCCAAGTAACTCAAATTTAAGGCATAACTTGGGTATGTGGTCGACCTGATTCCGTAATGCTACACGTGTATGAATCTCATTGACTTGGCTTTGAAAGTTTCTCGAACTGAGTTTATCCCCTAATAATTTTATGCAATGCATCTTGGTTTCGACCAAACTTCGGCGATGATAGCCTGACCATTTTTTCCATAGTGCCCTGCCTAAACGTTTAACTGTTCGAAGTAATTCATTTCGCTCTAGCGAACTGGTCTTTGTAACTTTCCAAGGTTTCGCATTTTTTCTTGGCGGAATCACCGCATGCGCTTGCCGATCTGCAATGACCTGACGGCATTGCTTAGTGTCATAAGCGCCATCAGTATAAACGGAGTCAATCTGCTCATCTTGTGGAATTTGATCAAGTAAATCACCAAGAACCTGTGAGTCACTGACATTATTTATTGTGAGCTGAACTGCACGTATTTTCAGTGTTTCAGCATCTATACCTATGTGGAGTTTACGCCATTGTCGTCTATATTCAGGCTGATGTTTCTTACGTTTCCATTCACCTTCACCTAAAAACTTCAAGCCAGTAGAGTCAACGAGTAGATATAGTCCATCACAACTTTTTTGATAGCTAATCGCAATATCAATATGCTTTTGTCTTCTGCATATGGTCGAATAATCTGGTGCTGTCCAATTTAAACCAGAGAGTTTAATCAGACTTTGAACAAAGCCTGTGACCATACGTAAAGAAAGACGAAAAAGTGATTTGATCATTAAACAGCATTGAATCGCTGTATCTGAATAGGTTTGATTTCGCCCGTGTTTACCGATGGACGGAGCATACCATTGGGTGGCTGAATCAAACCAAATTGATATGTTTCCTCGACTGATCAAGGCTTTATTGTAGGTGGACCAATTGGTTGTGCGATAGGTTCTAGGTGCGGGCTTATTCATTTGAGAATTATATTGCTGAATAAACCGTCATGAATAGGTTTGTGCAACAAAGCCTAACTTTTTAGGTAAATGAAATTTATCGGATTTTATTAAGAGGTTTTCAATCTTTTGAATAATGCGTGAAGCACTTGACTCATGGACACCATAGGTCATCGCAACATGGAAAAGTGTGCGATATTCACGCCAATAGCTTAAGGTTATCAGTAGCTGATCTTCAAGCGAAAGTACTGAAGGTCTTCCTCTCGACTATCACTTTGAGCGGCTCTCAATACCTCAAGCATTTCTGCAAAAGTTGAGGGTTGTATTCCGACAAGTCGTTTAAACTAGTTGTTTGGCAGTGTTTTTACTTTTGAGTAGTTCATGCAACAATGATAACCGAATACGGCTTATTGATCGGTACGAAAAACGACCACCAAGTTGATCGTTTTTTGATTTATGCAAGAGATCTAATAGATCCGTTTGCCAACTACCAATATCATGTGAATAGCACAAATCTAATAAAGGTTCTGTATTAGACTTATAGCTTTGATCATTTTTGAGACCGTAATAGATTTTTTGCAAATATAAAGCATTCTATGAATTTCTATTTCACTTAAAAATTTCTCATTTCCTTTATAAGCATAGAGATTTTCTAGTTTTTTGTCTCTCATAATGCATCCTACCAAATTATTTAAATTGCAAAAAGCCACATTCATTATGACTTAAAAACTTAGTTAACCCGAATCACGGATAAGAAACTAACTTGAAAAAGAGAAGGACTAGAGCCATCAGTTGAGTTACCACACAAAACTCACGGCCCTACTCCTTATGCTTGATAGTACCCAATTATTCTGTGTCATTGATGATTTTTTTCAAAAATTTGAACCAACTTACTGGAAATTTCTTAAACAAAGTCATCATCGTCTAAGAATTAGAAATGCACAACTTCACCTTTCTGAAATTGTATTCCAACTTTGGCATCAAAATAAGCCGATGATTCGAATTAGGGAAGCATCAGCTTAAACAGGATTTGGGTTAGTTAATATTATGATTATACTTGAAATATTAATTTATCAATAACAGTATCAAGCTTTGCAAGAATTTTAAATTTAGCTGAGTGAATAGTTCTAGCTTTTTTATTATTCATTTAAAGTCCATTATCTGTAATATACACATATTAATAAGTCTTGATAAATATACAAGTAACAATGACGGCTGTGCCGTGGCCAGAAGCCAGGAAGCGAAAGACTTAGGCATCAAGATGGGTGTTCCTGTATTCCAAATTAAAGAGCTGATCAAACAACATAACATTCAGGTGCTATCCAGTAATTTCTCCTTGTATGGCGAAATGTCCAAGCGCTTTATGGAGCTGCTTGGGGACTATGTTGCACCAGGAGATCAAGAGGTCTATTCCATTGATGAATGCTTTCTGAAGCTCACAGCTTACGAGCATCTATTTGACCTGACTGTATATGCTCAAGACATGAGGGCTAAGGCTTGGCGTTGGTTAGGCCTACCCTGCTGTATTGGAATTGGTCGCTCTAAAACCGAAGCCAAGATTGCCAATCATCTCGCCAAGAAAAACAAGTTCTTCAATGGGGTCTGTAATCTGGCCCATATGGACCCATGCTCTACAGAAACGCTACTCGCGCAGGTTGATGTGTCTGAGGTTTGGGGCGTAGGCAGACAGAACTGTAAGAAGCTCAATACTATGGGTGTTCAATCTGTGCTGGATCTGATCAATGCCAATCCTAAAGAAATCAAAAAGCAGTTTAGTATCGTGATGGAAAAGACGGTGCTTGAGCTACAGGGCCTTTCTTGTATTGACCTTAGTGATGATACTGTAGCGAAGAAGCAAATCATCAGCAGCCGTTCATATGGCAACCCAGTGTATGAAATGGATGACATTAAAGCTTCGGTTCGGCTTTATGTGGCCAGAGCCGTGAAACGAATGCGGGAAGATGGCTCAATCTGCAAGATGATCGGCGTGTATATCCAAACCAGTCGCTTTGATAAGACAGAGCGCTACTCGCCTTACATCGTCGTTCAAATGCATGAGCATACGGATGATCTACTGCTCATCACCAAGGCCGCGATGAAAGGCATCGATCAGATATTTAAGAAAGGCTTTAAGTATAAAAAGGCGGGAATCGTGCTGCTCGAAATTACAGATCAATCCAAGTTTGTGCCCGATCTATTCACGGACTATTCACATAAGCAAGAGCGAGAAAGGCTTTCAGATGCCATCGAAGCCATCAGTGAACGGTTTGGGAAGAATCTCGTCACGCTAGGCATTGCCAACAATAAAGAAGCCACATGGCACATGAATCAAAACCTTAGATCACCTTCGTATTTAACCAAATGGTCTGACTTACCAAGAGTAGGATAAAAACATGCACTTATTTAAATTAACTGACGAACAACTCGCACAAATTCTTATCCCGAAACGATTTGTACCACCTACTCCACCTGAACATGAAGGCAAGAATATGGTCTATGTATTTGATAGTGAGGATAAGTTTGAACTGACTTATGATGAGCTGGTGGAAATCATTAGCAAAGCTAGAATGGCTGGTCCGAAGTTGATACCTGTCTTAGGCACCGTGAATTAAATTGTGCAGTGTTCGCACGCCACTTGAAACATAACTTGATTGGAAATGAATTTGGGCTGAGAAAAATTCAGTTCAAATTTAACCTGACGGGCACACTAAAAAATGGGTAATTGTCAGATCGAGTTTGGACTACAACACTTTAGCTCATCGATTTACCAAAGTGCTAATCTTTACACTATTGTCTAAAATCCAGTGACCAAATTGTGATGCTAAAGCTTTTAAATTCCCTTTATTATGAATCAAAGTTAGTATGATGCTTTTCATAAAGACAGTTTACTTATAACCAGAGAGATTTTTAAACAATTCCCCCTTTTCAGTTTGCTTAGGCTATTTGATCCAGAGTTCATCTTTTTGCATCATTTTTAACATTAAATTAAATATAACCAGCGGAGTAACATTTTTTTTGTTAGAGCCGACAACTCTTTGAAAACTAAATTTAACGGTTCGCTCAGGAGCATCCAAATTAACTGGGTAGTTTTGTTTTTCTAAATACAGATGATCTCCTAACATTGGCTCTATACCAGTAATAAAATTAACAATTTGTTGCTCATCACCTTTCATTCGGCATTGAAAATGTAGAAAATTCTTACGCAGTTTTCCAAGTAATAATAATATTTTAAGCGCCTTAAACATGTTCTTTTCTTTCAGTGCATCTTGCTGCCTATCATCTTTATAATGAAAATCAAGGAGAGGAATTATTTCATCTTGACGAGTCAGTTTTTTAGCCTTTTCGTAAAGTTCATCAAACCAACTCTCTTCTAAATTCTTACTATAAACATAATTCGTTTTTAAATTAAATTTTTGGCGATCCATCCATTTATTGCTCATCCATTGACATCGTTGCATCCATTCTTGAGCTTGAGTATCTTCGCTTAAACGACCTTCTCTAAAACTTATCAAACGTTGAAAAGGTGTCAGATTACTCTTCTCGATACTAAACTTCTTTTCTTGTCGGCCAGCAATCGTAACTGGCTGTGTTTGCTGATAAGAATTAAACCATTTCTGCTGCTGAGTATAACGATTTAGGTTTATGTAGTCTGTACTTGACTTCACTGGACTAAAACACTGTTCTAATACTTTTTTTGAAATGATACACGGCGAATTATAAATTCGATCGACTGCTAATAAATCCAAAACATGAAGGTAATTTGAAGCCGTTTGCTCAATACTGCTATGCCCCATCCAAGAGGCGAGCACCTGCCATTTATGTTGAATAATCTCTTCTTGAGCACGTGCTTTCATACCAAACAATAAATCCCTCATCTTTTTTGCTTTTACCCAAGGACAATCTGTGTAGGTCTTGATCATTTCTTTTGAACCGAGCAAAGTTATTGCTAGATAGTTAGCAGCACTGTGGCGTAATGTATGAAAACTAAAGCCATGATGCATACCTAATATTTGACTAAACAAATCTACTGTAATTTTGCTGATACATTGATCAGTTAATACACGATGATTCACACTAAAAAGTAGATCATCCTGCTGATTAACCAAATATTGCGCATAACGATGTTGTATGTAACGTTGTACTACTAAAAACTCATGTTCTGACAATGCAATTTTCAAAGGTATTTGACGATTTGCACTTTGCGTTTTCAGACGGCGATATGAATTGTTCTGAATATGAAGCGTGATATTATTAAAAGCTGTATTTTCTTTTTCTTTATAAAGTAGCTCTGGGCAAATAATATCTTGTATTTTAAGACAACGAACTTCATTTAATCGAAGTCCAGTTCTATAACTTAGTAAATACATCAGCTTTAAACAACTCAGATGATCGACCCACTCTGATGCCGTTGGCTCTTGACTTAAATTTTCTAGTTTTTCCAATAATTTGCCAAATAGCAAAGGACTCACTAGCCGTGCATTGCAAATTTGTAAATGCTTAAAACTTGAATTCTGTAACACCAATACCCCTGGAGCATCATAATTCTCTATACAGAATTGATGAAAATCTTTTAGGCGACCAAAACGGTATTCTGCGCTTTGGTGCATCTTACGAGAGGTTTTTCCTTTCACCGAATCTCGTTGAACTGCTTTTTCATCACGTTCACTGCTGTATTTCAATAGCTGCCGATATAAATCCTCATAGTCATCTATGGATTGTTGCTTTAAATCTAATTTATTGAGCCAAATCTCAAATATAAATTCTTTACCAAACGATCCTAAGTAGCTTTCAATAGTTGATAATTGAAGCCCTCGTTTTTTTAAATGCATTAACCATTCAATTAAGCGTAGTTGAGCATCAATTAAAGACTTTTCCTCCGTATTAGCATCAACTATCTTCTCCTCTAACACCCTTCTGGTTTCTTGCCAAAAACGTAGCGTGCGTTCTTCTTTATTCCTCTTTTTATCTAAACGCTCAACTTTTTGACCTTTACGTTTCTTTTGATCAAACAACATCAACTCATACGGAATCGTTTGTAATTTGCTTTGAGCAGTCGGAACTTCCGGATGTAACTGCTCTTGTTCAAAATGAATAGGGCGACTCTCTTGTTCTGTGACTTGATTGTAATCATTATTCCACAGCAATCTAAATTCGGATGGCCTTAAAGCGACAGTATTAATCTCTTGCTGAAGCACATTACTCAAAAATATATCTAGGCTAAGGTTTGGATTAAATTCGAGTACCATTTGCACATCATTAAATGCACGAAATCCACGGCGTTTAATTTGATATTGCAGATCCCCAAGACTTTTTTTCCTGCCTATCTTACTCAAGCTTTCTAAAATACAATCTTCAACTGAATGTTGCAGACGAAATTCTTTCTGAGTGGCTTTCAACTTTTTTAAATATGGCGGATTCAAGCGGCAAGTGCAACAGTATAAAAACCAGCCATAACATCACTGGGCGTATACCATCCCAGTGTCTTTCTGGGGCGATTAT
>Ga0155634_1056_pt1 | contig 23328 bp, 20 predicted proteins | sample RifCSPhighO2_12_FD_107291 | JGI IMG/M metagenome (GOLD analysis project Ga0155634, IMG submission 107291) | Pseudomonadales bacterium RIFCSPHIGHO2_12_FULL_40_16
TTGCCATGTGCATCAACAATCAAATGTATTTTTGAGGAGTTTCCTCCTACACTTTTAGAAATAGATTGATTCGCTATGCCAGCAGAATGTCGATGAGCACGTACATGAGAGCCATCAATAAAAATCCACTCCATATCGGGGCATGAGGCTAGCAATTTGAATAATCTAATTAACTTACCGCTGCTTGACCAACGATTAAAACGTTTGAAAATAGAGTTTGAATGACCAAAACAAGAAGGAATATCTCGCCACGGACAGCCTGTTCTAATTCTATAGAGAAATCATGACCTCAGGCATATTCACCGACATAAATGATATTAAATATATTTAAATTGTATTATATTAAATATATGTAAAACATATACTTATTGCTTTAATATTTGGTAGTGTAATTTAAAGTAGGGCAGGGTAATAAGAAGTTAGTCACTTTAATATGCATTAAAATTCAACAATAATAACCAACATAAAATATGCTTCTGTTTTTATTATTTTTATTTTTGACTATTTGATAAAAATTATTTAGCTGTGGAATCCTGAATTTGGCAAGCAGTGATGAGTGATCGGTCTTTATTCTTCAGTTAAGAGGGGCTTTGTTGCATAAACCTCTCAGGAAAAGTGGTCGCCGACAAATCCGGTACGGTTCAGACTCATATTTCCGGCCAGTTTATTCGAAAATAGCGAAGTGCTTAGGCCTAGTTAGGTGCATATTCATCAGGAAATGTATAAACCATTGTTTATTAAAGTTGCACTCACTCTATAAACCTATAAGCCAAAAAATAATGTCCCCTAGGTTGCGATTGAAATAAGGTATATGCAGTAAGGTGATTTTAGCCCACTTTTCTTATGAATATGATTTTGACAAGGATTCCTGGATTAATTTGGCAATTTCTTTTGGCTTGAGAGCTCGTGAAGATGCCATCGTACTTGGCAGGTACAGAGATGTTGTGGCAAGCCCTCGTTAAATAAATGTAGTAGTTTCCTATAGCAAAAATTTTAAATTCCAAGGACGCGGAGCGTAATTAATGATGAAGTTGAAGCTTATATGTATTGCTTTCTACCATTAATTGGTGCCGCAATTGTGGAGCTTACTCACAATGGTGCTGTATTTGAACATTTTTTGTCAATAAATTCACAGATGGAAAAAATTAATTTTAACTTCTCCACAAAACAAGAAGTCAAGGAAAGACGTATGAAAAAAAGATTATACAAAATAAGTATTTTTAGTGGCTTATTTATGGCTTTAACTAGCCAAACATGGGCTACAGATGCTTTTAATCTTGTAGGCACAGGTCCTATATCTCAGGGTATGGGAGGAACGGGAGTTGCGTATAATATAGGCCCTGGAGCCATGCTGATTAATCCAGCAACATTATCAGCATTTGAAACCGGAAGATATGCGAGTATTGGTCTGGATATTATTACTGCAGATTTGAAAATCAAAAATATAGCGACAGGAGAAACGGCACAATCACATTCCCACGGTCGAAACAATGGTCCTTATATTGGACCAGAACTCTCATTTGTTTGGCGAAATGATGACTATGCGCTAGGAATAGGTGCATATGCATCAGATGGAGTCGGAACTCAGTTTGGTAGGGAAAGTTTTCTATCAAGAACTACAACAAATAGTATTAATACAGGCCTAGATAGTTTTTCACGTTTGCTTGTACTTCGTATACCCGTTTCATTTGCTTATGAAGTCAATGAAAAGTTATCCGTTGGTGGTTCTCTTGATGCCGTTTGGACGGCAGTTAATTTAGGTTTTCTTTTAGATACATCTCAAATTGAAACCTTGGCAGTACAGAAAAATATTTCTGGTTCATTGGTGCCAAATTTATTGAGTATTCCTGAGTTGTCAGCAGGTTATTTAGATATCAATAATGGAAATACAGTGGGTGGAGGGGTAGATGGCTGGGGATTAGGTGGGCGTGTAGGACTTACTTATAAACCTATATCGAAAACCACAGTAGGTATTGCATATAACTTTAAAACCAATGTTGGTGATTTATCTGGTGATGCAGACTTAACAGCAGTCAGTAGATCATTAGGTCCAATTTCGCTTGCTGGCAAGGCTAAGTTGCGTGATTTTGAAATGCCAGCTGCATTGACTATTGGTATAAATCAGCAAATCAATTCAGAGACCATGATTTCATTTGATTACAAACGTGTATTCTGGAATGACGTGATGGATAATCTGAAAGTTCATTTTGAACAAAATGACAGCAAAGATAATCTGGATATTAATTTGCCACTTAATTATCGCGACTCTAATGTGTATTCATTGGGTATGCAGTATGCAGCTAATCCAAAGTGGACATTCCGTACAGGGCTACATTATGCCCAAATGGCAAATTCCAAGGAGGGCATACTATCGATTATTCCTTCGACACCTACTACTAATTTGACAGGTGGGCTAAGTTATTCTGTAACCCCAAGAAGTGTTGTGGATTTTTCATTGGCGTATGGGTTTAAGAAAAAAGCATTGAATAATGCTCAACCTAATACAGATAAGCCAATTGAGGTCTCACATGCACAGCTTGCTGGCGCATTAATATTCACTACTAAGTTTTAAACATAAGTTTCATTCTTAGACTTGGAACTTTTATTCCCCAAACCCAAACAAAGAATCAAAGAGTTAGAACAAAAGTTTTTTCAAGCAAGACAAAAAACATAACCTTTTGAAATGATTATAGTAAGTGCCCGCTGAACCCCGTGCCTATTTTTAATTAGGTTCAGGTTTCCAGCAGTGTGGCAGTAATTCTTCTATGTGGGTTACTTTATGTGTTGGCAGCCTTCAGCACATCACTTAAATAGGCATATGGATCCAGCCTATTCAGTTTTGCTGACTGAATCAGGGTCATGATGTTGGCAGCTCGCTGACCACTGCGCAGTGAGCCAACAAACAGCCAGTTTTTACGTCCCAAGGCCCAGCTCATTTGGTTTTCTATCCCTTGCGCAGCAATGCTGCTCATATCAATGGGTAGATTACCATCATCCAAATATAGGCAGAGGGCTTGCCAGCGCTTCAGACTGTAATTGATGGCTTTAGCAGTGGCTGAACTTGAGGGCACCGTCAGATGATGTTGGTTGAGCCATTCGTACATATTGCATTACTGGTTGGCTATGCTGTTGCCGGTATTTGCTTCGTTGCTCTGTTGTAGTATCTGTCTTTTTCCTGAGTTCTGCTTCTATCGCATACAGTTTCTGAATCAACAGTAATGCCTGTTCAGCGATTTGACTTTTCCCGGTCACATGTAGTTCATTAAATTTACGACGTGCATGGGCCATGCAGCCCACCTCAATGATCTTACCTGATTTAAAGCGTGCTTTATAACCACTGTAATCATCACAGACAGACCAAATAACCCTGCCAGCCTTTCAGGAAATCTTTAGCATGTTGACCAGAACGGCTATCCTGAAAGTCATAGATCACTGCCTGAACTGGATTGTCCTGGGTGGTGGCATAGACCTAGACATGGGGCATCCATTGTATTTAGAACATTTAGTCAAATAAGCTTGATAACCAAAGTTATCTAGTCCTTGGTATGCACAATAATATTGCAAAACAATAATAAATTACCTGGTTTAGTCAATCCGCATTTAATTCTTAATTTTTGAAAAAAAGCTATGAAAGTGCTGGCGGAAATTTGGTGTTCCAGTGTAGATCACTTATCTGATTTGCATATTTCTCTGACATCCATTTCCGGCCAGTCTGTTCGAAAACAGCAAAGTGCTTAGGCCAAGGTGCATATTCATCAGGAGATGTATAAACCATCGTTTATAAAAGTTGCGATCGCTCTATAAACCTATAAGCCAAAAAACAATATTCCGCTAGGTCATGATTGTAATATCGTACATGCAGTTAGGTGGTGTTTGCTTACTTATTCAGTAGTGAGTATGACTTTGACAAGGATTTTAGATCAATTTAACGATTTCTTTTGATCTGAGCACACACGTGCAGATGCATCTATCTGTACTTGGCTGTAATAGAGATTTTACGGCAAAAGCATAGTCAAATAAATACTGCATTTCCCATAACAAAATTTTTAAACTCCAAGGACAAGGAGCGTAATTGATGACGAATGTAAACGAAGAGCTTGGCCGCATGGTCTTAGCTGGTGGAATTGAAACCAATCTCCATGATGTTGGTACTGGTGAGCCTGTCGTGCTTGTTCATGGTTCAGGCCCGGGTGTGACCGCTTGGGCGAACTGGAGGACGGTCATGCCTGAGTTGTCCAAGCACCGCCGCGTCATTGCACCGGACATGGTGGGTTTCGGCTTTACGCAACGACCACAAGGAATTCACTACGGAATCGAGTCTTGGGTTGCTCATTTGATTGGAATCCTTGATGCGCTGGAACTAGACCGTGTCGATCTTGTCGGAAATTCATTCGGTGGTGCCTTATCATTGGCCTTTGCTATCCGATTTCCACATCGGGTTCGTCGGTTGGTGCTGATGGGGTCCGCTGGTGTGAGATTCGAGCTTACGGATGGACTCGATGCAGTCTGGGGTTATGAGCCCTCCGTGCCAAATATGCGCAAAGTCATGGACTATTTCGCCTACGACCGAAGTCTCATTTCTGATGAGCTGGCGGAGCTACGCTACAAGGCGAGTATTAGACCCGGCTTTCAAGAGGCTTTTGCCTCCATGTTCCCTGCTCCGCGGCAGCGCTGGGTAGATGCATTAGCTAGTTCCGATCAGGACATTCAAGCTATCCAGCATGAAACACTAATCTTACACGGTCGCGACGATCGTGTGATTCCTCTTGAAACATCGTTGCGGCTGAACCAACTGATCGAAAGCTCGCAATTACACGTTTTCGGTAAATGTGGCCATTGGGTGCAGATCGAGCAAAACAAGAATTTTATCCGCTTGGTCAATGATTTTCTCACCGCTAATGATTGATTTCAAAAAAATGTGAATGATCATCCATTCTGAAAAATGCATCACCTGTAATTACCCGCTATCCACTACTTTAAAAAGTGAGAAGACAATGAATCAGACAGAAACAACACCTATTAGAGTGCGCAAAAATTGGAAGACCAGTGAGATAGAAACGCTCTTTGATGAGCAAGCTGGACGTATCGATCCGCGCATTTATACCGATGAGGATCTGTACCAACTCGAACTAGAACGTGTATTTGCTCGGTCATGGCTCCTATTGGGGCATGAAACTCACATTCGTAAACCAGGTGATTATTTCACGACCTATATGGGTGAAGATCCTGTCGTGGTCGTAAGACAGAAGGATGCCAGTATCGCTGTGTTCCTGAACCAGTGCCGCCATCGTGGTATGCGTATCTGTCGTTCGGATGCTGGAAACGCGAAGGCATTTACTTGTAGTTACCATGGGTGGGCTTACGATACTGCTGGCAATCTTATTAATGTGCCTTACGAGGCCGAATCCTTCGCCTGCTTAGACAAGAAGGAATGGAGTCCACTGAAGGCTCGAGTGGAAACCTACAAAGGTCTGATTTTTGCCAACTGGGATGAAAACGCCATAGACCTTGATACATATCTCGGCGAGGCGAAGTTCTACATGGACCACATGCTCGACCGTACTGAGGCAGGCACTGAGGTGATTCCAGGTATACAGAAGTGGGTTATTCCCTGTAACTGGAAATTCGCAGCAGAGCAGTTTTGTAGTGACATGTACCATGCCGGGACTACAGCACATTTATCTGGAATCATTGCTGGTCTGCCAGAAGATCTTGAGTTGGCTGATCTTGCACCGCCGAAATTTGGCAAGCAGTACCGTGCATCATGGGGTGGGCATGGCAGTGGCTTCTATATTGGCGACCCCAACCTGATGCTTGCCATCATGGGGCCGAAGGTCACCAGCTACTTGACCGAAGGCCCCGCGGCGGAAAAGGCGGCCGAGCGTCTGGGTAGTATAGAGCGCGGCACGAAAATCATGGTTGAGCACATGACTGTCTTTCCTACGTGTTCCTTCCTCCCAGGTGTCAATACGATCCGAACATGGCATCCACGCGGGCCGAACGAGGTTGAAGTGTGGGCATTTACAGTCGTCGATGCTGATGCTCCAGATGATATTAAGGAAGAGTTTCGTCGTCAGACACTACGTACCTTCTCTGCCGGTGGTGTATTCGAGCAGGATGACGGCGAGAACTGGGTTGAAATCCAGCATATTCTGCGAGGTCATAAGGCACGTAGCCGTCCATTCAATGCTGAGATGAGTATGGGGCAAACCGTTGATAACGATCCAATTTACCCTGGTCGTATATGTAACAACGTGTATAGCGAAGAAGCTGCTCGTGGACTATATGCACATTGGCTGAAAATGATGACCTCACCAGACTGGGAAGCATTAAAGGCGACGCGTTAAACCTAACGACAGCTAGCGCCACATCGTGGTGCCAGTTAGAAGCCGCATTTGATTCATAACCAAATTGGATGCGGTGGACTATCCATTTGAAATCTACAAGGAATGATTACGATTCCAAAAAGGAGTGACCATGATTGATTCAGTCAACAGAGCTGACCTCTTTCTTCGCAAACCTGCACCGGTAGCACTTGAACTGCAAAATGAAATTGAGCAGTTCTACTATTGGGAAGCTAAGCTTCTCAATGATCGCCGCTTTGATGAATGGTTCGCACTACTTGCCAAAGACATTCACTACTTCATGCCTATCCGCACCACACGAATCATGCGTGATTCACACCTTGAATATTCGGGCTTGCGAGACTATGCGCATTTTGATGATGACGCCACAATGATGAAAGGGCGTTTGCGTAAGATTACTTCTGACGTAAGTTGGTCCGAGAATCCTGCCTCAAGAACACGACATATTGTGAGCAATGTGATGATCATTCCCACAGAAGTAGAAGGAGAATACGAAATCTCCAGTACCTTCATCGTGTACCGCAATCGCTTGGAAAGACAACTTGATATCTTTGCTGGAGAGCGTCGCGACAGATTGCGTCGTAACAAGGGTGAAGCTGGATTCGAGATAGTCAATCGGACAATCCTGATCGACCAAAGCACCATCCTAGCCAATAACCTCAGTTTCTTCTTCTAGGAGATGTCATGACTTGGACATATATACTGCGGCAAAGTGATTTGCCACCTGGTGAAATGCAACGCTATGAAGGTGGATCAGAACCAGTGATGATCTGTAACGTCGATGGTGAGTTTTTCGCAGTTCAGGATACCTGCACGCATGGAGACTGGGCATTATCAGATGGATACCTTGATGGTGATGTCGTTGAATGTACGTTGCATTTTGGGAAGTTCTGTGTGCGAACTGGGAAAGTGAAAGCGTTGCCTGCTTGTAAACCTATCAAAGTATACCCTCTCAAGATAGAAGGTGATGAGGTACACGTTGATCTTGACAATGGGGAGCTAAAGTGATGGCTAATCATGTTGTAATCATCGGTAATGGCGTAGCTGGGTTCACCACCGCGCAAGCCCTTCGTGCCGAAGGTTATGAAGGACGAATCTCACTGATTGGGGAAGAACAGCATCTTCCCTATGACCGACCATCCTTGTCTAAGGCCGTCCTTGATGGAAGCTTTGAGCAGCCACCTAGACTGGCCGAGGCAGATTGGTACAGTGAAGCCAGCATCGAGATGCTGACTGGCTCAGAAGTTACTGACCTAGATACACAGAAAAAAATGATCAGTTTGAATGATGGCAGCACGATTTCTGCTGATGCTATCGTTATTGCAACTGGAAGTCGAGCACGGATGTTGTCTTTACCCGGCAGTCAATTGCCTGGTGTCGTGACATTACGCACTTATGGTGATGTGCAGTTATTACGTGATAGCTGGACACCCAATACTCGGTTGCTCATTGTAGGCGGTGGGTTGATTGGTTGTGAGGTAGCAACAACGGCTCGCAAGCTTGGTCTTTCTGTCACGATCCTTGAAGCTGGTGATGAACTGTTGGTTCGTGTTCTTGGACGACGTATCGGTGCTTGGCTACGTGGTTTGTTAACTGAACAGGGTGTGCAGGTAGAACTAAAAACTGGAGTTTCAGGTTTTTCAGGCGAAGGTCAGCTTGAAAAAGTGATGGTGAATGATGGGCGTAGCTTTATTGCTGATAACGCACTTATCTGCGTAGGGGCAGATCCTGCAGATCAACTCGCACGTCAAGCCGGTTTGGAATGTGATCGTGGTGTCGTTGTTGATCATAGAGGTGCGACACCTGCTAAAGGCATATTCGCGGTCGGGGATGTAGCCACTTGGCCACTTCATTCAGGCGGAAAGCGCTCGCTTGAAACCTATATGAATGCTCAGCGCCAAGCCACAGCAGTTGCCAAAGCCATTCTAGGAAAAGAAGTATCAGCACCGCAATTGCCAGTGTCATGGACGGAGATTGCGGGACATCGAATGCAAATGGCTGGTGATATCGAAGGACCGGGTGAATATGTTTTGCGCGGAACCTTGGGCAGTGGCTCTGCTTTATTGTTCCGTCTGCTAGATGGACGGATTCAAGCGGTTGTAGCCGTTGATGCACCTCGTGATTTCGCACTCGCAAATCGATTAGTGGAAGCTCAAGTCATAATTGAGCCAGAAAAGCTGGCAGATGTGTCAAATAATATGCGCGATATTGTTCGTGCGAATGAAGGGAATCAAAAATGAAACTTAAAGATGAAGTAATTTTGGTGACAGGTGGTGGCGCAGGCTTGGGAAGAGCCATCGTTGATCGTTATGTTGCAGAAGGTGCACGTGTTGCAGTACTAGATAAGTCTCCGGCAGGTCTGGAAGCGTTAAAGGAGCGCCATGGAGATTCAATCGTAGGGATTGAAGGAGATGTACGTTTACTCGACAGCCATCATGAGGCTGTGGCTCGTTGCGTTGAAAAATTTGGCAAGCTCGACTGTTTAGTCGGTAATGCTGGTGTTTGGGATTATCTGACTCAACTGGTGGATATTCCTGACGATGTCATCTCGGAGGCATTCGAGGAAATGTTCGAGGTGAATGTCAAGGGCTACATTTTAGCGGCCAAAGCTGCACTACCTGCTCTTTATCAGAGCAAAGGTAGCGCGATTTTCACTGTGTCAAATGCTGGTTTTTATTCAGGCGGAGGTGGTGTTTTGTATACCGCTGGTAAGCATGCAGTCATCGGTTTGATCAAGCAGCTTGCACATGAATGGGGACCTCGTATCCGAGTTAATGGTATAGCCCCAGGTGGTATTTTAGGTAGTGATTTGCGTGGTCTAAAAAGCCTCGATTTACAAGATAAAAGTATTTCAACTTTCCCATTAGATGAAATGCTGAAATCAGTTCTTCCAACTGGGCAGGCTGCCACTGCAGAAGACTATGCGGGAGCATATGTATTTTTTGCGACACGTGGAGATACCGTGCCACTTACTGGAAGTGTTTTGAACTGCGATGGTGGTATGGGCGTGCGAGGTTTGTTTGAAGCTAGTCTTGGTGCACAACTTGACAAGCACTTCGGTTGAGACAGGAGAAGTATCATGGGTATTAAAAGTTTGGGTTATTTGGGCTTTGAAGTCGTAGATATACCAAAATGGAGTACTTTTGCCACTACTAAGTTAGGGATGATGCAAACTTTAGCTAATGAAACAGAGGTGAAATTTCGAATCGATTCGCGTTCTTGGAGAGTGTCAGTTAGTCAAGGATCTGCTGATGACTATCTTTTTGCTGGCTACGAGGTGGAGAGTGAGCAGGGATTACAGGAGGTTAAGCAAAGCTTAGAAGCCCACGGTATTTCAGTTACTGTTGAAGGACAGGATCTAATTGCAAAACGTAGTGTGCTTGGGTTGATTTCGTGTAACGACCCGTTCGGTAATCGAGTTGAGGTGTATTACGGTCCAACTGAGGTGTTCGAACAGCCGTTTATTTCACCTACTGGTGTTTCTGGATTCCAAACTGGAAGTCAGGGACTAGGTCATTATGTTCTGAATGTGTCAGATGCAGATGCGGCTCTAGCCTTTTATACCAAAGCATTGGGTTTTCAACTTGCTGACATCATTGACTGGACACTTGGTGATGGATTGACTGCTAAGCTTTATTTCTTGTATTGCAATGGTCGTCATCATTCATTTGCATTTGCAAAGCTCCCGGGATCAAAACGTCTTCATCACTTTATGCTGCAACTTAATGATATAGATGATATGGGCTTGGCATACGATAAATTTTATGAAGACCGTGCAGTGGTGATGACGATTGGACGACATACCAATGATCACATGATTTCGTTCTATGGTGCGACACCATCGGGTTTCGCAGTTGAGTATGGCTGGGGTGCACGTGAAGTAGCCCGTGACTGGTCTGTCGTGCGTTATGAGCGTATCAGTATCTGGGGACACAAATTTCAGGCACCTGCATGATTGCTCAGTCTAGCAGTTTTAGTCCTGCTTTTATCTACTTGTTATTAAGCTGAACATTTTGGACGGCTTAATCACATAAATAAGAGTTCTAGATAGTGTTAATCAAGGAGAGATATAAGCATGAATGAACCAGATAACGTACACAAAGTCGCTGATTTTCTGCATGAGGCCGCACTGTCAGGCACAGCTATTGCACCAGTGCGCAATCTAATAGGTGAGATGGATTTAGAAGCGGCTTATGCTGTGCAAGAGGTCAATACACAACGAGCGTTGAATGCGGGGCGAAGACTAGTTGGGCGAAAGATCGGGCTGACCTCTGTCGCAGTACAAAAACAACTCGGAGTGGAACAGCCAGACTATGGCATGTTATTCGCGGATATGGCCCGTACAGAAGGAGAGGACATCTCTCTTAATGAGGTACTTCAACCTAAAGTCGAAGCTGAGATTGCTTTTGTTTTTGGACGAGATATTGACGATGAGCATTTAACGGTAGCTGACCTTTTTCGTGCTATTGAATATGCTGTACCAGCGATTGAAATCGTGGGTTCACGTATAGCGAATTGGGATATTCGTATCACGGATACCATAGCTGACAATGCTTCATCGGGTCTGTACGTATTGGGTTCCATGCCAAAGCGGCTGTGCGATTTTGATTCACGCCATGCAGGGATGGTGATGGAGCGACAAGGATTATTGGTATCCTCTGGAGTTGGAGCTGCTTGCCTAGGATCACCGCTCAATGCAGTTCTTTGGTTGGCTAAAGTCATGGCTAAGCTGGGTCGTCCATTGCGTGCTGGTGACACAGTTCTTTCAGGTGCGCTCGGTCCGATGGTGCCCGTCGCAGCAGGCGATATATTTAATGTACGGATAGAAGGGCTTGGGTCGGTGACCGCTAATTTTGCAAAGGGATAGAAGCATGCAAGTTAGCCCATCTTCAATCATAAAATTTCCGGAATTTGCGTAAATAATTATACGTTATGCGACCGGATGCGATGGCTTAAGGATTAAAGGAGTTTCATTATGACCCGTAAAGTCAAGGCCGCTATTATTGGTAGTGGCAATATCGGCACTGATCTGATGATCAAGATACTTAGGCAGGGGAAAAACATTGAAATGGGAGCGATGGTTGGCATCGATCCTGCATCGGACGGACTCGCACGCGCCCAGCGCATGGGGGTAACAATCACTCACGAAGGTGTAGAAGGGTTGACGCGTTTGCCGATATTCAATGAAATCGATATTGTATTCGATGCTACAAGTGCCAACGCACATGTGAAAAATGAGGCTTTGTTACGTGAGCGTAAGCCTCAATTACGCATGATCGATCTGACACCTGCCGCCATTGGACCCTACTGTATACCAGTGGTCAATGGTGATGATCACTTAGATGCAACCAACGTTAATATGGTCACGTGTGGAGGGCAGGCTACTATTCCCATGGTTGCCGCGGTATCACGTGTGGCTAAGGTACATTACGCAGAGATTATCGCTAGTATCTCAAGTAAAAGTGCTGGACCTGGTACTCGTGCCAATATTGACGAGTTTACAGAAACTACCTCACAGGCGATTGAGGCGGTAGGTGGAGCTGCTAAAGGCAAGGCAATCATCATTCTAAATCCAGCTGAACCGCCACTGATGATGCGAGACACTATCTATACACTTAGTGATTTCGCTGACATCGAGCAAATTAAAGAGTCAGTGCAATCAATGGTGGATGCAGTACAGGCATATGTCCCAGGTTATCGATTAAAGCAACACGTACAGTTCGACCGCATTGAGGCCGATCGCCCGTTTAATATTCCTGGTGTTGGAGAACGTATGAGTGGGCTCAAGACTTCAATTTTCTTAGAAGTAGAGGGTGCCGCAAACTATCTGCCAGCTTATGCAGGTAACTTGGACATCATGACCAGCGCTGCATTACGTACCGCAGAGAAAATGGCTGTGCGTATGCTCGATTCTCAGGTTGAATAAGGATATCACCATGACTCAACAGAAAATTTACATCTCTGATGTGACACTGCGTGATGGTAGTCACGCGATCCGCCACCAGTATACAGTGGATCAAGTTAAGCAGATTGCACAAGCTCTGGATGATGCCAAGGTCGATTCTATCGAAGTTGCCCATGGTGATGGTTTACAGGGAAGTAGTTTCAATTACGGCTTTGGTGCTCATACGGATTTAGAATGGATTGAAGCCGTGGCTAGTGTGGTCAAGCATGCCAAGATTACAACATTACTCTTGCCAGGCATTGCTACTGTACATGATCTTAAGGCTGCCTATGAAGCGGGTGTGCGTGTGGTACGCGTTGCTACGCACTGCACGGAGGCTGACATTTCCAGACAGCACATCGAGTATGCGCGTCACTTAGGTATGGAGGCTGTTGGCTTCTTGATGATGAGTCACATGACTACACCGCAAAACTTGGCGCAGCAAGCCAAGTTAATGGAAAGTTATGGTGCGACAGTATGTTATGTAGTTGATTCTGGTGGTGCACTGAGCATGAATGGTGTACGGGATCGCTTCCGTGCCTTCAAGGACACGCTAAAACCCGAGACACAGACTGGAATACATGCACATCATAATTTGAGTCTAGGGGTAGCCAATAGCATTATTGCTGTAGAAAATGGTTGCGACCGTGTAGATGCAAGCTTAGCTGGCATGGGTGCTGGTGCTGGAAATGCGCCACTAGAAGTGTTTATTGCTGCTGCGGAACGGATGGGTTGGAATCACGGTACTGATCTTTATAAGTTGATGGATGCAGCCGATGACTTGGTTCGCCCATTACAAGATCGTCCTGTACGTGTTGATCGCGAGACTTTAGCTCTAGGGTATGCTGGTGTTTATAGTAGTTTCCTGCGTCATAGCGAGTTGGCTGCTCATAAATACGGGCTTAAAACTGTAGATATTTTAGTCGAACTTGGGCACCGTCGGATGGTTGGTGGTCAAGAAGACATGATCGTTGATGTAGCGCTTGATTTGCTCAAGCAGCAGGAACAAGCATGAATTCATTCTGACTAATAAGTATTCAGCAAATACTTACGGAATGGGGTATTACTTCGTCATTGTTTAGATGAACTTGAAACCAATGTAATGAAGTTACGTTGGTTTCTCTATTTCCCCTTTACTGTTCTGAGGAATGAGTTGAATATTTTTGAGATGATTATTGTTTAAACGCTAAAAAAGTATTCTCAGGATGAGAGATGGGGGGTATGATCTAGACTGAAACAGTCGGAATTATGTGAATTATCAAGGATGAGCTTTTGGGACAGAAGAAAGCCTCAAAATAAATTAAAAAATAATCATTATAATATCAGCCTCAAGGAAAAAGGATCTGCTGAGTTGATGCAAGAACAATATACACGCATTATATTTGATGGGCTCTACGAATTCGTTGGCCTTCTTGATGCCAAGGGAAATGTGCTTGAAGTCAACCAAGTCGCATTGGAAGGGGCAGGTATTACTCTAGAAGATATTCAAGGTAAACCGTTCTGGAAGACACCTTGGTGGCAACTTTCAAAAAAAACAATGGCCACCCAAAAGAGACTTATTGAAACTGCATCATCCGGTGAATTTGTTCGATGTGATGTTGAGATTCTTGGCAAGGCAGATGGTAAAGAAATAATAGCGGTCGATTTTTCATTGTTGCCAATTCGAAATGAAGAAGGTGAAATTATTTACCTTCTTGCTGAAGGGCGTAATATTACCGATAAAAAGAAAGCCGAAGCTATGCTGGCGTTAAAGAATCAGGAGCTAGAGCAATCAGTTGAATATATTCGAAAGCTAGATAAGCAGAAGAGTGATTTTTTTGCCAAGGTAAGCCATGAGTTGCGTACGCCACTGTCTTTAATTCTAGGACCACTGGAAGCTGTTATGGCAGCAGAGGCTGGAGGAGAATCACCTTATTGGAAACAGTTTGAGGTCATTCAACGTAACGCAAGAACCCTGTTGAAACAGGTTAATACATTGCTTGACTTGGCGAAAATAGATGCCCAGCAGATGGGGCTTTCCTATCGGAGAGTTGATCTCAGTCAGCTGACCCGTACTATCGGCTCGAATTTTGAAGGAATAGCCCAGCAAAAATCAATAACGTTTGATACTAAACTGCCCGCGCAGATGATGATTGCTGAAGTGGATGGTGAGAAATACGAACGTATTATCCTTAACTTACTTTCTAATGCTTTTAAATTTACTCCTGATGGGGGGCTTATCCGCTGCTGTCTTAGTTTTAATCTACCCAATTATGCTTTGATTACTGTGTCTGATAGTGGACCTGGTATTCCTCCTAAACTGCGTAAAGAGATATTTGAACGTTTCCACCAGTTAAATCAGGAAGGTCAACAAGCCACGCAGGGTACAGGCTTAGGTCTTTCTATTGTGAAAGAGTTCGTTGAGTTACACCGAGGAACAATTTCTGTAAGTGATGCCCCTGGCGGAGGAGCACTTTTTCAGGTAAAGCTACCACTGAATGCACCTGAAGATGCTTATGTTGCGAATAACACCTTACAGCGAAAAGATAATCCACAGGTCGTGGATTTTGATGAGTACCTTTTGCTGATGTCAAATGCGGTAGATGAGGCTGAGGTGCTTCCGTTTCAATCCGACCAGCCTCGGGTGCTAATCGTTGATGATAATCCAGATATGCGTGGTTTTATAAAGGACTGCCTAAGCAGCGACTATCAAGTGTATGTTGCAGCTGATGGAGCAAAGGCGCTGGAGTTGATGTCCAGCATGCCGCCAGACCTGTTGATTACAGACTTGATGATGCCTGTTATGAGTGGCGATATGATGATTAATCAAGTACGTAAAAAAGATGAACTTTCACATATTCCGATCATCGTGTTGTCGGCCAAGTCAGATGAAGAATTGCGTGTGAAATTGCTTTCTGAGTCTGTACAGGACTTTCTTCTTAAGCCATTCTCCGCTCATGAGCTACGAGCACGTGTAAGCAACCTGGTATCTATGAAGGTGGCAGGCGATGCACTGCGTGGGGAGCTATCCGATCAGGGAGATGATATCGCGGTACTTACTCACCGCCTGATTAGAAGTCGCCACCGCCTTCAGCAGAGTAATATTGCATTATCTGCCTCGGAAGCACGTTGGAAAGCAGTTTATGAAAACTCTGCAGCTGGCATTGTACTGACCGATCCGGAAAACCGAATACTCAATGCCAATCCTGCATTCCAACGCATGACAGGATATGAGGAAAAAGATTTGGCGAAACTTTCTATGGAGCAATTGACGCCACCTGGGGAAAGTGCACAGATGAAACAGCGTATTGCTAATTTGCTTCAGGGTGGAGGAGAGGAATACAATGTGGAACGCTCTTATCTATGCAAAAATGGTTCTACGATATGGGTTAATTCCCGTGTTTCGCTGATGCCTCCACGTTCCGGTGAGCCTCAAGTTATTCTGCAGATCATCGATGATATTACTGAAAGGAAGCAAGCACAGGAAGCTCTCAATCAATTGCAGCAACAACTTGTCCACGTTTCCCGATCGGCTACGATGGGGGAGTTTTCAGCCTATATTGCACACGAGATAAACCAACCACTCTCGGCGATCATGACTAATGCTAATGCTGGTACACGCTGGTTAGGTAAAGAGTCATATAACATCTCAGAGGCTAAAGAGGCATTCGCTCGCATTACCAGAGATTCCGACCGTGCAGCGGAAATTATCCGTATGATACGATCCTTTCTAAAGCGACAAGAGGCAGCGATCAAACGGATTGATCTAAAAGCAATGGTAGCAGATACAAATCTGATACTTAAGGCGCCTAGTCAGAGTAATAGTGTAAATTTAAATGTATTGGCCGATGAAGTACTTCCTGAAATATGGGGAGATGCTGTACAGATTCAACAGTTAGTATTAAATCTGGCTATGAACGCTATAGAAGCGATCAACCAAGGAGACTGTGAAATTAGGCAGCTAACGCTATCATTCTCTGGTAACGATACAGGTGATGCACTTATTATCTCTGTGAAGGACTCAGGTCCAGGTATTTCAGCTGGTAAGGTGTCGCAGTTATTTGATGCATTTTACACAACCAAAACAGAAGGATTTGGAATGGGGTTAGCAATTTGTCTTACAATCACTGAAGTACATAATGGAAAAATATGGGTGGAGTGCCCATTTGAGGGAGGTGCTTGTTTTATGGTAAGCATCCCTGCTAGAAAGGAATCAGATACATGAATAATCACGGATTTTTAATTTATATTCTCGATGATGATAATGCAGTACTGGAAGCCCTCAGCAGCTTGGTACGCTCGGTTGGCATGAGTGTTGAGTGTTTTTCATCTGCTAGCGCATTTTTTAACGATGTCAATTGGTCTACCTGTGGCTGTTTGATTCTGGATGTTCGTATGCCCGAGATGAGTGGCTTAGATGTGCAACGAAAACTAGCAGAGCTTGGTGAGCAGATCCCTATTATTTTCATTAGCGGCCATGGTGATATTCCAATGGCAGTTAAGGCGATCAAAGCGGGTGCGGTAGACTTCTTCACTAAACCATTTCGAGAAGAGGAACTGCTCGGTGCTATTCGTACTGCCCTCAAGTTAGCGCTTCAGCAGAGATCAAATGCTCCCCAAATTAGCGAGCTTAAAGAAAATTATGAAAGTCTCAGCAAACGCGAGCAACAGGTACTTAAGTTTGTCTTACAAGGATACCTAAATAAACAGACAGCATTAGAACTTGGTATATCGGAAGCTACTGTAAAAGTACACCGTTATAATATAATGAGAAAAATGAAAGTCTCCTCAGTCCAAGATCTAGTTCGAGTAACCGAGCGGTTTAAGAATAGTCTTAAGTAGTAATTCTTCATAGTGGGTTCTACGCTGGAACCTCAGATTTTTCCGTTACCTCACAGTTTCAGTTTGGCAACCAGTGCCATTCAGGTCAATAATTTTATTGCTGCTCTGGGAGGTTTAATACCTATTCAGCAAAATTTACAGCTAGACTGCCATCGATATTTTAGTCAGAACCACAACATATTTAGTATGAACTTCCGCTTCCAGTAATTCCTGCAATTAAATGTCTTGGCAATGTTCACCAACATAAATTACATTAAATATAACCCGAATCGCGGATAAGAAAATGACTTGAAAAATAAGAGGACTAGAGCCATCAGTTGAGTTACCACACAAAACCTAAAGCCCTAGTCCTGATGTTCAATAGTACCGAATTATTCTGCGTAATTGATGATTTCTTTCTGAAATTTGAAGCAACTTATTGGAAATTTCTCAAACAAAGCCGTCATTGATATTTAGTTGAAAATGCTTTTGCGAGATTAAAACATTTCCGTGCTATTGCACTCGATTTGATAAACTAGCACGCAATTATAAATCTATGATCCATATAGCCTGCATATTTATTTGGTGCAAAGCCAAATGAGGACACACCCTAGTTAGTGCTGTTTTTTATCTAATTTAATAACTTCTAAGTCTTTGCTAATTAATAAATTTTATAAAAATCAATATATTGTGCATGTAAACGAGGGATATTCTGATGACAATAAGAAACAGATGATTACTGATTTGCATCAATCCCTGTAACTAGGTCTGCAAGTTGTTTATTCCCTGTTTTTGCAAGAACCGTGTGATGCAGTAGAGAACTCACCTTTATGACAGACAGTTTTGGAATCAATAATTTTTGTCTTAATTTTCGTAAATATTGCTGTATATCATCGATACTAACCGAATCCATTTTGCGGAGATCCTCAATGAATAAATCAGGGATTGGAATATCTAAATAGATTGTCTGATTGAGCAAGCTGTATGAATACTCAAAATCACGGTTCTCAAATACATTAAATTTACTGCTTAAGAAGAACTGATCATTTTTATGGATCAATTTTTGCCGGTTATTTAAGTTTTTAGCTCGCTTGCTTTGTATATATAGCCACTCATTCACACTGTTGCCTGTTAAAAATGCGAGCATTAGGATCAAAGCACTTTTATTTTGATGTTCAGAGTAGTCCACATGAAGTCTTTTCAGTAGATGGTTCACGCTAGATGGATTCGGGAAAAAACTACTTGACGTGAGTAAATGTTCTTTGCGTTGAATATGTTTTGCAACAAGCGGTAGAACATAGCTTTGACTCGTTTCTGAGTGTGCTGCGAGTGGTGTGACGTCAGTTGGATTGATAACAATTTGCCGATTAATCGGCTCATCAATTAAGGTTTCTATATTTAGTGCTTTAGATTTAGCCCCTTTTTTGATTTCGATACTTTCTTCAATGAATTGTTCTTCATCAAGAAACTGATGTTGAAGCTGTGTATCGATACTTGCACGTGCAATCTTCGCTTTGTTTTTTAAAACGTAGTTAAAAGTAATGCGAATATCATTGAGTAGATTGCGATCAAACTCAGGCAATTCATCCGTATCTAATGTGATCAGATGTTGAATAAATTGTTCTAAGCTCTGTGTTGGATCTTGAAGATAGGTACTCCAGAGACGTTGATACTCTTCTGTATTATGATATTTTTTTCAGTATCTAAGTTTTTATTTGCAGTTCTAAAACGCTGAAATAAGCGCTTTACGGTATTGAAGTGTTCTGTGTGTGCTTGTTTAAAAAGATCTGGCTTGAGCTCAGGAAGAGCAATTAAATAAATGGCCGCTTTTAAAACTAGAATATTCCAATTTTTTGCATGCGTCTGCGATTCAGATAATTGCGCAATTGAATTGATATATGAAGTGATCGGTAAATTGCTAATCTTAACTTTTTTCGTGAAAGCGATTAATCAGTTAACTGAGCAATATCTAAAAGATTACAAACCATTTGTCGTCCTAGTTACTCACGTTGAGCAGCTTCAATAATTTCTTGCAGGTGATAAATTTTTTTTAAACTAAGAACAGCAGTTTCTAGTTTATGGTTCGTATAAAAAAAATAGGCTGATAGTAGAGCAAGTGGTTAATTGATTCCTGAAAAGGCGTTACGCTGCGATACTTTCTCTTGAAGTTGCTGTTTTTCCTGAGCGGATAAAAAGGCGATGCTCAAACCGTTTTGCTGCGCTTGTCGGATTTGTGCTTCGGATAAGCCTGCCTGTGGTGCTGCGTGTAAATATTCATGTTGAATATCAATGCCTTCAACCGCAGGATCGTCACTATTAATCGTGGCTAAAATGCCATGTTCAAGAAAGGTTTTAAGCGGATGTTGAGCAATATCGGCAACGGTACTGGTTTGCAGATTTGAGGTAATGCAGGACTCAATCCCGATCTGATATTTAACTAAATAATCTAGTAATTTTGCATCTTCCACAGCTTTCACCCCATGCCCGATACGGGTTGCACCGAGGGTTTGAATCGCTTGCCAAATACTGCTTGCACCAGCGGCTTCACCTGCATGGACGCTGATGTGCCAGCCTGCATCACGAGCTCGCTTGAAATGATCAATAAACAGTTCCCCTGGAAAGCCCAGTTCATCACCTGCCAAATCTAGTGCGGTAATCTGGTCACGATGAGTCAGTAAGGCATCCAGTTCTTGCTGACAGCGAGCCTGCCCAAAGGTACGACTCATAATACCGATGAGCTTAGCAGGAAGATCCAAGTAACGGCTGCCTTGCTGAACGCCATCAATCACGGCTTCGACTACCCCAGCCAGTGGAAGTTGATGGCTCATCGCCATATAAAAGGGTGAAAAGCGCAGTTCGACATAGTCCAAACCTTGTTGTGCTGCATCTTGCATATTTTCCCATGCGACACGACGGCAGGCTTCCAAATCACCCAAGACTTTCACGCCCCAGTCCAGTTTGTTTAGGAAGCTCAGCAGGTCTGGCTGATTATCCATGACCTGAACATGCGGTAGTAGTTTGGGCAGGGTGTTGGCAGGCAGTTGAATCTGGAATTGCTGCCCCAGTTCTAAAATGGTTTGCGGACGGATATTGCCATCGAGGTGGCGGTGTAAATCGGTGAGCGGGATATTTTTATCAATCATTATTATTCACCTAAGGGTTTATCTAGTCAGAAAAGCGTGATGTGCTCGCAGCATAATCGCAAGTGGATTCATTCGGCTACTGCATAATCATATATGCCGTAGTGAAGGCGATATTTTAAAAGAGATAAGCCTTTATTGAATGGGTTATGGAGTATTGTTCTATCCCCGCTGATGGACCTGAACAGTGCTAAGAACATACTTGTGCTTGGGCATGATCTAGCAGTAGGAATCACCGTCCTTAAGTATATATCTAGTTAATAATATATAAAAAACAATAAAACCCATATAAGATCATGTTTTTTAAATTATTTATATTTAATTATAATTTTATATATATAAGATAAATATACAAAAACTGACTAATAAAATTAACTAGCCAGTTTTTTCTTTTATTCAGTTTTATTGGTTTCAGGGTCTTTTGGAGGAGAGAGGATTTTTCCCCAAGCAATTGTACGTGACTCTAACTTATAATCTTTCTCAAATTGTCGAAGTGCAGCATGCTCAGGATAGCTTTCAACAGCCATTCCAATCAATTCAATTACCTTAGCCTCATCATCATTTAGACGATAGCGCTCTGCTAATTGAAGTATCATGCCCACTTCAAATATCTTTGGAAAACGAATTTTACCTTTATGATCTCTTTCTTTAAAGTATCGAGTTATACAATCATAATGGGACTGTAGATCCCAGCTAGGAGTAAGATTTAATAAATGAATTATTATTAAACCTTCTGTGCAAGATATTAATATTTCTTTTTCATAACATTTTATAAATTCTAGGTGTTTTTCTCTTTTGTTAGGATCTGAAAAAAAGTGATAATAAGCGATATAAAGAGCTATGTATGCACGTTTATCCTCTTTTTGAAAGGAATCTATTTTTCTCTCGACTTCATCTAGTACTTCAGTTAATTCTGTTACCGATGAATTTGGCACATGCTCCATACAGCTAGCTAGTTGAGAAAGAAAGCCTTTTAGTTTTTGGCTACCAGAGCCACGACTAAAATCAAGTTGCCAAATCCAATATTCAGGTGCTAATTCAACTTGCATGATGTTGGATCTTTCAAGATGATAGTCATACTGTTCTTTCTCAATTGTGGTTTGTCGCATAACAAACTCAATCAAAACATGTCTTGCTAGTCTCGATAAGCCTTGTAAAGTGAGCCATGTTTTATTTTCTATTCTACAGGTTTCTGTATACCTAGTTGGCCTATCTAATGGTTTTGGAAGTTTGTGTAAGTTGTGTATGTATTTTGATCTAGCTTGATACGCATTTTTTAGGGCAGTTGGGAGATCAAAACGAGATATGGGATTAATTATATTTTCGGTTTCTTCTCTATAGTATGCTGAATTAATATGCTTAATTGAAAATTCTATAAATCGTTTGCTTAGAGCCGTGTGTTCATTTAACAGGATCGCATTTCTAACTCTATCTGCTATAATTTCGTCAACACCATTCAAAGCTCTATCTAGGGGCTTCTTTTTCTTGGAATCATAATCTGACCATGTGGATTGATGTCCATCAAAATTTTGTGCCAGTGATTCAATAGATGCAACAAGTAGCGTATAGGCTAATTCAAAATCATCTGCAATACGTTGCATGCCAGTTACGTAGGTTCTGATTGAACTCATGACACCTAAATAGGTTTTTCTATCCAATCCTATTAACTGTTTAGTGAATTTAACTAAGAAGTTTTCATCTTCAGGTTGGCAGTAAATATTTTTATCAAATACTTGTTTTACTACTTCCCTTGGCGTTGAATGAGTAGTAACACCAAGTTGATCGCCAAGTAATCTGTCAGTGAGGTGGTAACTAGGGGAAGCTGTACAATTTAAAGTAAAAGATAGAATAGATGAAAAATCTAGTATAAAAAAAGATATACCATGTGAAACTAATACCCCAGGTCCATCTCCGAAGTCTTCCATTAACTCTTCAATTTCATAAATAGCAGCATTAGTTTCAGGAAAGTTTGAAATTGATAAAAGTGAACCTGCTGGAGTTTCTATTTTTTGATCACGACTAAACCTTAAATTGGTGTAAATTACACCTCTTAAATTATTCCTTAGACCTATCCCATTCTTAAACAACTTCCCTGAACATATTTGTAACATTGAATAATCCTAATTATGAGTTAACTCATTCAATATTCAGATATGTAGAAAAATAGATCAATAGCACTATTTAGAAAAAACTCATTTTTGAATAACTACAAATAGAATTATTTTCAAAAACTTTATATTTACAATTGAGACAATACTTTCTTAACGGCTAATAAAAAACCAGTCTTAAATATTAAGCGTCCATTTTCATCTTTCACCGCACCATGACTTGTAACAGTCCAGCCTTTACTAGCTATCTTACTCTCATTGATAGCATCCTTTAATGCTTCGATTTCACTGTTAACCAATATGCCATCTAAGGCAGGTAATAATTCTATTGCTGTTTGTGCATTTGGGGCGCTAGCTATAGAGTTTGGTCGCATATCAATAGTGACTTCTTTATTTTGTTTGAGTATGCTATTTTCAGTTTTATATTTATTTCTTTCAGCAATTATTTGACCAAATACTGCACGTAATGCAGGATCATCTAACCTTTTTAAAAGTTCCATATCTGAAGGCGTTTCATTTTTTCTTGAATGGGCTAAAGGTGGCTTTTTCATTGTGGTTTTAGCTTTAGTTGCCCAAGCATCGATAAGAAGGCGAAAATGTTCGCCTGATTTATTCCGTATACTTACTTCGCCAACACCACCCTCTGCTTTAGAAGCACGACCTATCGTTGCTATTGAGAAATCCTTATTTTCTGTATTAAACCTCTTTTCTAAAAGAGCATTAAGCTTATCTAAAGATATTTGCGTACGTTCGCTTTTATCTCTTTTCAAGTCTTCTAAAATCGTATTAATGTCAATTTGCATTTTAGAATTCACCTTATTTCGTATTGCTAGTTAAAGACTTAATGGGGATACCTTTGCTTGGCATATCTATTTGATGTTCTAATGCTTTTAGACCGTAAGCGTCCGCTGAATCCCATGCCTATTTTTTAATTTTGGTCGGATTTCCAGCGGTGTGGCAGTAATTCTTCT
>Ga0155634_1094_pt1 | contig 22184 bp, 27 predicted proteins | sample RifCSPhighO2_12_FD_107291 | JGI IMG/M metagenome (GOLD analysis project Ga0155634, IMG submission 107291) | Pseudomonadales bacterium RIFCSPHIGHO2_12_FULL_40_16
TACCATATCTGTATTCATCCGTGTAGATACTTTCCATCCAACAATTGCTCGTGAGAACACATCAATAATAAAGGCGGTATAGACCCAGCCTGAATTTGTTTGAATATAGGTAAAGTCAGCAACCCACAAGTGATTAGGCTGATCAGCTCTAAAATTCCGTTTCACCAAGTCAGGTGCTCGTTTTTGGTCATCTCGGCTACGGGTGGTTTGTTTGTTCTTACCTCGCCAAACACCTTGTATACCTAGCTTTTTCATTAATCGAGCAACAGTACAGCGTGCAATAATATAGCCTTCACGTTTCAGTTTTTGCCAGACTTTACGTACACCATATCGACCTGAACTTTCCTTCCAAATTCGTTTAATCTCCTCAGCATGATGCAAGTCATGTAAATCTCGCTTTGCTCGGTGTTCCCTTGCGAAGCAATGCTTCTCATCGCAGAGATCTAGAGTCCGGTAATAGGTTGAAGGTGCGATCGGTAAAATTCTACAAATCGCCTCGACTCCGTACAGCTCTTTATTATTATGGATAAAATTCACCATTATTTGTGTGGGCGGTCGAGCTCCGCCTGGGCGAAAAAAGCGGCTGCTTTACGTAGAATTTCATTGGCGCGTTGCAGTTCTTTATTTTCGCGTTCGAGTTGTTTGATACGTTCTTGATCAGATATCTGTTGTACTTTAACTGGATTTTGTTTATCTAAATATTTTTGATACCAAACACGTAGTGTTTCAAGAGTACAACCCTTGCGCAGTATACTGCTCAGGGAGCAATAGCGGTGATCGCAGCCCAATTCGATGGATAATCTTTTTCAGATTCAATCAATAATTGAACCGCTCTTTCTCTGATTTCAGGGGTATATTTTAATTTTGTCATCGGGATAGTCTCTCAGAATATTGACTCTCCGACAAACCTGGTACGGTTCACCTTACTAAATTTGATTTAATGGGATCTTCAAGTATTGGACTCCATTTTGACTGGTAGGTGGAAATTTACCTGCTGCCAAGTTAATTTGAATCGCATAAATCAATAACTGAGGTGGACTTAAAGTTGAGTCACGCTGCTGTCTCATATGTACAAAACTAGTTTTATCTACCTCTTGCTTAATATGAATATTTTCTTTTTTCTGTTGATCTACCGTACTTAAAAATTCATGTGATCTATAAGTCGGTGGATAATCGTGGCATAAATAAATTTTAGTGCTATTAGGAAATGCTAAAATTTTCATAATAGATTTATAAAGTTGATATGCATTTCCTCCTGGAAAATCACATCTCGCAGTACCAATATCTGTTGCGAATAATGTATCTCCGACAAAAATATGCTCCCCTACTTTAAAGGCAATATCTGCTGGAGTATGACCTGGAACATACAATGCCAGAGCCTGATGACCACACAATTCAAAGACTTCATCTTCTTCAAAGAAATAATCAAATTGAGATACTGTTGCTGGAGAAAGATCATAGACAGGATGAAACATCTCAAATACAGAGTGGATATGCTTACTTACCCCAATCTTTCCACCTAATTTTTGCTTTATATAAGTTGCAGCGGATAAGTGATCTGCATGAATATGGGTCTCTAAAATCCATTCAAGATGATATTGATGATCTTGAATATATTCAATAATTTCATCTGCATGCGATGTCGAAGTTCTCGCAGAATTAATCTCATAATCAAGCACTGAATCAATTACTGCACATTTTTTATTTTCTGTATCAGCAATCACATAACTAAACGTTGAACTTATTGGCTCTAAAAATGCTTGGATACTAAGCGCCATAAATAACCTCTATAAAATATTAATTTTAAAATTTATTTTGCAATCAACTGACTCGTCATGATGCATGCTGTACACAACATAATTGCTGCACAAATACGCTGTAAAATGGGTTGAGGAATATAATTAATTACCCATCTTCCCAGAATAAGCCCTAGGATCGACATCACAATAAAAGGGTAACTCGTTGCAGGTATATGCATGCCTTGATAAGCCATGATGCTGATTGTAGATATTGAAACCAAAGCAACCACCATCAAGGATGTTGCAATAATACTATGCAGTTTTATATCGCTACTCGCTGTCATTCCAGGAACTATAATAATCCCTCCCCCAATACCCAATAAGCCACTCAATAAACCTGAACTACCGCCTAAAAATCCGAGTTTCTTAAAACAGAGATATGTCCAATTGAGGCGATGAGTTTCAGAGTTAACCAGACATGGCGCACTTGATAGCATGCTGGTTGCTTTCGTTGATGAACTGGCTTTTCTCCAAAGCTGAATGGCTGAATAAAATAGAAAACAGACAAATCCTGTCAAACTTAGCGTTAAAGGAATATAGTTTGCCAGCAACAAACCTAGGGGAACTAAGCAAAAACCAATCACAGCCATATACAAGGCAGCTCGATAGCGAACGATACCCTTATTGAGTCCCTGAACTGCAGCCCAACTTGCAGATAAAGCAATCGCTAACAGAGCGATGGGCTTTGCCTCTTCAAAGCTATATCCTAACCCCATCATGAGAATAGGAAGTGCAACGATGCCCCCACCGCCCCCTGTTAAGCCTAGTAAAATTCCAACAAACAGACCAAAAATGACTGTAAGCATGGCCACCTCCATTAATTTCCATTAGAAACGAATGAAATTAAAGATTCAGGCATCAACATACTCTCAATGTCACACGTGGATGCCCAAAAGGTTATACAGGTTGTTCCTTCATTTGCTGAACCTGTCCAATTGAACTTTTCTCATCACTGACATCTCTGGCTTTTAGGCCAGGATGAACATGTAAAGGTTCAGCATCAATTGGAATAAGATCTTTTTTCACTTCTTTGGAACGTCTTACTAAAAAGTCAATCAGATGGTTACGGATCTGATAGTATTGAGGGTCATGGTGCATCGTTTCACGACTTCGATCACGAGGTAAAGTATTCACCACAATTTCAGCTACACAGGCTTGAGGTCCATTACTCATTAACATGATTTTATCTGCCAGTAAAATGGCTTCATCAATGTCATGAGTAATCATAAAGACTGTTTGTTTAGTCATTTCACAGATTTTGAGTAGCTCGTCTTGAATCACACCTCGTGTTAACGCATCCAAAGCACCAAATGGCTCATCCATCAGCAACATCTTAGGTTCTACTGAAAATGCCCGTGCGATGCCTACACGTTGTTTCATTCCACCTGAAAGCTCACTCGGCTTTTTCTTGCCTACATTTTTGAGTCCAACCAAATCTAAAAATTTAGATGCGTGTTCTAGAGTCTTCTGTTTGGACCAGTCTGGGTAACGTGATTTAATTGCAAAACACACATTTTCTTCAACTGAGAGCCAAGGCAACAAAGCATGGTTTTGAAAGACTATGCCACGATCTAGACTTGGCCCCTTAATCTCCTTACCTGCCATAATAGCAACGCCTTCACTGGCCTCTTCCAAACCTGCAATCACGTTTAAAATTGTACTTTTGCCACAACCTGAATGACCAATTACACAAACAAACTCACCTGGCATAATGCTAAAGTTAATATGTTCAAATACAGCAGGTTGATCTTCACGGTAGCGTTTTGCTAATCCTTCGACTTTGATAAAAGGTGTATTCATCTTATTCTCCGATTTATTCTACATAAGTCACTTTCTTTTGCAGTTGTCCAAACATCATGTCGAGTAACATCCCAATTAAACCAATTAGAAAGACTGCAAACACGACATTGCCAATTGATAGGTTATTCCATTGATTCCATACAAAGTAACCAATACCTGTACCCCCTACTAACATCTCAGCAGCAACAATCACGAGCCATGCAATCCCCATTGAAATTCGCATACCAGTAATGATGGTAGGTGCAGCAGCGGGTAAAACTACCAAGAAAGCTTTACGAAGTGGATTCACTTCTAGAACTCGCGCCACATTGAGCCAATCTTTACGTACAGCTGCTACACCAAAAGCGGTATTAATCAGCATCGGCCACAGTGAGCAAATGAAAATCACAAAAATGGCAGAAGTCGTTGAATCTTTGATGGTATAAAGTGCAATCGGCATCCAAGCTAAAGGAGAAATCGGTTTTAAAATCTGAATAAATGGATCAAGAACTTTGTATAGCAAAGGAGAATTACCAATCAAGAAACCCACAGGTATCGCAACCATTACCGCAAGTAAAAAACCAATCGCTACACGGCCCAGAGAATGCATCAACTGGATACCAATACCTTTGTCATTTGGACCATTGTCATAAAATGGATCTTTGAGCTGATTAATAGTGATATCAACAAACTGATTGGGTGTCGGCATGCCATTATTGGCTTTGACATTTCCATATTCATCTGGAATTTTTCCCATCAACTTTGCATATTCAGTTTGTTCACTGGTCATACCTGTCTTTGGTTTTGGCATTGTTGCGATTTGCCACACCATCAGAAGTGATAACATGAGAAAACAGGATAAAACCGCTGACTTTAATTTCAAGGACATGTGCAGTACTCCTATGATGTGCGTTTGATTTTGAAACTATTGATATAGGCATCGGGCTGGGTTGGATCAAAAACCTTCCCCATCACAATAATTTTTTTTCTCTTTTGATATTCGTTTGGATGGAATACACCCAATTCTTTCATTTGCTTTTCAGCATCTGTCATTAGGAAAATCTGCTTGGCAATATCTTGATAATTCACGTTTGCTTTGAGATAACCCCAACGCTTCATTTGGGTTAAGATCCAAATCGCCATCGAATCCCATGGCATTGGATCGAACCCTGCACGATTCGGTTGGTAAATTACATTACCCAAACCATCTGCAAAACGGCCTGTTAATGTCTGCCGGACCACAATTTCAGGTTGATTGAGATAATTTGGTTTTGAAATCACCTTAGAGATGTTCATCAAATTTTCTGGCTGATTCGCCAAATTCGCTGACTTCAAGATTGTGCGATACAATGCGGCAAAGGTATTCGGGTTTTGCTGAATAAAGGCTTGAGATGTTCCAAATGCACAACATGGATGACCATCCCAAATGTCTTTAGATAAAATATGAATAAACCCCACTTCTTCATAAACAGCACGTTGATTAAATGGGTCAGGGCCCAAGAATCCATCAATGTTTCCAGCTCGTAAATTTGCAATCATTTCCGCGGGTGGCGTCACTCGAATCTGAATATCTCGGTCTGGATTTAAACCATGCTCAGCCAAGTAGTAACGCAACAGAAAGTTGTGCATGGACTGCTCATAGGGAATTGCAAAACGGAAACCTTTCCAGTTTTTTGGGTCACGGTTATTTTTGTGCTTTAATGCCAAAGTAATACTTTGACCATTGGTGTTCTGAACTGATGCCACTCGCATAGGCTGAGCACTTGAACCAATCCCCATACTAATAAAAATAGGCATCGGTGCCAGAAAGTGTGAGGCATCCAGTTCATTGTTCAGCATTCGGTCGCGCACCAAAGCCCACCCTGCGACCTTTTGAAGTTGCACATTTAGACCTTGCTCCTTATAAAGTCCCATTGGATGCGCCATGATTAAAGGTGTGGCACAGGTAATTGGAATAAATCCAACATCCAGCGTTTTTTTCTCCAAAGGTCGTTTTTCTAAAGCCATGGCTTGTAAGGATTGAATAGGAAGTATTGAACTGATCGCAGCTAAAGCCGTACCAGCACCAACCGTTTTTAGAAATTGTCTTCGTGTTACTTCTTTCGGAAAAATTGCTTTCATCAATGCAGCTTCAACAAAATCATGTGAGTTCTGCTCAATCGCTGATTCGGTTACTTGAAGCGCAAGCTGATGCTCTGCCTCCGATGAATGTTGACCACATTGACATCTACCCAATGTTGAGTCTGAGGCATAGGGGCGATAACGGTTATGATGTTCCATATGCGTACTCCCTATTTATGAGCCATTTTAAATTCGGCTGTGATCGTTGTTTGATGGCGTTGTTGCATATGCAACATCCCTGTGTGATCTTCAATACTTTCCCAAGGCAGATCAGTTTTTGGTGAACCTTGGATTTCAATAAAAACCGTTTTGGTTTTAAGTTTGATCAACGGTATGCTGTGTTGATAGCCTGTATGCTCTTTCTCTAAAATATGATGTGAAATGGCTTGAGCTTGTTTAGCAATCGGCTCAATGAAACGACAAGGCGAACCATTTAAACTGATACAATCACCTAGTGCATAAATATCAGGTTGGCTTGTCTGTAATGTCATAGGGTCAACCACATAGCCATTTTCAAAGGCTAAACCCACTTGTTTAGCCAATCTTGAATCGGTTCTCAGGCCCAGTGAAACAATAATTAAATCAACTGTTAATGTCTCACCATGATCTAAATACAAAACTTTTTTACTGCCCTTTTCCTCAATTCTTTTAACTTGGGTATTACCATAGAACTGGATACCAATTTTCTCCTGCTCTCCGACAAGTTTCTGACCAGCACATGTCGGCAATAAAGTGGATAATGGATATGCATTACGTTCAATCAAATGCACGCGATGTCCCGAACTGGCTAAATCCTCTGCAAGTTCACACCCAATCATTCCTGCCCCGACCAATGCAATACTCGCCTCAGAGTTAAGTCGGTTTGAAAGCGCCTTCCAGTGATTTAAGTTATTGATACGCCAGCAAGTCTTTGGGGAAAATGGCGCGGGAAGAAAAGACTGTGCGCCTTGAGCAAGAATCAATTTGTGATAAGAAAACATACCACGTGTGGTGCGAATCATTTTTGCTTGCACATTGATTCCTGTTACAAAGCAATGTGTTACCAATTGAACATTTAGTCGTTTAGCTTTATCAATCGCACTTTCTTTCACTAACTGATCGGGGGTGCGCTGGCGGGAAAATGCAACAGAAAGCTCAGGCTTATGATAAACATTAGCCTCACACGCACTGATAATTGTAATTGGTCTATTTAAATCCAGGCGACGTATATTTTCAGCAGCAGACCAACCGGCTAAGCCAGCACCCACAATAATAATTTGCTCTGCTGAATTTTTAATAAATGGACTGCTATCGGCTGAGATTGATGTGTAATCAAGTGCCACATAGGGTTCAAAATCCAGTTTGGTTACACCGCATAAAGGGCACTCCCAGTCATCAGGAATATCCTCAAAACGCGTACCAGCAACTAGACCACTATCTGGATCGCCTAGGGCCTCGTCATAAATCAGACCACATGCTCGACAGATATATTTTTTCCATTCGATTGCTGTTGTTTGAGTGTTTTTCATGCTGGTAACTCCTCTTTAAGCAGTCGTTGCATTTCCCAGCGCAAATGTTTAATAGCAGGGGTGACAATCGCAACAAAATGGGCTTCTCGAATGCGACGTTGTGGAGCGGCCGTTTTTAAATATCCTCTGGCACCTTGATGCAGTAATGCAGATTGTGTCGCCCGTAAGGCTAATGATGCTCCTTCAGCACGTGCGTCCAAAACATCTAAAAATGCTTCTGCTGGGGCTGTAAGTGGCTGTTTAGCCAAACTCATTACCCGTGACAAAAGACTATCGAGTTCGAGTTGTAATTGTTCCGCTGAATCCTCTAAATATTGATTCACATGACCTAAAGGCTGACGAACTTCTAAAATAGAATCGATACTTCCAGCAACCAAGCCACTTGCCATCCCCGCCTGAAGTAAAACGAAGGCTTGTTTCACTTTTTGAATGAAAGGTTTTGCTGGCACAGCTATTAATTGATCGGGTGACACAAAATAGCTATCTAGATTAATTCTCCAAGTGCTAGTACCTTCCATTCCCGAGAATTCAGGACACTGACTTAATTTGACCCGTTCATCCAGATCAAGGATGAACATAATTTCATATGGCTCTTGTTGGTCATTGAGAGGTTCTACCATAGCGATTGCGCCACAATACTGACCGTATTGAATATGACTCACCCAAGGTAAAGTGCCAGACACCTCATAACCATCACCCACTTTTTTTGCCTTAAAGACCATTTTTTCAATGCCCGCAAATGCTTTCATTGGATTGGAAAGTGCAGTTCCTCCAAAGCTATTTCCTTCAGAATGATCTTTTAAACGTGCAATCAACGCAGGATTATTTGACTCTTGCATATATAAGCCGCAGACCATATGGCACCACATTAAAAATGCAGTTGAGCCACAAGTTTTTCCAACTTCATGCATCGCTAAAAGCGCCAGATCATAACGACTACCGTACATGTTTAAATGTGCCGATAAAGCCCCTGTTTGAGCCAATGCTTGCATGACATCTAAAGGATAATAGCCCTCATCAATGCTTTGAACTTTAGGTAACAGTTTTTCTTGGATGACAGATTTAATTTTCGTTAAGAATTGATCGGCATGCGGATGTTGTTCGATGTGAATATTTAAACTGGTCATTTGGTTATTCCTTCTCTTATCAGATTTAAAGCAATGTGATCAATCATGGAGTAGATGATTCACTGCTCGTTTAAATCATTTAACGGCTCTATGCCATAAGGATTGCAACCATTGTGCCAAGCATTAAAATTATTTTTTATTATTAATTTTCAATAATTTAATTTCTTAAAAAATTTTATAGTTCTTTATTTTGTCAAACATTATTTACAATGTCTGACATTTTGTACAAACGAACAAACTCAATTGGATTGTTCGTTCATTTTACCCAGACGATAACTAAACTGCCGTGGTGTCATTCCTAACAATTGCGCAGCTCGCGTTTTATTTCCACCCGCGCGCTCCAAAGCAGTCATCAATTCATTAATCTCATGTGAATCTGCTTTTGCATAGGGACGAATTGAAAAATTATTTGGCATTTCAGCTGGATATGGCATATGAAATGCAGCCGATGCTATAGGTGCGAGATGATGTCGTCTGCTCGGAAGGTGAATATTCTCTGCCTTATTTTGAGTTAAGAAAAATTGAATATCTTCTGAACTTACAATCGACTTATCACTAAGTAAAACCAGACGTTCAATAAAATTAGAAAGTTCTCGAATATTCCCAGGCCAAGTATGCTGTTGTAACTGATCCAATGCACTTTGATTTAAATGCAGATTTTTCTGATTGTTCTGATTCGTTTTATTTAAAAAATACATTGCCAGTAAAGGAATATCACTACGGCGTTCAGCTAAAGAAGGCAGTTGAATTGGAATTACATTGAGTCGATAGAATAAATCCTGTCTAAAGTTACCTATATTAACTTCATGCGCCAAATCCCTGTTAGTAGCTGCTACGACTCGAACACTGATTTTAATTTCAGACTTTCCTCCCAGACGCGTTAAAGTGCCTTCTTGTAGAGTTCTCAGCAGTTTGGTTTGCATCGGCATCGGCATTTCCCCAATCTCATCAAGGAAAATTGTCCCACCATTGGCCTGTTCAAAAAAACCAGCTCGCATACCGACTGCGCCAGTAAATGCTCCCTTCTCATGACCAAATAATTCAGATTCAAATAAGTTCTCAGGAATTGCAGCACAGTTAACTTTGATGAACGGTTCTTCTCGGCGTGGACTTGCCAGATGTAGCGCACGTGCGAATAACTCTTTGCCAGTACCAGATTCCCCCAATAAGAGAACGCTCGCATTGGCTTGTGAAACCTGTTCGATCGTGGTGATAGCTTTGAGAACTTGGGGGGATTTTCCAACAATACCATAACGTGTACTGTCCGAATGGAACATTTTTTTTAACCAATCATTTTGTAATGCCAACGCACTGGTTTTGTCTTCAATATGCTGATACATATACAAAATCTGGCTAATCATAGTGGTCAAGATTTTTAAGATCGTTAAATCATCATTCATCATCCGCCTTCTCAACCGAATACGATGACAAGCCAAGACCCCCACAGTTTTAGAATCCACCTGAATAGGCAAAGCATAAAAAGAGACTATTTCCTGAGGCAGATTTTCACGCTTAACACTACGCGCTAAAAAATTATGATCCTCATCGATGTTTTGAACAATAATGGTTTGTCCCATCTCTAAAACACTACCTGTGATCCCCTCACCTAGCGCATAGCGACCACGTTCAACTTCTTGACGCGTTAAACCATAGGCATATTTAATGCTACCAAATTTTTTATTGTCTTCTAATAAGATAATACGACCACGATTTAGTCCCAATAATTCAGACATAAGATGAAGGATTTCTCTAAATACAATTTGGGTATTTAGTTGCTTACTGGCCAAAGATGTCACTTGTTGTAAAAGCAACATTTCCTGGGTACGCCAATAGGCTGTTTCCGTATTGAGCTGGGTCACTTCGTTAACGTTATTGCTCATGTTAAACGTATCCCTTCTAATTCCATATTAATATTTAGGGATTGCTTCAGCAAAACCTGTACCAACTGGAGATTCTTATCAACTAAAATTTTGAAAAAACAACAATTATGCTCATTTAATGAGCACAAAGAAGCATTATACAACTACAGACTAACTGGATTAAGAGATGATTTGAATTCTACTTTGATGGCAACTAAACTGAAATTCTAACTAACTCTAAAGTGTATGTTTAATTGATCTCTATACGTTTTGTATTTAAATATAACTGTGAAACTGCTAAACCAATTTCAAAGAGCAAATACATAGGAACCGCAAGCATAATCATGCTCAGTGCATCGGGTGGTGTAATAAACATTGCTACAAAAAAACAGCCCACAATAACCAAGCGACGTTGTTGCTTCCAGACATGGACTGATACGATTTGATTGATAGAAAGTAAAAAAATTAAAATCGGAATTTCAAAGATCATTCCAAAGATAAAAAATAAACTCAAACAAAATTGAAGATAGCTTTGAATATCCGTCATTGGTAATACACTATCAGGACTAATACTCATAAAAAAATGGAGTGCTGTCGGTAAAACAAAATAATATGCCCCGCTCGCCCCTAGATAAAATAAACCAATCGCACATAAAAATAACGGCAATACCAGTCTCCGTTCAATATGTTTAAGGCCCGGTTTAATAAAGTTCCACAGGCAATACACCAATATTGGCAAGCTGATTAATACACTGACAAATAAAATGAGTTGAAGCGGCGCAACAAATGTTCCTGTAACCGTGGTTGCAATCATCTGACTTTGATTAGGTAATTGTTCAATTAGGGGTTGGGAAATCCACTCATATATAGTTTTGTGAAAAGGTAATAATCCAAGCACCAACAACATTACAAAACCAAGCATTTGAATCAAACATTTTCTTAAAGCACGAATGTGTCCTGTTATTGGTAAAATTGCAGTATCAGGTTCAGCAAGTACATATGATTTTTTCATTTAAGCTACCTCCTGCAAGTGCTGCTTTGAAGCGTTATGCTGCAAATTTTGTTGTATTTTCGCTGTCCAAATTTCCTGCTGCAATGCATGACTATGTAATTGATGGATTAAGCCAATAGTGCATAATTGATTCGAACGGATCCGAAATAGCTGCTGAATGAACAGACTGTGGTAAGGGGAAAAAGCAATTGGGTCAAGGTAGATATATTGCTTTCGAGACAATTCTATAGGACTACAATATTTTTCGATTTGTGCTTCTAAAGCATAAATATTGCTGTCAAAAACATACTTTGTCTTTTTATAAAAAGAACGCGCTTTTACCAAAACAAATGGTAGCTTTTCTGGACCCAGAATTAAAATTGCTAGAATGACAAACACAATGAATTCTGTGATGCTTACATTAAGCATAGCTATCCCTCCTTAAATCAGCACATCATGTTCTCCATTGCACTGACTACTTGTCCTGTGCAACTTGAGTTGTTTTGTGATTCTGCTTTAAGTCATCCTGAGAATTGCCGATCATGGCGGAATCATCATTGATACTGTGCCGAAAATCTTTCATTGCAGTACCTAAATCACGACCAAGAGTTTTAATACGTGAAGTACCAAACACCAAAATCAGTACAATCAGCAAGACCAAAATATGCCAAATGGATAATCCCATGAGATTTTCTCCCAAAAATTAACGTTGTGATAGAAAATATCTAAAGGCTCATGCATGAGCCTTTAGTCGTAACAGAATTAGTAACTCTTATATGGCAAGAATTTGCCTGAGAGGACGACATTGACACGGTCACCATTTGGATTGCTTTCACGCTGGATATCCATACTAAAATCAATCGCACTCATGATCCCGTCACCAAATTCTTCATGAATTAGTTCTTTAATGGTTGAACCGTAAACACTAACTACTTCATACCAACGGTAAATCAGTGGATCGGTTGGAACAGCTGTAGGTAATGACCCTTTGTAAGGGACAATTTGTAGCCATGCCACCGCTTCATCAGACAGATCAAATATTTCGCCCAATTTTTCAGCTTGTGCTTTATCAAAAGCCATTTGGCCTAGACAACCTGATGTCACCCACTCTTTTGATAAGCCAAGTTGCTCTGCAACGTCAGACCACTTTAAACCTTTCATGACTTTGGCTGAGATAATTTGTTCTGTGACCTGATTTCGATTTGTAATCATCATTTTTTCCTAAAATTTTATAAAAAGTGAAAATAAAGGCTTAGATAAATTCTATTTATTCACCCATTAAACTGATACTAAATGCGATAGGATTACGCATAGAATTGGCAACTGGTGAGTAGAAATTGGCATGTTTCACAATTTCATCCAATTCTTCACGTGTTGCATCCCCCTCAATTAACACTTTGACTCGAATCGCTTGGAAGCCCATTTCTTCAGGCGCTTTTAATGCACCACCTGCACCCCAAGCAGCAGGATTACCAATATCTGCTTCTAAGAAAATTTCTAGCTTGCTTAATGGGATACGTTTCCATGTCGCTACAGCTGTAATACCAACAGCTAAACACCCCCCCAAACCAGAAAGCACAATTTCACCTGGTGCTGGTGCGGTATCTTCACCAAATAAATGTAAAGGCTCATCCACCACAACAGGTTGATGGTTTCCTACATAACTTAAGCTTCGATACATGCCTTGCATGATGGTATGTACCTTATTTCCGCCCATGCTCTGTGGGTTATTACGGCCTTTTTCAGCAAAGGCCATTAAGCCATCACGGTCAATCGGTTTAAGATGAGTTTTTACAGTTTTAGCTTGCTCGATTACATCTGACATAGGTTTCACCTTTTAGGTTGATCAATTGGTTATGTCATGTAGATAGCAAACTGTGTGCCAATAATTTTTATTTAATAAAAACAATAATATAAATATTTTTTAGCATTTTTTTCTAATTCTTAATTAGACATTGATTACAAAGTTCGACATTTTGTCCGAAGTGTCAAATGCTATATATTCTATGTTGCTTAAAATCTTAGTACTGAAAAATGAGTTCATTAACGAGGCCAATCTAAGAAAAATAAAAATTTCAAAAAAATAGTTATCAAACAGCTTTGTTGCATAAAGCCTTTAAAGGCAAAGCTCTCCTAGGCGCCTCAAATTTAAGTGACAACTTGGGTATAAGGTCGGCCTAATTCTGTAAATGGCGGATTCAAGCGGCAAGTGCAACAGTATAAAAACCAGCCATAACTTCACTCGGTGTATACCAACCTAGTGTTTTTCTAGGACGATGGTTGAGTGCAAATTCTATCTGCTCTATTTGTTCGTTTGACACGCCATCAAACGATGATGATTTTGGCAGATATCCACGGATTAAACCATTCGTATTTTCATTTCTAGCTCGCTGAATAGACTTGTAAGGATCAGCAAAATACGTCTCTATGCCAGCATCAGTAATTCTTTTGTGTTCGGAAAATTCTTTGCCATTATCAAATGTCACACTATAAGCATGGCTCATTTGTAAACGATCTAATGCACAAGTAATCGTTTGAGAGGATGCTCTTGTTGGCCCTAAATGAACAATATGTACATACAGGCTCTTTCGATCAACGAGAGTCAATAAAGCACCTTTATGATGTTTACCAATCACCGTGTTACCTTCGAAATCTCCTAAACGTTGTCGTTGATCAATGTCCTGGTCTCGGCAGTGAATACTTGTTTTATCAATGATTTGACCCCTACGATCCGTGTTTTTGTAACCGCGTTTTCGATATTTCTTCTGATGCCTTAAATGTAGATGAAGTTTACCGCCTTTTGATTTATCTTGATAAATGTACTGGTAAATCCACTCATGTGAAGGTACATCCAGCCAACCGCGTTGTGTTAAAGCACCTGAAATTTGTTCGGGTGACCAGTCCAAACCAATCAAATAATTAATATAAGCGAAGGCAAATGCTGTCATTGATGATGAAGGACGGTACCGTCTTTGACTTGCAAATTTAGCTGCCTGTTGAGCTCTATATCCACGTTGCCCAGTATTTCTTTTTAATTCACGGTAGATGGTTGATCGTGAACGTCCTAACTCCCAAGCAAGGGTAGCGATTGAACTTTTACTTTTCAAAGTAGCATAAATTTCGTATCTTTCATCTTGAGAAAGTTGGGTTTATTTCTTCATTGTGTGCTTTCCAATTGCGAGTTGAAAAAGTCCAATGATTCTACGAATACACCTAACTTTTTCAACTAACTACAAATGTGTCGCACTTGGGATTTGAATCTGCGCTTCTATCATTCGTTTGATTCTTTTATATAAATAATAAAGTAGATCTCTGTTTTCGATGAAATTTTATAAAATTCATTATTAGACCTGTAGAAAAAACTTATCAAAAGAAGTATTGGTTAATCTTTTTCTTCAACTTCGTCCTTAAACTCAAACAAATCATTCATCGTACAGTTAAAGTATTTACATAACTTATCAGCGACTGGCAATTCGATACGTATAGCACGGTCATAATACATACTTGTCAGCGTATTACGATTGATGCCTGTCGCATGTACCACATCACTTAATTTTAAAATTCTTCGATCGCCCATGAGGCTGGATAACTTACAAGTAATCATATATCAATTCATTTACAAAAAAATAACCTACTAAAAGTTATTTTAAGTTGTTGACTGAGTAATACTCTGCTAAAATTAACCTACAGCAGACTATTACAACTTATAGAAAGCATAATTTATCTATTTCAACTAAATTATAACTTTTTAAATATAAGGATTGAAGCTGCATTAGATTATTTTGTGGAGATGACCGCCATGTTGCCAAATGAGTTATGGATCAGCCAGCAAGCTCGTGACTTGGGAAATCAACTAATTAAAGAAATGAACATCGATAGGGGTTATGGAATGGCTAATTTTCTTGGAGTCAATTCTTGCTATGATAATCATCAGGCTGTACTTATTTGGACATTTCAACTGCTTGAAAGGGAACCTAACTTAAATGAATTAGCAGAAATTAAAAAATATTTTCTTTTAATCTTTCCAGATAGTGTTTATCAATTAGCCTAAGTTGTTTTTAAAAATTATTTTTTTATATAAAAACACTAAATCAAAGAAAACTTTCTTTAAAATACCTATTAATTCAAATTCATACGATTTACAGAATATATGAAGCATAAATTCTTGTTCATGCCCACACTTAGATCTGCAGCTTCGAGGGCTAGTTTTTGTTGAACCACTGAGAACAAGGACATTAAACAGCCTACTATATTTTTCCAAAGAGTGGTGTAGGAACTTTTTCATTATTGCTAATCATATCAGCGACAACATCAGCACCGAGCTCCTCTATTGCTGAGAATGCTTTAGACTGATCCGCATCATGCCAAGACAATGATGGAAACTCAGCACACAATCCAACATACCCATTATCTTCTGCTGACCATTTAACACGGTAAGTATATTGTTTACTATCCATTTGACATCCCATCATGTTTTATGTTTAAAAGTACGATTTTCACTTACTAGTACTTAAATAATCACCCCACCACTGCATCATTTCAGTCCGTTGAGCTAAATAGTCAGCGTGATTATAGCTGGCACGGGTACGGTTCTTATCAATATGTGAAAGTTGTGCCTCAATCCAATTATCTTGGAACAAACCTGAGTCATTCAAAATGGTACTAAAAGTTGAACGTAATCCATGAGAAGATAGTTGATGTTTGCCATACCCCATCTTACGTATGGCCATATTTAGAGTATTAAAATGAATCGGTTGATTGTGTTTGCGAGGGCTAGCAAAAAGGTATTTTTCACCGTATGACCACTGCATGACGTCTTTCAAAATCTCTAAAGCCTGATTTGAAAGTGGAACTAAAAAATCTGGAATCTCATGGCCTAATATGACTTTTCGTCGAAACTGTTTAATATGCAAGGCAGGTATTTTCCATATTTTTTCATTTAAATCAAAATGATGAGGCTCAGACAATAACAATTCAGCCCCTCGCACTCCAGTATATAATTTAAACATCAGTGCTTTTTTAATAATCGGATGGGCATCCAATTTTTGTAATTTATACTTAAAATCAGATATATCCTCCGCTTTCAAATACGGATAATTCTTCTTGATTTTACTGTTAATGGCGATTTTATTTAAACCATGCGCGATGTTGAATTCACAATAACCCATCGCTACAGCGTAGTCATAAATTTGGTTCAAATAACTACAAGCTTTCTTGACAGGTTCTTTTACTTGGCGTCCCTCTATTTTTTTGATTACTGAAACCAGGTCATAACGCTTGATGTTTTGAAAAGGTAAATCCTGAAGGTCTGGATAAATATCTTGCTGTAAGCATCTTTCTGCTAACTGTAGTACACCACAGCGGGGTAGATCGTTGAAAGCATTCTTCAGTTTGAACTGTAACCACTCCTCCCCGACCTTACCAAAGGTGATGACATTAGAGGCAGTATCATGTTCAAAACAGAAATTATTGTCTTTAAAGTCATCTCTGACTTGTCGTGCCTTTTTCAGTGATAAATCAGGATAAAGACCTAACTGAATGCGTCGACGTTTTTTAGTTTGTGGATTTGTATAGCGATAGCACCAAGATTTTCTTCCACTCGGTTCAATCTTCAGGCTAAGCCCATCTTCATCAGATAAAAAACAGGTTTTTTCCTTGCAATGAGCTTGGCGAACTTTAATTTCAGTAAGACTCATGGAATTTAAATGAAACCTAATAAGGGGTTGATTGTATCAATTATATCAAAATAGAAAGCTTTATATATGATGCGTAGGCTACGCATCATATAAAATTGTAATACACTGTTTTATATATTTATTGTTATTAGTATTTTTATTTTAGTAACCATCTTAAGTCCCATCTCTACTTAATATGTAAGATGAGATAAATAAGCAGCTAATTACACTAACCTGAGTTAGATATAAAAAAAGAGTAGAAAAAAATCCGGTGGTGTTTTAAAAAGTATGCTGACATTAAATGAAGCCATTATTGATGTAAAAGAAGGTTAAGTCGAAGGCTTTAAAATGGTTTTCAAGCTTTTTGGAGAAATTACAACTTCTTCTAAAACCACGTCTTATTCGATGCCTTATTTGCAAGGCTCTAGACTAGCAGATTTGCACTTAGTTTTACCTAATGAGGTCCCACAACTCTGTTGCTAGCTCATTAGGCTCCCTCATCCAACGCCATTCTGTTTCTTTAAGATGATAATCAAAATACTCTTTTGATATACCGTTGAACTTTGCTAGCCTTCTTTTACAAAAGCTCCAGAATGATTCTATTCCATTTATATGACATTGTCCTCTAGCAAATTCATTCACTCCATGATTTACTCTAAAATGCTTTGAGTAACCAACATCTACCAAACCATTGTATCCACGCCAACCATCACTATAAATTACACTTTCAAGTGCAACTTTACCTAAGATAACTTTTTGTAATGTAGTCTTTTTACAATCAGGGACTATTTCTGTATAAACTCGACCATTCCTTTCAAATATTCCAAATACAGGTTGTTTTAAAGTACCTCGACCTCGCTTCAACTTCCCATGAAAACCACGTTGTCTTTTTGCCCTAAAATAGCTCTCATCAATTTCAATAGAACCTACAAACTTTGCTCTTAAATCTGTTTGATGATCGTAGATTGCTTTTCTAAAAAGCATGTACCAATAGTTGATGGTATTACGGTTCAAGTTAAGCAATAAGGCTGTTTTAGAAGCAGGAATATCAATGCAAAAGCACTGAATAATTTTTTAAATCTTATAGTGACTTAATTTACTGTTTTCTATCATGATTCTAGACTAACATATCTATTCTGCTAGTCTAGAGCCTTAATAAATAAGAGTATCCATGTCTATCCTCAACTTTACTTATTTTCAGATAGCAACCAATCGAGAGCACTCATTTTTACAATACCATTATAATTTGCTTCAGTCCCTATCGTGTCTAAGGTAAGTAAATATTTGGGATACGAATCAGAAATTTTCTGTAATGGACGTAACTCTCGGCTGAGTGTCTCTTCATTGAGCGTTTCTAATGCCACTTGATAATAAGTTAAATTCTGTAAAGTATCGACAGCAACAAAATCAATTTCATATTCATCAACACGCCCTACATAGACGGTATAACCTCGTCTGACAAGCTCAAGATAAATCACATTTTCTAAGATATGACCTTGATCAGCATTAGCATCAGGCAACATAATCCGGCGCAATCCGACATCAACTAAATAGTATTTTTCAGAGGATTGTAATAACTCACGCCCGCGTACTTTAAATTGTGCGGCACTATAAAATAACAAACTGTCCTGTAAGCCCTGAATATAGCGTTTTACTGTTTCAAATGAAATTTTAACCCCACTTGAAACAAAGGTATTTTTAATTTTATTGATAGAAATAGGTGAGCCTGTCACGCTTGCCAAATATCTTGCGACACGCTCGAGAGAGTTAATATCGGCAGTATTCAAACGGGGAATAACATCTTTAAACATTACACTGGCATAGACCGCTTGCAAGTAATCATAAGTTTCCTGCTGGCTAGTCATGGCAAGCGTATAAGGGAAACTACTGCGCGTATACATGGCATACAAATCACGATTGGATAATTGTTGGATGATCGGATTATTTTCAATATGCCACTGTTTAAATTCTTGGAATGACAGAGGTAGAACATGTTGCTCGATATAGCGTCCTGTAAGTAAAGTCGCAAGTTCTCCACTTAGAAAGAATGCATTTGAGCCTGTAATATATAAATCGATATAATCCCGAACATATAAAGAGTCGACTACTTTCTCAAAATTTGTAACATGTTGTATTTCATCTAAAAAAACATAGTTTTTTTTACTTTTATCAACTTTGGACAATACATAATCATGTAGTTTACGGTAATCGGTGAGTTCTTCAAATTCCATAAATTCGAAGTTGATGGCAATGATGTTTTCGGCTTGTACACCCTGTGCTTTTAGGTCTTGTTGAAACATCGCCAATAAGGTGGATTTTCCAGAGCGACGCACACCTGAAAGTACTTTAATGACATCACGGTCTTGCCATGTATTCAGAAATTTTAAGTAGCCATCACGTCGAATATTAGCGCTTCTCATTATTTACACTTAGAATCTAAAGTTTTAATAAATTCTATCAAATTTTAGAACGTATATGTAAATATATTTAATTTTAAAAAAAATTTAAAGGTTAAGTGAAACACTCAAAGCTGCTGTTAAAGTATGCGGATAGTAAATGTAACAAAAATCTAGATTCTATCTTTTTTGATTATTTTCCATGTCATGTTATGTCATTGATGCTGCGACTTAACGGCTATATAAATTAAGTGAAAAGTAAATGGAACTAAGATGTTAACTAGAGTGGAACTCATTTTTGTTGTACTAATGGTATCAGCCTTATTGCGCATGAAATGCTAAAAGGTTTATTTTTTAAGATCATCAGATTAAGTGCATTTTGATAATGAATAAAGCTCCGTGTGGCGCTTTATTCATCCTAGCCATTCAATATTGCAAAATGCGATAAAATGTTATGCATGTGATCACCCACACTCGAATTATAGAAGCAATGCAAAAGTGGCCACAGGCTGAAACGGCATTAGATGGTTGGTATCGAACCATAAAGGCAAACGATCCGAAAGATTTTGCTGAGATGAAACATCTCTTTCCAGAGGTCGATAAAGTTGGAAAGTTCCATGTATTCGATATTGGCGGGAACAAGATCCGACTTATTGCAGTCGTGATGTATCAAGCAAAACGTGTGTATATCCGTGATGTCTTGTACCATAAAGAATATGACAAAGGTCATTGGAAGGAAGGTTAGTATGAACGCGATGATTAAACAGGCCGTAGACCACTGGCACTGCGTTGCACCATTGCTCAGCAAGCCAGAAAATGAAGACGACTTTCATACACTTGTTGAAGCTTTAGATGAACTTTTAGATACTGTTGGTGATGACGAGTCCCATCCTTTAATGGGGCTTACTCATCAGCTTGGTGATTTGGTTTCTGATTATGAAAATGAGCATCTTCCTATGCCTAAAGGGGACGGTCGTGCTGCTTTGGCTTTTTTGATGGAGCAACATGGTTTAGGTCAGTCTGACTTAACAGAGGTTGCAACACCATCAGTGATTTCTGAGATTTTAAGTGGTAAACGCCAACTGAATATTCGTCATATTAAGGCATTGTCTGAGCGGTTTAATGTATCGGCAGATACGTTTTTCTAAAAGAGAGGTGGATCAGGAAATTTGGCTCAATTAGGGGTACTTTGCCTTTCAAATCTTTGTGCAACAAAGCCCAGAGAATCTATAAATGATAGTGCGTAAGTCCTAGAGTATATAAAATGAACCGTACCGGGTTTGTCGGAGACTTTTTGTTTAAGTTAGGCCACCTGACCTAACGGGTTAATTTTATCATAGTACATCGCTTCAAAATCAAAAGGTGATACATAACCTAGTGAACTATGTATACGTTCTTTATTGAACCAATCTACCAAATTTAATGTGGCAAGTTGTATATCACCCAAACCACGCCAATCTGCTTTTAAATATTCAATCACCTCTGTTTTGTACAACCCATTCACTGTTTCAGCCAATGCATTATCGTATGAATCCCCCGTAGTGCCGACTGATGCTCGTAAATTCGCTGCTTCTAAACGGTTGGTATAGCGAATTGAAAGATACTGTACGCCTCTGTCACTATGATGAATCACGTTATTTGGCATTCCTCGATCATGCAATGCCTGCTCAAGTGCAGCGAGCACCATGTCGGTATTCATCCGTGTTGATACTTTCCATCCAACAATTGCTCGTGAGAACACATCAATAATAAATGCGGTATAGACCCAGCCTGAATTGGTTTGAATATACGTGAAGTCGGCCACCCACAAGTGATCAGGATGATCAGCTTTAAAATTGCGTTTTACTAAATCATCTGCTGATTTTTGATCATCTCGGCTACGCGTTGTTTGTTTATTCTTACCACGCCAAACACCTTGTATACCTAGCTGTTGCATCAATCGAGCAACTGTACAACGTGCAATAACATAGCCTTCGTGTCTTAGTTTTTGCCAGACTTTGCGCACACCATAACGACCTGAACTTTCTTTCCAAATACGTTTAATCTGTTCAGCATGATGTTGATCATGTAGATCTCGTTTCGCTCGATGTTCCCTTGCGAAGCAATGCTTCTCATCGCAGAGATCTAGAGTCCGGTAATAAGTTGAAGGTGCGATAGGTAAAATCCTACAAATCGCCTCGACTCCGTACGGCTCTTTATTATTATGGATAAAATCCATCATTATTTGTGTGGGCGGTCGAGCTCCGCCTGGGCGAAAAAAGCGGCTGCTTTGCGTAGAATTTCATTGGCACGTTGCAGCTCTTTATTTTCACGTTCGAGCTGTTTAATACGTTCTTGATCTGAAAGCTGCTGTACTTTAACTGGATTTTGTTGATCCAAATATTTTTGATGCCAGGAACGTAGTGTTTCAGGGGTACAACCAATTTTAGGTGCAATTGCTGTGATTGCAGCCCAAGTAGAAGGATAATCTTTTTCGGATTCAATCAATAATTGAACCGCTCTGTCTCTGATTTCAGGAGTATATTTTGGTTTTGTCATTGGGACATTCTCTCAAGAAAAATGGTCTCCGACAAACCCGGTACGGTTCATTAGCCCGATTTCTAAAAACCTCATCTTTTAGATAGTCGGTGAGATAAACCTTATATATGCTTGATTTTTCTCTAAACTTATTCAGAATTTTATCTAATTTATTTTGATCGTAATCTTGCTTTGATTCTCTATAAAAGTCTAAAAAAACATTAGTATCGATAAAAATGTGGTGCATTAACAATCCCCCTATTTAAATTATATAGATTCGCTAAAATTAACATAATACACCTTATACGAAATGTTTGTGTTAGAACCCATTTAAAGTGTCTATATTCTCACCAATAAAAATGTCTGGTTTATGATGGTTTTTATCACCATGGACTGGATATAAAATATAGAT
>Ga0155634_1069_pt1 | contig 20614 bp, 23 predicted proteins | sample RifCSPhighO2_12_FD_107291 | JGI IMG/M metagenome (GOLD analysis project Ga0155634, IMG submission 107291) | Pseudomonadales bacterium RIFCSPHIGHO2_12_FULL_40_16
TTTTAAGACACCAAATCAAATGGCCGAAGACTTTTATAAGTTGGCTGCCTAGAATCTCCCAAGGGAAAGTCTCCTGATAATTCAGCGTATATCAGTGTAGCAAGTTGCTACACAGTCATATAACGTCTTTTCCAAATATTTCATTCAATCGTTTTCTATTTTCTTTTACAAAATTTGGATTATTTTTTAATTTATATTTCATTTCTTTCTTAAATTCACTCATTGAACTGCCAGCTACAGCAAAATCCATTTGGAACATAATATCATTAACTATCACATTTGCTTGAGATTCAGTTAAGCACCCTTCTGTCTTAAACCACTTACTAAACTGTTTATAATTTGGGTCGTTTGCATATATATACCAAGACCTTACAGTCATATCGAACTTCGCACCTAATTCTTTAACAAGCGCATTATCATCAAAATTGACATCTAAATAGATTTGAGTCTTATCATTAGTATTAGATACAACAACTTCAGTGGCATGCCTATTAAGAATTTTAAATCGAACTCCGACAATAGGTCGACCTTTCTTGATGGTATCGTATTCTAATTGAAGACTAGTCCTTTCATTAATTTCTTCAATAATTTTGTCTAAAACGTATCGTCTAAAATCAACCCAACGATCGTATTTTTTCTCCCCAATATCAATTAATGCTTTGATATTCTCAAGTGAAAGTTCAACCTCATAAGAATCTTGATTAGCATACTTAAATTCATTTTTGATAAAGTATGAATACAAACTCATACTGGTTACAGAGTCCAAAGCAAATAAATCTTTCAATTGATAGGTTGTAAAATTTCCATTTGCTAAACGAGTAAAATATGGAAGTACTTCACTGGTGAAACGTATCTGCAAAGCATTTTTAGCATCATCTTCCCAACGGAGTTCACGAATAATTGGTACTACTGAGTGTACTTTTTTAACTTTACGCTTATTATCATCCACGGACTCTTCAATTACAAAATGAGCTACTCGTGATGATAATTCTTTATAAATACGATCAATAGCAACATTAATGGAATTCTTCTTATCTAATCCTAATAGTTCGCCTAAATCATCTTTATGCAAATAAATATAAGTTTGCTCTGTAATTTCACGATCTTGATTATTCTTCTCACCATAATTCGCAACAGCCATTGCATAAAGTAGAGCTTTATACTCATTAGATGATAATTCAATTGGTCTAATCAAACGGTTACTAGTGCTGACTACTCCATTATGTCGAATATTACCAATACAATAAGGTAGATGTTCTAATTCTTCTGGTTCGTTGTGATTGCTCATGAGTGGAAAGATTAAAATATTTTCTACATGTTATACACAAAAGTGGAAGAAGATGCAAACCGCTCACTATTTTCTCTTCCTTACATTAAATTAACTCAGTTTATGCCCATCAAACACCTTAAGAGTGGAAGAAGTGTCACTATTAAAGTGCAATTTTGATACTATTCAGCCTTATGGTGGAATAAATATAAAATTAAACACTTTTAAGTGACGATTCTTCCACCTTTGATAATTCATCCGTGTCGCTAAAGCAATCAATTTGAAAGTAGGAATACCCTACAGCACCACTAAAGTGGAATCAAAAAACAAATTTTCCACCATTAAAGTGACAAGCCTTCCACCATTCCGATATTCTTGACTATCAAACATCATATTATCAATTAAATTTTATACAAATAGTTTATCCACAGAATAAAAAACATCTAATGACAAGTCTTCCACCTTTATTTCAATAAAAACAAACTTATCAACATCACAAGCAGTTGAATTGTATTGTTTTAAATTAAAAAAACCACCTTAAAATAAATCACAATGACAAGTCTTCCACCATAGTGACATACCTTCCACTTATTGGTGACATACCTTCCACTCATTAGTGACAAACCTTCCACTTATCGGTGACAGGCCTTCCACTTATCAATGACAGGCCTTCCACTTATTAGTGACACGCCTTCCACTTTTAAAATTCTATCTATTTGTTTTTAAACAAATAAAATTTGTCTAATTATAATTAACTAATTAATACTAATTAATACTAATTAAAATTAGCTAGCTATATTTTTAAAAAAAGTTAAGAAATGTTTTTGCTACATCTTTTGAATTCAAAAGATAAAAATATGACAAAGGAACTGTAGCAAGTTGCTACAAATATCTTTATATTAAATGAAATCAAAGTAAATTCCTTAAGACAAATATGTCAACTAAAATCATTGCTGTAGCTAATCATAAAGGTGGTTGCGGGAAAACAACTACTGTAGTACATCTTGCTTCAGAACTTGCTGAATTAGGAAATAAGGTCTTAGTAATTGATCTGGATCCACAAGCAAATGCAAGTTTACATATAGGATTAAGACATCCTAGCGAAGTTGAAACTACATCAGCTGAATTACTTATTGGTGATATAAGTCTATTATCGGAAGCATTAGAAGAAGAAACAAAATTTAAAAATGTTTCATTAATATATGGCTCATTAACTCTTGGTAAAACTGAAGATCAATTGAAAGATGATGCACCAAGACCAACCGAGGAACTTTCAAATAAATTGGAAATTCTAGAAGGATTATATGACTACATTCTTATTGATTGCCCTCCGAGCTTAAAATTATTAACCAGCAATGCTTTAGCGGCTTCGACACATGTTATTGTTCCAATCGAATCTGGTTCACAATACGGTCTCTATGGTGTTACTGATTTAATTAATCATTTAAGTAAAATTAGAAGAGTTAACCCTGAATTAGAACTCTTAGGTGCTTTATTAATTAAACATGATGAGCGTCAGAATGTATGTAAATTAATAAAAGATGAAGCATTTAATCAAGTTGGAGAATTATTGCATACCACAATTCCCATGAGCACTAAAGTTAATCAAGCTGCAATTTTGCAACAACCTTTATTATCTGTTGATAAAAATTCAAAAGTTCGAAAAGCTTTTGAAACTTTAGCAAAAGAAATTGTTCAGCGTGTCAAATAATATAATTCTGGAAATACTATGGTAAGTAATAAAGAGATATTGGCTAAACGTCTTCAGCAAAATACTCAAAAGCATCAACATGCCCAAAAAGAGCATATTAATGATGTCAAAGAGCTAAGACGTAATGTACAAATTACAGATATTCAGGCTAGCCCTAACCAGCCTCGAAAACTCTTTAATCAACAAGATATTGAAGATTTAGCAGCATCAATTGAGGAAATTGGGCTATTACAACCAATTGCAGTTCGTAGAATAAATGATAAATATGAGTTGATTGCTGGTGAAAGACGAATGAAAGCCCACCAATTTCTCAATAAGAACACCATTGAAGTAATCATTATTGATGCATCGGATGAAGAAGTTGCTTTATTAACATTAGCTGAAAATTTAAAGCGAGAAGATCTGACAGATTATGAAATATATGTTGGATTAACTTCTTTGGATGAAAAATTAAAAAAAAATAAGCAGAAGTTAGCAAAGTCATTAGGTATGAATCGTGAAGATATGTATAAATATTTATCTTTTGAAAAATTACCTGAAGAGTTGATTGAAGATTTGGAAAAACAGCCCTCATTATTAGCACGGACCGCTGCTACAGCAGTGAAAAAGTTTCTATCAGATCATGATGAAAACCATGAAAATGCTAAAGAAGCATTATTCGAAGCATGGTCAAAATTGCTTAAAAAAGAAGTTGAACAGACAAAACTCGCATCACTAGCTGAAAAAATCTTTAAGTCAAGAGAAACGAAAGAAGTAATTAAAACTTCAATTGTACATAAAATTGAATATGATGGGAAAGTTGCTGGTAATATCAAATTTGACCATAATACATTAAAGGTATCTTTAAAAATCGGACAATTTGATGATCAAAATTTACAAGAATTAGAAGCTTTCCTAAAACGAATGTTAGAAAAATAAAGTAAAAAAATAGTGTAGCAAGTTGCTACACTATTTTTTGCAATTAGGAAAATTTATATAAGTAGTCATAATAATATTTTCATAAATTTGTTATGTAAATTGAATATTTAAAGCGTATTTTTCGACCATCCTAAGATGAGTCGATGCAATGCTTTGGCATAAGAAAAAATTTAATAAAAAATTAATAAGTTTGGCATGCTGTAGTTTGGGCACAGTTATTTTGACGGGCTGTCAAAGTCCTGCTTTAGTTCAATCAACTTCTACTTCAGTACAACCATCAAAACAGCCTTAACGTGTGGTTTTTTTCTTGGGAGATGGAATGGGTATCACGACACTAACAGCTGCACGAATTTATACTGTTGGTGAAGATGGCCAACTGCCGATAGATCAACTGCCAGGGTCAGCATTTGTTCGTACTTTCTCAAAAGATGCACAGGTTACAGATAGCGCACCATCGATGGGGGCCTATATGACAGGTGTAAAAATGAAAAATGAAGTGATATCCATGCAGACTGGAACAATTGCAGTAGAACTAAATCAGGGCGGAAATCATCAATGTGGAACCAATCCTCAGAATCAGAATAAGCAAGACACCCAAACTTTACTCGAATTGGCCAAAGCACGAGGTTGGGGTACCGGGGTAGTCACAACAACTCGCATTACGCATGCTACACCAGCATCGACTTATGCCCATATTTGTCATCGTGATGCTGAAAATGACATAGCATCCCCATTAGTACCAAGTTCGCAAGGCGATATTTATCAGCGTTATAACGTCAAATTAAAAGATGGGGTTGATGTGATTCTAGGCGGGGGTAAGCGTCAATTTCTGCCGAAAGATCAAGGGGGAGAACGGATAGACTAACGTAATTCGATCGCAGAAATGCAACAAGCAGGCTATCGAATAGTCTATGATCAAACTCAACTCTCCCAGATGAAGTTAGGAAAGAACGAAAAATTATTGGGTTTGTTTAATACTAGCCATTTAAGTTATGACTTAAATCGAACCAAAAAAAACTTGCCTGAACCTAGCTTAAAGCAAATGACGTTGGCCGCTTTGGACATTCTAACCCAAAATAAAAATGGTTTTTTCCTGATGGTTGAAGGTGGGCGTATAGACCATGCTTTACATGACACTAATGCTAAGCATGCATTACAGGATACGATTGCCCTAAATGAGGCTTTGGATGCAACCATTAAAAAACTTCAACAAAGTGACCCTGAATTAAAAAATACCTTGATTGTGATAACTGCAGATCATGATCACACTCTAATTTTAAATGGCTATGCCAAGCGTACCGGAAAATATGTACAAGTTCAGGAAACCAGTGTACTAGGTTTGGTTAAAAACGGCTTTGTTGCACAAATATTTAAAAATAAAATCTCCCATACCTACTCATATTTAAGTGACAACTTGGGTATGAGGGCGACCTAATTCTGTGAATTTATTAAAGACAGCTACGCGTGCATGAATCTCATTCACTTGACTATCAAAATTCCTTGAGCAGAGTTTATCGCCTAATAATTTAATGCAATGCATCTTGGTTTCAACCAGACTTCGCCGATGATAGCCTGACCATTTTTTACAGAGTGTCCTGCCCAAACGTTTAACCGTTCGAAGGAGTTCATTTCGCTCTCGTGAATGAGCTTTTATATCTTTCCAGGGCTTTGCATTTTTTCTAGGTGGAATCACTGCATACGCTTGCCGATCTGCAATGACCTGACGGCATCGTTTTGTGTCATAAGCACCATCTCTGTATAGACAGAATCGATTTGTTCATCTAAAGGGATTTGAGCAAGTAAGTCTTCCAGTACCTGTGAATCACTGACATTATTTGCGGTGAGTTGTACAACACGTATTTGAAGGGTTTTAGCATCGATACTATTATGAAGCTTACGCCATTGGCGGCGATATTCAGGTCCATGTTTCTTACGCTTCCATTCACCTTCACCTAAAAACTTTAGGCCAGTAGAGTCTACGAGTAGACGGAGACCTCCACTACTTTTTTGATAGCCAATTGCAACATCGATATGCATTTGTCTTCTGCACAGTGTGAAGTACGAATATCACTGATATTCGGGGCAGCTCAGCCACAATGCTTAATCAGACTTTGGACAAAGCCTGTGACCATACGCAAAGACAATTTAAATAAAGATTTGATCATTAAGCAGCATTGAATAGCCGTATCGGAATAAGTTTGATTTCGTCCATGTTTTGCTTATGGATGAGCATACCATTGAGTCAAAGGATCAAACCAAATGGAAATATTGCCTCGATTAATTAAGGCGCGCTTATATGTGGACCAATTAGTTGTACGAAAGATTTTGGGTGTAGGTTTATTCATCTAGGAATTATACTGCGGAATAAGACCTTATCGGTAGGTTTGTGCAACAAAGCCGTTTTCAGCTTAAACCTGCACAACGTTTTACTGAATCAGATATTTCAGAAAAATAGGAAATTAGCCGTACCCCCATTCGTCAGGCCTTGTATCGCTTAGAATAAGAAGACTACGTTAATGTACATTTCCGTAGGGGGTGGGAAGTCAAACCCTTGGATTTTAAATTTTATAATGAGCTGTTTGATTTGCGCATGATTTTAGAAAAAGAAGCAGTTAAAGGCCTTTGTGAAATGGATCATGAAACATCGGAAGAGCTACAAGCGTTAAAGAGAATTTGGTTAGTTCCTGTGGAAGAGTATAAACAGGAAACCAAGCAATTGATTTTTGTATTGCCTGAGTATCGTAGACAGGGAATCGCGACAGAGCTTTGCCAGTTGTTATTTGCATATGCACAGCAACAAAATATTCAGCATTTATATTTGCATACGGATCCATTTTTACCTGCGGCAGAAAAGTTTTGGCGGTTGCAAAGTTTTAGTACAGTCAGTCGTGATCAGCTAGGTATGTACGACACGATATATATGTTGAAAAGATTATACTTATAAAACAATATGATTGTAGCATGTTGGGCTAAATCCTAAAAATTTGATAGAAAAATTAAAAGTTGGCATTAATTTTGCTTTTTGGTGAGAAGTATGAAACTCAGAGATATTTTTTGGTATGCAAAATCAACCTATGCAAGATACTTTTATTGAAAAGCCATCTTCTGCTGCAAACGAAACACTTGAAGACTATACTTTACGTTATGCTCCATATAGTTTCCGTCGTTGGAGTCCTAAAGTCGTCGCAATTACGGCATTAGGAGGTATTGCATATCTGGCAGACTTTTCGATTGGTGCTAGCATTGGTATGACATATGGGACAACGAATGCCATTTTTTCTATTTTATTTGCTGCACTTATTATCTTTTTAACAGGTCTTCCATTAGCTTATTATGCAGCTCGCTATAATATCGATTTAGATCTGATTACGCGTGGTGCTGGTTTTGGATATTTTGGATCGGTACTGACGAGTATTATTTTTGCAAGTTTTACTTTTATTTTCTTCGCTCTCGAAGGTTCTATCATGGCTCAAGGCTTATTGCTTGGGCTCGGAATTCCTTTATGGATGGGCTATCTCATTTCTACTATTATGGTTATTCCATTGGTCATTTATGGGATGAAAGCCTTAAGTACTTTACAAGTTTGGACCACACCTATCTGGTTGATCTTAATGATTGGCCCTGTTGCTTATTTGATTTATCAAGAACCTGAGCTTGTAAGTCAATTCGCTGCTTATGCTGGAAATGGTGGTTTTGCAGCAATAGATGTGGCTGCAATTATGTTGGGTGCTGGAATTTGTCTATCTTTAATTATGCAAATTGGTGAACAAATTGATTACCTACGTTTTATGCCTGCAAAAACTAAAGAAAATAGCAAATCGTGGTGGATAGCTGTTATTTCAGCGGGTCCAGGTTGGGTAATTCTAGGCGCAATCAAACAAATTATTGGTGCTTTCCTTGGTTTTTATTTGCTGACTAAAATTCCTGGGGTGGATAGCACGGAACCTGTACAACAGTTTAACGCAGCTTTCCATGATATGCTTCCAGGTTGGTTTGCACTTACTTTAGCGGTAATTTTGGTTGTTATTTCACAAATCAAGATTAATGTAACAAATGCATATTCGGGTTCATTGGCATGGACCAGTGCTTATACACGTATCAGCAAGCATTATCCAGGTCGTATTGTATTTGTATTGGTTAACCTTGCAATTGCTCTTGCGTTGATGGAAGGTAATATGTTCGCAGTGCTTGGTAAGATTTTAGGTTTTTATTCTAATTTTGCCATTGCATGGGTTGTGGTTGTAGCGACTGATATCACAGTGAATAAATACTTACTGAAACTCTCTCCAAAAGAACCAGAATATCGCCGTGATATGCTTTATAATATAAACCCAGTAGGTATGGTGTCATTTCTTGTCGCTGCAGGAGTCTCCATTGCAACCTTTTTTGGCATGTTGGGTGAATTTCTAATGCCATATTCACCTTTAATTGCTCTGATTTTGGGCTTTGTTTTGACTCCAATCATGGGTTTAATTACGAAAGGAAAATATTATATTAAAGCTACAGATGATGGGGTAAAAGAACCACGTTATGATGCTACTGGGCTACCTATAGCAACAGTTTATCATTGTGTGTCATGTGATGAAGATTATGAAAGACCTGATATTATGTATTCACATAAGCACAAAGGTGTTATTTGTTCTCTATGTAAGACTTTGGAAAAATAAATGATTTTTCAGATATCTGCTTTTTAATAAGCTGAATTTCGATCAAATCAATAACCCTGATGATTTTGCATCAGGGTTTTTTAATATTTATTGGGGAAAACTCTAGAAAAAGTGCGGGAAAATCTATTCTAATCCAAAGAGTGGATACAACATCCATCTCAAATAACCCGACAGCTGCTATTTTTTTCTTAAATGTCCTGACATCATTTAAATGAGAAATCATATTTTCTTGAAGTTTTCATTTGGAGTTTCTGAGCAATATATACGCTTAAATGTGGTGTATGTAGAAAAATTGGCGCAATAATTGCTTTGAACGTTGGGGTGGTGCATTTTGTGAAAGCGATTTATATTTTGAATCAATTTGAATCAAAAGCAGTCCTAAAACAAAGTCAAGCATGGAGAAAAAATGGAAATTTATACTCAACGATTAGAAGTAGTTACAGAAAATTGTGACTTTGATGTCATTGAGCTGACTTTCGATACGCGCCAAAAGAGCCGTTTTCGTGCAACTTTAAAAAATGGGGTAGATATTGGTGCAGATTTGCCGCGTACAGGCATTTTACGCAGTGGATCATATATTTCGACGGAGAGCGGAAATATTCTTAAAGTTGAAGCGAAACCAGAAAAACTAATGAAAGTTTCTGCACTGCAAGAATTTGATTTATTAAAAGCTGCATATCATCTGGGTAATCGTCACGTCCCCTTAATGTTGACGCCAACAGCATTATATTTCGAACCAGATCATGTACTTGCTGAAATGGTGCTGGGTTTGGGATTAAACATTGCAGAGGTGGATCATCCTTTTGAGCCTGAAAGCGGTGCCTATGCACAACATCAACATGACCATCGCTTAAGCCCAATCAAGACTTTACATCATGTCCATCACTAATCCATCACAACTACTCAGCCTGTTGACCTTGTCATCAACAGCGTTACCGATAGGTGCATATTGCTATTCGCAAGGCGTGGAAAGTGCAATTGATCGAGGGCTGATTCATGATGAAGCCTCCAGCATTGCTTACTTTGAAGAAGTGCTGGAAATGCTCTTGGTTCGTTTTGAGTTGCCTGTGCTGAAACGTTTAATGCAATACAGTGATGACGAAGAAAATTTTACTTACTGGGCAAACTTTTATCGCGCCAGTCGTGAGAGTAAGGAGTTACTGGCGGAATCGAAACAGTTGGCATTTTCTTTAAATGCATGGATTAGAGACGTATTAAAGCAACCCGTCAAAGTGAAAAAACAGTTGGGCTTTGTTCCTGCGTATGGCAGCCTGTGTGGCACCTTGGGGCTAAATCAAACAGAAGTACTCACGGCTTATACCTTTACCGTTTTAGAAAATCAGGTCTTGGCGGCAGTCAAAACCGTACCGCTTGGGCAAATGAGTGGTCAGCGTATTTTGTGGTATTTACATGCGCTTATTCCCGCAGCAATTACGCGTGCACTGGCGTTGCAAGACACTGAAATCAGTAGTGCCTTACCGCAATATGCCATGCTGAGTATGCACCACGAGACCCAATATTCAAGACTATTCAGATCATAATCTTAAGAGGAAAAAACATGTCACAACGTAGCCCATTACGTGTAGGAATTGGTGGACCAGTCGGGTCAGGTAAAACGGCACTTACCTTGAATTTATGTCAGGCCTTACGTGAAAAATATAATATGGCGGTCGTCACCAATGACATTTATACCAAAGAAGATTCAAACTTTTTAACCCGCAATGAAGCCATGTCTCCAGAGCGTATTGTCGGGGTAGAAACGGGTGGTTGCCCGCATACCGCCATTCGTGAAGATGCGTCTATTAACCTCGCGGCAATTGATGATTTATGTGAAAAGTTTGATGGACTTGAGCTGATTATTATTGAAAGTGGTGGGGATAATTTGGCGGCGACGTTTAGTCCTGAGCTTTCAGATCTAACCTTGTATGTGATTGATGTGGCAGGGGGAGAAAAGATTCCACGTAAAGGTGGTCCGGGCATTACCAAATCTGATTTGTTGATTATCAATAAAACAGACTTGGCACCTATGGTCGGAGCAAATTTAAGTGTAATGGACCAAGATGCTAAACGCATGCGTGGGGATAAGCCGTTCTTGTTTAGCAATATGAAAACCAAAGAAGGTCTGGAAATTATTATTTCGTTCATTGAAAAACAAGGTCTATTCAAAGCGTAATTCGGGGAAACACAATGACTTATTTAAAAAGAACTTTAGCCACTTTCGCCGCAGCTTTTCCAATGTGGGCAATGGCACATCCTGGTCATGAACAACAGAATAGTTTTTTAACGGGCTTTATTCATCCCTTTACTGGAATTGATCACCTCACGATGGCGATCGCTTTTGGTGTGCTGCTGTGGTCAGCGGCTAATCGTTGGAAAGTAGGTGGATTGTTGGGTTTAGTTATTGCCATGATTGCAGGTTTTAGCCTTGGACAATTGCATATGGTTTCTGCGAATATTGCTGAATACGGCATTGTTTTCTCCTTATCTGTTCTTGCCATTGCCCTATGGACCAAAGCCAATCGACTGTTTGCAGTTGCGACCATGGTTTTAGCAAGTTTTCATGGCATGGCGCATGGTGCCGAATTGAGTCATTCAGGTCATGTGATCGGTTTAGTCTTCGGCATGGTTGTTGCAATGTCTTGCATCTACGCAGGTGGATTGGGTTTAGGCGCTTTGGTACAAAAATATGTGCCACATGGTAAGAAAATTGTCGGTGGAATTGCTGCAGTTGTTGCATTGATTGGTTTGGCTTAATGATATTCAGGTCATTTTGATGAACAAGTTTCAGCACACCAGATTATTGGTATTCATCACGCAGAGGAAGCATGCAGGATTTAACCGTCAGTCGAACGCATGATGCCCAATTATGGTTTGCCAAGTTGGAACTCGGCTTTCAGGCTCAAAAAGAGCCTGAATGCACGGTGTTACATCACCGCAAACATTATGGTCCTGTTCGGGTACAAAAAATGCTTTGGCCTGAAAAAACAGGGGTTTGCCATGCCATTATTGTGCATCCACCTGCGGGCATTGCGGGTGGGGATCACCTGACTTTTGATATGTCTGTCGATGCGCAGGCTCATGCCTTAGTGACCACCCCGGGCGCAGGTAAATGGTACAAAACCAATGGTAAAAAGGCCTATCAGCATATCAATATTTGTTTGAATGCTGATGCTATTTTTGAATGGCTGCCGCAAGAAACCATGCTGTTTAATGGTGCGAATGCGCATTCAGAAACCATCATCCATTTGGATCAGGCAGCCAGTTTTATTGGTTGGGACATGTTGGTGATTGGTCGCCAAGCACGTGAAGAGCAATTTAGTGATGGTGCCTATATCAACATGTTCAAACTGTTTCGTAATCAGACTTTGTTGGTTGCCGATACCTTAAGTTTTAAGGGAAATGACCGTTGGTTAAGTTCATGCCTAGGCATGCATGGTCAATCTGTGATGGGAAGTTTCTGGGCCGTGCCTCCCGTGCAATATCGTGCCAGTCTAGATTTAGAAGAGCATCTGGATTTAATCCGTGAACTGATGATGCGTATGGATGTACCCGTCACCTTAACGGTTTTGGATGATGTAGTTTGTGCGCGCTATTTGGGGAATGATGTTCGGCAATGTCATGATGCTTTTGCTGCTATCAGAGCTAGATTAAGACGCTATTGGTACGATCTGGATGAAGAATTTCCTCGTATTTGGAGAACATAAAGTCATTTTAGCCTGTAATTTCAAGACCAAATGACACAACGATTTTTGGTCATGTATAGCTCATGAGCGAAGCATCTCCACGTTTAAATAGGTAAAAGATATGGAATTAAATCCAACAGAAAAAGACAAACTTTTAATTTTTACCGCGGGCTTGGTTGCAGAGCGCCGTAAAGCACGTGGTTTAAAGCTGAATTATCCTGAAGCGATTGCGTATATTTCTGCTGCCTTGCTTGAAGGTGCACGCGATGGCATGAGCGTAAGCGAGTTGATGCACTACGGCACGACTTTACTGAGCCGCAATGATGTGATGGATGGCATTGCAGAAATGATTGTTGAAGTCCAAGTTGAAGCAACCTTTCCAGATGGCTCAAAACTGGTGACTGTACATCAACCGATTATGTAAAGAACAATAAGGAATAAAGATGATTCCAGGTGAAGTAATTACGCCAGATCGCGATATTGAGTTAAATGTTGGACGTGAAACCCTAAAAATAACGGTTGCGAATACTGGGGATCGACCGATTCAAATTGGTTCACATTTTCACTTTTATGAAGCCAATGATGCTTTGCAATTTGAGCGCGAGCGTGCCAAAGGCTACCGTTTGAATATTGCAGCAGGCACCGCAGTACGTTTTGAGCCAGGTCAGAACCGAGATGTCGAGTTGGTGGCACTAGCTGGAAAGCGTGAAGTGTATGGCTTTGCGGGTCGAGTGATGGGGAAACTTGACTAAGTCGGGCCATCAAAATCTTTTAAGAATTTAGAGTAATCTATGATGAAAATGTCACGTCGTGCATATGCGGAAATGTTCGGACCAACAGTAGGAGATCGTGTTCGCTTGGCGGACACGGAACTGTTTATTGAAGTCGAACAAGACCTGACCACTTATGGTGAAGAAGTTAAATTCGGTGGTGGTAAAGTCATTCGAGATGGCATGGGACAGTCCCAATTGTTGGCAGATGATGTTGCTGATACCGTTATTACCAATGCACTTATTGTCGATTGGTGGGGCATTGTGAAAGCTGATGTCGGTATAAAGAATGGTCGTATCTGGAAAATTGGCAAGGCAGGGAATCCAGATATACAACCCAATATTACCATTCCGTTGGGAGCTGCCACGGAAGTGATTGCAGGGGAAGGTCAAATTCTCACTGCAGGTGGCATCGATACGCATATTCACTGGATTTGCCCGCAACAGGTAGAAACTGCACTCATGTCAGGTACAACCACTATGATTGGTGGCGGAACAGGTCCAGCAGCAGGGACATCCGCAACCACAGTGACACCGGGACCATGGCATATTGCGACCATGTTGCAAGCCATCGATGATTTACCTATGAATATTGGGCTATTGGGCAAAGGAAATTTGAGTTTGCCCGATCCTGTCCGCGAGCAGATTGAAGCAGGTGTGGTGGGTTTAAAACTGCATGAAGATTGGGGTTCAACCCCTGCTGCCATTGATAACTGTTTGACTGTCGCGGATGAATATGATGTGCAAGTCGCAATTCATACTGATACTTTAAACGAGAGCGGCTTTTTAGAAGAAACGTTGGCGGCATTTAAACAGCGTACCATTCACACCTATCATACTGAAGGTGCAGGTGGTGGTCATGCGCCTGATATTTTAAAAGCTATTGGTCAGGCCAACGTGTTGCCATCTTCAACCAATCCGACGCGCCCATATACGGTTAATACCATTGATGAGCATTTGGACATGCTGATGGTATGTCATCATTTAGATCCTGCGATTTCAGAAGATGTTGCATTTGCCGAAAGTCGAATTCGTCGTGAAACCATTGCCGCGGAAGATATTTTGCAAGATTTGGGCGCAATTTCCATGATGTCGTCTGATTCACAGGCAATGGGGCGTGTGGGCGAAGTGATTATTCGTACATGGCAAACCGCACATAAAATGAAAGTGCAGCGTGGACCGCTAGAAGGTGATACGCCACATACCGATAATCAGCGGGTTAAACGTTATATTGCGAAATATACAATTAATCCAGCGATTACCCATGGTTTAAGTCATGAAGTCGGCTCGATCGAAGAAGGCAAGCTGGCAGACTTGGTGCTGTGGAAACCTGCATTTTTTGGTGTTAAACCTGCCATGATTATTAAAGGCGGTATGATTGCAGCAGCGCCAATGGGTGACATCAATGCGTCCATTCCAACACCACAGCCTGTGCATTACCGTCCAATGTTTGGCGCAAATGCGCGCGGTGCACATAACACCTGTATTACCTTCTTGTCTCAGGCAGGAATTAACAATGGCGTAGCGGAAAAATTAGGTCTGAAGAAAATCATTTCTGCATGTAAAAACACGCGTAATATTTCCAAAGCTGACATGAAGCACAATACCTATACACCAGTGATGGAAGTTGATCCAGAAATTTACGAAGTACGGGCAGATGGCGTGCATTTAACTTGTGAGCCAGCAGAGGTATTACCAATGGCTCAGCGTTATTTTTTATTTTAAAGATTATCTTTTTAAGACCTAAAATATTCAGTCTGCGGATCATGTTTGGTGTGATGCAGACTTTAATGATTGATATTGTAATAACACTAAATCTAAAAAAATTGGAAGAATAATTTATTAAATTCTTGTTTTTATGTGGCTGTTAGTGGTGTTATGAATAATAATAAATTTTTTCTTAAGAATTTTACCTAAAAAAATTGATTAGATAATTTTCTTTAACTGTCATGTATACATAACTTTGACAGTTTGAAGGGATCGGTATGTGCATTTTTCACAAGATTAAAGATCGACCATAAATGTGATAAACGGCAGCGGATCATTGAAAAATGAATGTATTTAAACACTACATGTATGCACGGAAAAAAGTATCGCTGCGGTTCTGCTGACAGGCTGTATTGAGCATTGAATGCAAATGATGTAGTAATTGTCTACATGCTATATGACTAGCATGATGAAGAATGAAATGTAGTTGCCAATATCTAACTTGGGTTGAAAAGCATAGCGTTGTTATTCGGAGAAGTGAGGTGAGCCATCCTTCTCTTATACTTAAAATGATACTTACTTAACTGATCTCAACTCATGGGCTGGTTCCAATTAGATGGATAATAACTCCCATCCCCTATTTTTCTTACCACATTTCTTGCATTTAATCCCTTCTTTGGGGATTTGATTCAGCATCACTGTTGTCGATTGAATCAAATCAATGACATAGTTTGTTGGTTCAGGTAAAGCAGAAGAGGCTGCTTTATTGCAAAAGAGAACATTTGGATCAAATGGATTGGATTACACAAAAGCCATGATACAGCCACAGAGCAATTCACCTGCATGTAATCTGTAACATCCATTCCGCTCATCAGACGAAGATTAATCTGAAATTTAAGCACTAAACGCCATAAATCTATGTATGGGCAGACTTTTTTTGAGACATATGTTGATAAACATGCGGCAACTTACATTGCTTAAAAGTCTATCTAAGTTAACGATCTATTCAATTCTAGATAAGTAATCTGAATATTACGATCCTAAATTACCCGAAGAGTATTAAGATTTCTAAAAATCGTGTTTGTTGGTTTATTGGGGAAATTAACCAGTGGAATGAAGCAAAGATGATGGCTTATTAAGGATTGTGGGCCCCGATTACTTATTAAATTTTAGGTATTTTGAATAAAGCATATTTCAAAAATCTGAATTAATGGATTTAAATTACCATAAAAACCTTCAATATTGGCTTGAATCCATTGTTGTTGAGAGTCAATGCGAGACCAATCAATACCATAACCACAATGAGCAATCAGATGCTCAAAGAAAATTCGTTGTGTACGTCCATTGCCTTCACGGAATGGGTGTATGACATTAAGCTCACAATACAAGTCAGCAAGTGAAGGGATCAATTGTTGTGATGCTAAGTCTTGAAAGTACCTTTTTTCTTGAAGTGGTTTAAGTAATTTATTGGTTTCAATTTCAATACGGGAAAAATTACAAAAACGGGTGTCACCTTTGGAAATATCGATTTGTCTTAACTTTCCTGCCCAGTCGTATAAGTCGCCAAAGAGCTGCGCATGAATTGATTTTAAGTATTGTAAGTCGTAAGGTGGTTCAGCATATTCAATGAGGCTACTTGCTAATCCAGACAGTTCCAGTTCAGCTTGTTCTAAAATTTGTTCATCACGAATATTGAGTTTATTTTTTAGGATATTTGTGCCAGGGTAACAATACAGGCTGTCACCCACTCCCCCATATTTATCCATACATGCACCTGATTAAGATTCGGGTTGCGAATACTTCTTATATTTTTGCAAGATTTCAGCTTTACTCTGTTGAGTTGTTTGAGTTGTTTGAGTTGTTTGAGTTGTCGTTGTAATGCCTTCAAGCTTTAGGCTGGCTTGATAGTTTTGCGAACGTGTCGCTTGAATATATTTTCTTTTCTGTTCAGTGGTTCTGAGCATTTCTAAACTCCATTGATGCTACACGTGACGTAATAAGTATAGCAGAGAATCTTTTTGATCAATGCTGCATACACAGCATATCGAAATGTAATACAACGGTATTATTTCATGTAATAACAGAAAACTAAAAAAAATTGGAAGAATTCTTAAAATTTAGACCGTTCTAGATAAGCAAACCGTATGTATTTGTTGAGAATTGTAATTTTGAGAAAATTTAGTTGATAGATTAAATGTATTTTCATATAAAAAGATATGCTCATTTTTTATATCGATAAAAATGTTAAAATTTGACTATTTAGTAAAAAATATTGAGATTTTTATAGGGCAATTTATCATGCCCTTTTGCTTTGACCGACCAGATGTTCTGCTTGAGATAGTAAAAATTAACTCAGAACTACTAAAAATCAAAAAGATTAAACAGAGTCAGAAAGTAGTAGTACAGGCAAAGTTCAAAGTAATCTACGTCAAAATTTGGCAAAAAATCTTGCTATTGATGCAAAGGGAGCCAGGATTACGTGTGCATTCTAATTATGTTGCAATCTTACAGCTGATACATAATCTTGATGAATTTATCGAAAAATCACAGCAACACTTGTGCTTTGAGAGAAAAGCTCAGAAAGAGCTAGATGCTAAATTTTTTGCTAGATTTTTTAAGCTAACAAAAACTTCAATCAAAGATCAACTTTTACCAAATTGTTCAGATCGTAATGAATTTAACCAATGCAATTTGATAAAAAATTAAGCGAAAGCGAATATGCCAAAGATTGAAACAGAAGAGCAATTCTTAGAATTAGCAGAAAAATTTAAACAAGATTATTGTCTATTACATGATGATGTTGTGAATAAACAATTTGTCGATCTATCAGATGATTTACGTGAAAAAGCCCACGCTCTATATAAGGAAGCGCAACAGATATATGGCTATATATCTAGCTCTAGACAATTAGGTAAATATTATTTTCTAGCTTCTTTAAGTTATTTTGCATGTCCAGATACTAGTAATACACAAGAGCTGTCATCGCAACGTTATTTGATTCTACAAGCGAGTTTTTTAACATATCGGCAGTATCAAGAATTTGCAAAAATTGATAAAGCTGAGAATAAGCAAAAACATGTTTGTGACCTATTACGCTATGTCTCACGATATGTGCTGGATTCTAATAATGCTGAATTATTTCATGAATGTAGTAAGCTGCTAAATTGTTATGTCACGTACGAACGTAATTTGAAAAAAGAGGATCGTAATCAACTTTTTAATATTAAAGATTTCAAAGAAGTACAAGTCATAGAGTATTTATCGGCTCTATTAATAATTTTTAAAAGACTAGATGATCGTCGTGTTGTTCATCGTCAGCGTAAGTCAAAAAAAAGCAAAGTTTTGAAATGGCCCACTAAAAATGAACTCAAAAAATTTCGTGAAATAAAATCAGGTAAGCATGAAGATATCGGACATAACGCAAAGATCAGTTTTTATGATGCCTCTCTTCACAAAGATGAAGATCGTGAAATTGAGTTATTGGACACTGAAGTAGAATTATACTCTGAAGATGAAAAAACTAAAAATTTTAATCATTTAATTAGTGATTATGCTGCGTATTACACGCGGCATCGCCAACGCCGTCATGCGCCATTTATTACAAATCCACATTATTTGGCGCCAGATATACTGAAGCAAATTGTTTATGTGTTGAGAACTGAGTTAAATAGGGACTGGGATGATGCTGCAATCGCTGCCGCATGTTTATTGTCACTTTTGACTGGATTATCTCCCATAGCACTGATGGATTATAATGACCTTATTCAGGAGGGTACGTTGATTCAAAATGGTTCAAGTAGACGTCGCGAATATTTACTCAAATTAAATCTTAATATTACAGAGCAGAAGATTAAGAGCTTAAATGATGAGCGATGGAATGAAGTGATGACACATCAACTACATTTACCTTCTGCTTGGTTTGACTATATAGAACAAGCATCGAATCCAATAATTTCTTCAACAGACATTAATACAAAACTTAAGAATTGGCTTGATAATCGGTTTGTAGGTTCGATCACTGTTGAAAAACTGCAGGCTCAATTATATTTTCATATATATTATGAAACATATAATGAATATCTAGCTCATGTAATTGCTGGGCGGGATAGTCAGCATCACATGCCTGGTATCTATTATGGAGGGCTACCGAAAGCTCAACTCAGTAGCACATATCTAGCCTTTGTAGAAACAGCACTTACACCACATTCCTCGGAATTTACTGAAGACACGGCTGAACTAAAAATATTGCAACAACAATTCAAAGTGCAATCTGCATTATCTATCGGAAGGATAGGGAGCCAACTGGCACTTGAACCCAGTTTTGTGAAAGAGCAATTTGCTTTTTTACATAAACATTGCCAAGAAAATATTCAAAAAGATCAACATATCATTAATCAACTGAATGCATACGCATGTTGGATGTGGCATATCAGCTTGTTGAGTTTGGCAAGTCGGCCTAAAGAAAACCTGTTGGGGAATTTGGATGATTATTGTGTTGAGCTCAAGCTTTTATATGTGAATGATAAAAGAAATAGTAAAGCAAGAAAAGATGGTCGTTTTATCCCATTATCTGATTTTTTCATAAAAACACTGCAAAATTACACAGTCTTTTTAGAACAAATTATTGAAGCGTACGGTTCGTTTTTTAGACAAGTCTTTACAAAGAAAATTACTGTAAATGATCTTTTTGGCAAGGTCATTGATAGTAAAGATATCTTGCCGATAACTGTCAAAGAGTGGCAGAGCAGAAAAATTAAGTTAATCCCTTTATCTCGAAACTGGGTAAATTTATATATGGAAGGAATCTTTCCAAAGAATATGTATTCGAATTGGTTACGTCATTTTGATATGAATTTTTTGATGTATGCAGAAGAAAAAGAAGAAAAAGAAGAAAAAGAAGAAAAAAAAGAAGAAAAAACTGCTTTAGCATTCCATTTAATACAGGCTCTTTATGGTCATGATCAACGTGACCGAGAGGCTTTTCATCCGCATTCTTCACTTATTCCGAATGTCTATGTACAGCAAGCCCGCCAGCAATTGCAAGATAATGTCAAATTTTTATCGATTAAACACTTAGAGCGAAAATAGTTGTATGCAAAAAATCAAAGAACTAATAAAACCGCAACTAGATGATCTATTTGTTGATATTCATAAATTGGTGAAAAAGTCGCTAGATAGACAGCCTTCTTCACCTGAAGTATTGACGAAAGACATGCAGCAAAAACTTGATCAGCAGATCGCTGAAAAATGGCATGACATTAAAGATAGTGTTGATTATTTGAGTCAAAAGTTGAGCCGAGACGAACAATCAAAACTGATGCAATTTACTGAAGATGAATTTAATAAAAGAAGGAGGCAATTCAACCAGAATGTAGATAAAAAATCATACAGAATTAAGCTAAATCCACATACGAAACGGATCGTACTGCCTAGAAAAATTGAGAGTACAGAGTCACGATTAAAACACGGGCATCTACATATTCTGGTAGTCAAGGAATTAAGGCAGTATTGGCAAGATTCATTTGAATATTGGGATGAACCGAAGTACTTATGGGGAAATTTATGCTTAAGTTTTATATATATTTCAGGCTGTGCAGATGAACAGCATTTGATTACTATTCAGAAACAATTGCAGGATGCCATTGAGCTTGGTACAGATCTGAATTGTTTTCGGTTATACCATTCTGATTATCAAAAGATCACTAATCCATTGTTACTACATTATCGTGTTGAAAACTCTCAATATGGCAACGATGTAGAACAGGGAAAGTTGTACCAATGGAAACATGTTTTTTTTAACCCATATGCGCAGTTCATTTTACAATACGCGGATTCAAATCCCAAGTGCGACACATTTGTAGTTAGTTGAAAAAGTTAGGTGTATTAGAATC
>Ga0155634_1088_pt1 | contig 17916 bp, 17 predicted proteins | sample RifCSPhighO2_12_FD_107291 | JGI IMG/M metagenome (GOLD analysis project Ga0155634, IMG submission 107291) | Pseudomonadales bacterium RIFCSPHIGHO2_12_FULL_40_16
CGAGCACAGCACCTGAAAGGATATGCGCACCAACTTCAGAGCCTTTTTCTACGACACAAACGGACAGATCGTTCAGGTTATTTTCAATTGCAAGTTGACGAATTTTAATCGCTGCAGAAAGGCCGGCTGGGCCTGCACCTACGATAACGACGTCAAACTCCATCGATTCACGATTAGTTTCAGGAAGCATAAAATTCTAATATATGTCCTTATTCAGAATTACGCCTTAATACGATTCTGAATAGGGTAAGAGGTGGAATACTTAAATTTGTGATCTTACTTGTATCTGAAAATCAATAAGGCTTAACCTTATTGATTTTTCTCACGAATCATATTGCGCGCAATAATAATTTGCTGAATTTGCGTTGTACCTTCATAGAGACGGAATAAACGCACATCACGGTAGAAGCGTTCAATGGCATATTCACTGATATAGCCTGCACCGCCATGAATTTGTACACCACGGTCTGCAACACGGCCGCACATTTCGGTAGCAAACATTTTTGCACACGATGCTTCAGTACTGACATTTTTACCTGCATCACGCAGACGGGCAGCATCCAGCACCATACATTTTGCAGCATAAATCTCAGCTTTTGAATCCGCTAGCATCGCCTGAATTAATTGGAATTCAGCAATTGGCTTACCAAACTGCTTACGCTCGATCGCGTATTGCAAAGAATCATCCAGCATGCGGGTTGCTGCGCCTATACTTAGTGCGGCAATGTGCAAACGGCCTTTATCCAGCACTTTCATTGCTGTTTTAAAGCCTACACCTTCAACTCCGCCGATCAGCGCAGAAGCAGGGATACGGCAATTTTCAAAAATTACGTCACAGGTATGTGCACCTTTTTGTCCCATTTTTTTGTCACGTTTACCCAGTGAAATACCGGCTGTTTTACTGTCGACAATAAAAGCAGAAATACCGCTTGCGCCTTTAATTTCAGGGTTGGTACGCGCCATTACGGTAAATACACCTGCATGCGGTGCATTGGTAATAAAACGTTTTGTTCCATTGAGAATATATTCATCACCATCTTTAACAGCCGTGGTTTTTAAAGAGGCCGCATCTGAACCGGAATCAGGTTCGGTTAAGCAGAATGAACCAATAATTTCGCCGCTAGCCAATTTAGGCAGGAAGTACTGTTTTTGTTCTTCAGTGCCGTCAATGATCAGGCCGGAAGCGCCAATTCCGTTGTTGGTGCCAATCAGTGAGCGGAACGCAGGAGAGGTGCGGCCGAGTTCAAATGCTACGTACACTTCTTCTTCCATGGTGAGGCCTAAACCGTCATAAGCCTCAGGAATGGTGAGACCAAATAAGCCCAATTCACGCATTTGCTGAACGATTTCTTGTGGAATTTCATCAGTTTCAGCAACGATTTCTTCGTTCGGAATAAGTACACCTTCAACGAATTGACGAATCATATCAACCAATTGATCTAAGGTTTCCTGATCGCGAATCATAACTCTCTCCTTGATAGATGCTTTTCATTCAAATATTGGATCTACCTTGATCATACGTTTAGTAGAAATAAATATCAATATATTGATATAAAATTAAATTGAGGTTTTTAACATTTTTATTTTTATTTTTATTAGTTTTAAAAATTTATTTTGTTTTAAAACATATATTTGTTCTATTTTTAATTAAAAATATAATTTTTTTTGTTCAAAATATTTTTTAAAGGTGTATCTTAAATAGCATATTATTTTACACAAAGTAGCAATATGATGATGGAAAATCTACTTTTGCTGTCCTGCGAACGGATTGGTAGCGGTGTTGCTGTAGTGACTTTAAACCGCCCAGATGCACGCAATGCGCTGAATTTGGAATTGCGTCAGGAATTGTCAAAGATGTTTCAAGCTTTATCTGCAGATCCTGAAGTACGTGCAATTGTGGTCACAGGCGGTGCAAAGGTATTTGCCGCAGGTGCGGATATTAAAGATTTCACCACCGCGACCACAGTTCAAATGTATTTGCGTCATACCGAACAGTATTGGCAGAGCCTTGTCGATTGTCCAAAACCGATTATTGCTGCGGTTAATGGCTATGCTTTGGGCGGTGGTTGTGAGTTGGCTATGCATGCCGACATCATTATTGCAGGGCATTCTGCCACTTTCGGACAGCCGGAAGTGAAATTAGGTCTGATGCCGGGAGCAGGCGGCACGCAGCGTTTATTGCGAGCGGTAGGCAAATTCAAAGCTATGCAGATTGTACTGACTGGCAAACTGTTTTCAGCAGCGAAAGCCGAACAAATGGGTTTGGTATCTGAAGTGGTGGATGATGAAAACACCATCAGTCATGCCATTGCCACAGCTAAAACCATTGCTTCATTTTCACCGATTGCTGTGCAGCAAATTAAGGAAGTGACGCATTTAGGACAGGATTTGCCTTTGCAGGGCGCATTGGCCTTAGAGCGTAAAGCCTTCCAAATTTTATTTGATACCAAAGATCAAAAAGAAGGTGTGAATGCCTTTTTTGAAAAACGTCCAGCACAGTACATTGGAGAATAAAACATGACGATTCAATCAATGGCGCTGATTGGTACGGGTGTGATGGGCATGGGCATTGCACAAATTGCTGCGCAAGCTGGTATACAGGTACGTTTGTTTGATACCAAAGCCGGAGCGGCAGAGGCTGGATTAAGCAAGCTCAAAAGCACCTTAGAGAAACTACAAGCCAAAGGCAAAATGACGGAGCAGCAGCTAGCAGATACTTTGGCGTGTTTCAGCATTGTGGAAAATATTGAAGCGGTTGCAGGTGTTGATTTAGTTGTGGAAGCGATTATTGAAAACCTGGACATTAAACAGAATTTGTTTAAACAACTGGAAGGTATTGTATCAAAAGAGACAATTCTAGCGACCAATACTTCGTCATTATCTGTTACGGCGATTGCCTCAAATCTTGAACATCAAGGCCGTATGGCGGGATTTCATTTTTTTAATCCTGTGCCGCTAATGAAAATCGTGGAAGTCATTGCAGGTTTGGCAACGGATGAAACTGTCATCAGCGAGCTGCTTGAATTGGCGAAGCGCATGGGTCATTTTGGGGTACGTACCAAAGATACCCCAGGTTTTATTGTTAATCATGCAGGGCGTGCATACGGTACTGAAGCGCTGAAAATTTTAGGCGAAAGTGTGGCTTCTATTTCTGAAATTGACCGGATTTTGCGTGAGGGCGCAGGTTTCCGTATGGGGCCGTTGGAACTGTTTGATTTAACCGCTTTGGATGTTTCCCATCCAGTGATGGAATCCATTTTCAATCAGTATTATCAGGAAGATCGTTACCGCCCAAGCGCTTTAACTCGCCAAATGTTGGATGGTAAAAAAGTCGGCCGTAAAGTCGGTGAAGGTTTCTATAAATATCAAGATGGTCAAAAAATTAATGAAGCACCGACACAGGGCGTGCCTGAAGTCACCAAATTTAATTCGGTCTGGATTAAAACGGATTTAGCCGTAGATGCTGAGATTTTGCGGGACTATATTCAAGCACAAGGATTAACCCTTGACCATGCAGAGATACCTGCTGCAGACAGTCTAATTCTATTGGCAACCTATGGTGAAGACACCACCACAGCTGCTTTACGTTTCGGTGTTGATGCTCACCATGCAGTGAGCATTGATATGCTGACCGATTTTGCCAAACACCGGACGCTGATGCCATCCATCATCACTCAACAAACATACATTGATCAAGCACATGCCTTATTTGGAAAAAATGATCATGGTGTGTCTGTCATCGCAGAAAGCATTGGTTTTGTTGCACAGCGGGTATTGGCGATGGTAGTCAATCTGTCCTGTGATATTGCCCAGCAGCAAATTGCCACCGCAGATGATATCGATAAAGCAGTGAAACTGGGATTAGGCTATCCACATGGTCCGATTTCATGGGGCGATGTTTTAGGCAGCAGTCGTATTTTATTGATTTTAGAACGTATCTTGGCGAACACTGGTGATCAGCGCTATCGCCCAAGTCCATGGCTGCAGCGCCGTGCCAGACTTAATCTCACTTTACTTTACCCCGCTGTTATTTAAGGGATTCAATCATGTTAAACGCATATATTTATGATGGCCTACGTACACCATTTGGTCGCCATGCTGGCAGTCTTGCTAAAGTCCGCCCAGACGATCTTGCCGCGCATGTGATTCAGGCGTTGGTAAAAAAACATCAATTATCAGCGGATATTTTTGATGATGTAATTTTGGGTAATACTAACCAAGCGGGTGAAGATAGCCGAAATATCGCACGTCATGCCGTATTGCTGTCGGGTTTAGATGTGAAAACGCCTGCGCAAACGGTGAACCGCTTGTGTGCATCGGGCTTGGCAGCCGTGATTGATGCAGCGCGTGCAGTGACTTGTAATGAAGGTGATTTGTTTATTGCAGGCGGTGTGGAGTCAATGTCACGTGCACCGTTTGTTTTTGCTAAATCCGAAACGCCTTTTAGCCGGGATTTCAAAGTCTTTGATTCCACCATTGGTGCACGCTTTCCAAACCCAAGAATTGAAAAGCAGTTTGGAGATGACACCATGCCGAAAACCGGTGACAACGTCGCTGCGGTTTACGGTATAACACGTGAGGAGGCTGATGTATTTGCCGTAGCTTCACAATCCAAATATGAAGCAGCCAGACAAGCTAGCTTTTTTGATGATGAAATTGTGGCTGTTGACGTGCCGCAAGGCCATAAATTACCACCAAAAAACATTCAACAAGATGAGCATCCACGTCCGCAAACAGATCTTGCTGGATTGGAAAAATTGCGCCCGGTTTTTGAGGGCGGTGTAGTGACAGCAGGCAATGCCTCTGGTGTGAATGATGGTGCGGCTGCATTGATTATTGGTTCAGCTGAGGTTGAACAAAAACTTGGTTTTAAACCGATTGCCAAAATTATTTCATCAGGTGCAGCAGGGATTGAGCCTCGCATCATGGGCGCAGGTCCAGTCAATGCCATCAAGCTTGCATTAAAACGCGCTAACCTGACTCTAGCAGATATGGATGTAATTGAAATTAATGAAGCCTTTGCATCACAAGTTTTGGCTTGTCTGAAAGGTTTGGAGCTAGCACTGGATGATCCGCGGGTCAATCCAAACGGCGGTGCAATAGCTGTTGGTCATCCATTGGGGGCATCCGGTGCGCGTCTGGCATTGACAGCAGCGCGTGAATTGCAGCGCAGTGGCAAAAGGTATGCGGTCATTAGCCTGTGTATTGGTGTAGGGCAAGGGCTTGCCATGGTGATTGAACGTACTTGAATCCAATTTTTTGATGAAACCGCGGGTAAAGGAAAGCACCCGCAATGAGGAATTAACAGTGAAGGATGTAAATATGGAAGGTTTAATACGTGTACGCATGACATCATTACATGACAAAGTAATGTCTGCAGAAGAAGCACTACAATTTATAAAAAATGAAACACTGATTGGATTAAGCGGTTTTGGCGGTGCAGGAGAAGCCAAGTCGGTACCATTGGCTTTAGTTGAATATGCCAAACAGTATCCAGTGAAAATAACCTTGGCAACTGGGGCAAGTCTTGGCAATAAAATTGATGGCCATTTAGATGAAGCCGGCGTTATTGTAAAACGCTATCCGTATCAGGCAGATGCAGTGTTACGTAAATCCATTAATGTAGGAAAAGTGAATTATATTGATATGCACCTGTCACACATGGCAGATAATATCCGTCATGCGAATTTGCCAACACCGAAAGTGGTGATTATTGCGGCTGTGGCAATTACAGAAGAAGGACATATTATTCCAACAGCCTCGGTAGGCAATTCAGCTGTCTTTACCGATTTGGCTGAACAGATTATTGTGGAAATTGATAACACCATTAGCCCGCTTCTGGAAGGGGTACATGATGTATATGTTCCCGAAAAGCGTCCAGCACGAAATCCGATTCCATTAATCCATCCCAATAGTCGTGTCGGGACGGTCGGCATTAAAGTTGACCCTGCGAAAATTGTTGCGGTGGTATTGAACGATATTCCAGATACGGCATCTAGCTATGCAGAAGGGGATGATGAAACGGCAAAAATTGCCAAACATTTGATCCGATTTTTTGAAGATGAAGTTGCAAAAGGCAAATTGCCGAAAAACTTAGGCCCGTTGCAATCAGGCGTTGGTTCAATCTGTAATGCAGTATTTACTGGTTTAGAGCATTCAAGTTTTGAAAATCTGGAAATGTATTCTGAAATTTTGCAGGATTGCATATTTAAGCTGATGGATAGTGGAAAAATGAGCTTTGCTTCGGCTTGCGGCATGACTTTGTCAGATAGCTATGGCTCAACTGTGATGCAAAATTTTGAAAAATACAAAGATAAAGTCATCCTCCGTCCGCAGGAAATTTCCAATAACCCAGAATTGATTCGGCGTTTGGGCGTCATTGCCATTAACACTGCCTTGGAATTCGATATTTATGGCAATGTTAATTCATCGCATGTAATGGGCACCAATATGATGAATGGTATTGGGGGTTCTGGTGACTATGCACGAAACTCGCATTTGGCAGTATTTGTGACTAAGTCTATTGCCAAAAATGGTGATATTTCCTCAGTCGTACCGATGGTCAGTCATGTGGATCATACCGAGCATGATGTGGATATTTTGGTAACTGAACAAGGTTTGGCGGACTTGCGCGGTTTGTCTCCGCGTGAGCGTGCTTCGGTGATTATTGAAAACTGTGTGCATCCTTTATACCGTACACAGCTTCAAAACTATTTTGATCGTGCCTGTAGCAATGGTGGTCATACCCCGCACTTGATTGGTCAAGCCTTGTCTTGGCATCAGCAGTATTTATCTGAAGGCTCTATGCTGAAAAAATCCGTAACATTTGCTTAAAGTGAGGTTAGATGAAGGTGAAATGATTTTTACCTTCATTATATTTTAGTTTCATCAAAATACTTTTACAAACCTTACAGGAAAAACATGGGTGCATTAGAAGGTATTCGGGTATTGGATTTAAGCCGTGTATTGGCTGGCCCTTGGTGTGGTCAGGTTCTGGCGGATTTAGGTGCGGAGGTTATTAAGGTGGAACGTCCCCAAACCGGTGATGATACCCGTTTGTGGGGACCACCGTGGATGACGGATGATCAGGGCGAAGATACGCAGGAAGCTGCCTATTACCAGTCTGCCAACCGCAATAAGCTTTCCATCGCGATTGATATTGCCACACCGGAAGGTCAGAAATTAGTTCGTACACTGGTAGTAGGTTCGGATATTTTAATTGAAAACTACAAATCGGGCTCACTGAAGAAGTACGGTCTAGATTATGACAGCTTAAAAGCGATTAATCCGAAATTGGTGTATTGCTCGATTACAGGCTTTGGCCAAACCGGTCCACGTGCGCCAGAACCAGGTTATGATTTTATCATTCAGGGCATGGGCGGTTTGATGTCTGTGACCGGAGATAAAGATGATCTTCCAGGCGGTGGGCCACAAAAAGTGGGCGTAGCTTTTGCCGACCTAACGACTGGGCTTTATGCCACCATTGCGATTCAAGCAGCACTTTTGAACCGCACCATGACAGGCCTGGGTCAGTATATTGATATGGCGTTATTGGATGTACAGGTTGCAACGCTGGCCAATCAAGGTATGAATTATCTATCTTCCGGTAAAGTACCTGGACGTTATGGTAATGCACATGCAAATATCGTTCCTTATCAAGTATTTAAATCAGATGATCAGGACTTTATTATTGCATGTGGGAATGACAAGCAATTCGTTGCACTGTGTCAGGCCATTGGTTTGCCGCAACTGTCGAATGATCCGCGTTTCTTAAGCAATGCATTAAGAATCCAACATCGTCAAGAGATCGATGAATTACTCGGTACCCATTTTAAAACCAATTCTGCACGGCACTGGGTAAATGCGATTCATGCGGTAAAAGTTCCGGTGGGTTTAATTAACAATTTACAGCAAGCATTTGAGGAGCCTCAGGTGATTGCACGCAATATGTTGGTTGAAATGAACCATCCGTTGAAGGAAAAGTTAACGGTCATTGGCTCACCCATTAAACTGTCACGTACACCGGTGGAATATAAGAAAGCACCGCCAATGCTGGGTGAACATACCGATGAAATCTTAAGTGGCATTCTGGATGCAGAAAAAATAGCTGAACTTAGGCAAAAAGGTATTATCGGATAATATTTAAATATTGGCAAAGGAGAGTGGTGGCTATTCACTGTGCTGTAAGTGTCATATAGTGAAAGGGAAGTTGTACTGGTACATAAGGCTGTTCATTGAATAGGAGGTAAAGACGTCCACCACCTTTTCTTTTAACAGTTCGGACTGTGAATCCCATTCTGTTTTCCAAAGATATAAAGATTTAATATATACATATTTGATTAATAACTAGCACTCGCACTCAACATGATATAAGAAAAGTATAACTCTTATAGACACTGAAAACAGTTCTAGTAAATCGCTTCAGTCTTTGAACGTCCAATGCCAATACATAGAGGTAAACCAAGCCAAGAAAACACACGCTGACGAATCTGATGGGCATATCCAGTCAAGTCGTAATTCCCAACATGAGTGGTCAGATCAAGAAAGCATTCATCCATCAATTGAGTAAATTTCCTGCTCTTTGGGAGACACAAAGTCAGACAGGACTTTCTAAATCTACGAGACATCTCTGCATATAGAGCATAGTTGCTCGATAGTACCTGGACTTTATGTTGTTCTACAATGTCCTTGATCTGGCAGAGAGGAACACCTATTTTGATGCCCAAGTCCTTGGCTTCCTGAGACCGTACTACAGTGCAGCCATCATTATTGCTGAGCACAATGGTTGGGCGATCATTCAAGGCAGGATTAAACACACGCTCACACGAGACGTAGCAATTATTCACGTCGACTAACGCGAATATTTCATTTTCACTTTGCATGGTTATTCTTCTTTTTATGAGCGGTGATAAATACGCTTTAAATTAAAAGTCACCACACCCCAGATTGATATGGTCTGACTATCATCAGGAATGATGTGATTGTAATTCGAATTTTCAGCCTTCAACCAAAGTTCTGGAAGCGGATAATCTTCATCTCCAAATATTTCTTTGATTTCAGACTTGGACATCTTATTGGTGATCATCAGCCGCTTAATGGTCGAGGCATTGTCATCAATCAGGGCAACCACGATATCGTAATGCTTGGCTTCAATACTGCGATCAATAATGATTGGATCATTAATCTCTAGGCCAGCATCGAGCATGGATTCACTGTCTACATAGGCAATAAAAGTAGAAATAGGGTTGTGAATCAGGAACTCATTCAGATCGAGTGCTTTGTCTTGCTCATCCTTGGTGCTGAAGGCCGGACCTGCAGGAATACGCTCTAAAGAGACGGGAATAGATACTTTGGATTTGGGTAGGACAGCAGTAAGCCCTAATTTTTCAACAAGCTCATTTTGAACAGCGATTTGTTCAAGCACGGTGTTGATGGTAGGACTTGGTTTACCCTCTGGACCCATGAGCTCTTGTAAAGATGACCATGCGTCGTCAGAGAAGTAAATAGGCAACTTCTTAGACATGAGATACTCCTACGCTACGAGGCGTGTTTGGAAGTAGAATTTGTTTAAATAGGATATTACTAACAGCGTTTAAAATTCAAATTTAAAAAGTTGTGGATAAACAAGGATGCGTCAGAATAAGACGTTTTGTTTCTGCTCATCGCGTGGAAATGTGACGAATTCATCGGGCATTTGAAAGAAATATTCATGCGCATGTTCATGATCGGCTGTTAGCCAGTCTTTTCTGTACTGTTCTGGAATAACGATGATGGATCGCTTCTCATCCTTCGGTGCATGGAATTGTTTCATAAAAGGGTGATGGTCCGAATTGATGGTCAACATTGAAAAGGAACGTACCTTATTGCCATTAATCACTGCATCATCATAGATCCCTGCAACAGTAAAAGGCTGATCATCTTTACGCTTGATGGTGTACCAGTGTGGCTTGCCATTGATGTATTTCGGCTCATAAAATTCTTGTACTGGGACTAGGCAGAACTTGCTGTACTTCCAAGCATGTCGAAAGCTAGGCTTATCTGCTACAGACTCAGTTCTGGCGTTATAAGTATGACTGCTGAACTTCAATTCTTTCGCCCAGCTCGGTAGTAATCCAAACTTTGCAATATCAAGCTCTAAGTGATCTGAGCCGTTCAGAATGATTGGAGCATGATAGGAAGGGAATACATGATCCTTAAGCTCAAGATCAAACTGGCTTGTATCGACACCTAAGAGTGTCAAATTTCTTTTATTTGGAAATAGGTAATTTGAGCACATAGCCTGATCACATAACTAAAGAATTTATCTGAAATTGTATACGATGCTTTATGGAACACATGGGATTTATGGTGTCAGTTCAAGTAGGCTATATGAAAAAAGTCATGATGGGGCAAGTTACATTTTCAGTTAAAGTATGACTTATGGGATGCAAAACTACGTTGGGCGTGAAGTCATAAAAAAATTAATCAGGATTTTGCATAAATAGTGCGCCGTAAGGCGCATTATTTTTAAGGAAGGTTTGTATTACTCGACAATATATAACTTATGTTTTTTCTTCGGGGGCTCAACTTTAGCTAAAGCATCAAATGTTAATTGATTAAAATCTTCTTCAGAGATTCCAATTTCATCAAGCATTTTATTTTTATCAAAAGATGGTTGTGAGGCTAAAACAGAGATAATTTTGGGCAACATCAAACTCTCATCTCGATGAGTTTCTTCAGGTTCATTAATGTTGTAGCCCAACGAATTGATCTTTATAGAGTTACTACGATTAACCCAATCACTAACTAATCCCAGCTTGTGAGCTTTATAGTTAATAGCCTTCAGGGATGTTCGCCAAATCTTTTTATACTCAATCATATTTTCTAGTGAAAAATAGCGTGGAGCAGTAGAAAGAAATGCATCTGTTGGCATTAAAAATTCAGATGAAAATTGATCCGCTTCAGTTTCGAGAACACGATTATCTTTCTCGACACGAATTTTTTTGTTATGCGTATGCATAACGATATGACCAAGTTCGTGTGCACAATCGAAGCGGGCTCTTTCGGCAGACTTAAATGTATTTAGAAATATGAAAGGGCTACCACTTTCATCATCAAAAAAAGATAGTGCATCAATTTCTCGAATTTCAGTCGGTAATCTAAAGACACGGATTCCCTTTAGCTCACACAACGAAACAATGTTATTAATAGGTTGATTACCTAAAGCCCATAAACCTCTCAACTCTGACGCTAGGTGATCGGCATACTTAGATTCACCCAAAAACTCAGTAATATCTAAATCAGGACGGTGAAAAGTAGGTAACTTTACTTTCTGATTTAAGTACTTGTTAATATTTATTGCTAAAAGAGTATATGCCTCATTAGCTTTTCTATGCTGTGCTTTAATACGAGCAACCGATCTATAGAAGATTTGGTCTGTTTCATGTGGTTGTGTGTCATTACCTGCAAAGAATGACTTGGGTAAATTTAATACACGGCATATATCATCTTGATCATTTTCATTGATTTCTTTATCCACGTCTAAAAGTTGCTTTACCTTAGAGATAGAGCAACTCAATTTTTCTGCGAAATCGGTATTGCTAAGTCCTCGTAATTCTTTAGCAATACGTAAACGATCTTTATTAAACACATTAACCTCAGATTAAACTACAAGCTGAATATCAAAATCATCTGGTTTAATTTCATTAGATGGTTCCAATACTGGCTTAGGATCAGTTTTTACAGGAACTGTATTATCTATTTCAAATGCAATTCTGCAAGTATGGTCACTTGGTAAAATTGAAATTTTTTTCGCTTTTAAGTCCTGTACGAAGCTAGTTGGGTATGCAAATTCAAAAGGAATATTTGGGATATCAATGTCTTTATAGGCTGGATGTGATGCTGAAGGAAAGTATAAAATCCATGTTCTCAATTTTGTCTCATCATCATAAGCAGACTGATTCTCCTTAATATTATTTAATGTCATTAATCCTTTTTCACAGTGTGCTGATACAACTTGATCAGCTAACCCCAATGCAATATTCCCGCTCATAAAGATAATTTGTATTTTCTTTACTGTATTCTCAATTCTTGGCTGGCTGTCATTGTGGAATATCCAAGCAGGATCAGATTGTCGAAGCAGTAAAGCAATCTGTTCTCCAATTTTTCCCCATCGTGCAATAAAGCGTGCACGGTTATAGTGAGTATTTGTTCTATAGTCAGCATCACCGATCATAATTGCGTTTCTGACTAACTCGAGATCAGGTAATCCTAACTGTTTAGCTTTTTTGATAGCATTTTCACCTTTGAAAAAATCACATGGCGTGGGTTCAGAAGGTTGGATTGATTCTTCATCAAGGAGATTTAAATTCATCTTAAAAGTTATCCTAAAGTAGCGAATGTCTTTTTTATAACATCTTTTGATGTTTTAAAAAAGACATTTTTATAAATGTGTGCTATCTTCACTTACAACTTGATAATAAGAATTTTGGAGAAGAGACGTTGAGTAACTTATTCATTAATCATAAAAATTGTCCTGAATGCGGTGGCCGTATCAAAGGCTATTATTACTACTGTGGGCAGTGTGGTAGTCAAAATGTTGTAAACTGGAAGCACACGGGGATATTTTTGTTGATTGCTGGAAAGATTTTTCTGGTTGCTATGCTTTTTTTGCTAAAAAATTTTGTTCAAATCCATTTTTTTCACAAGTTTCATTGTGCTAATTTTTTAAATAATTCATAGAGGTTGATAGTAAAATGAAAGTTAAAGATTTAATTAAATAATTAGAAGAGTTTGATCTGGAATTAGATGTTTTAATTGCTAATGAAGAGAACAAAATCATTGGCATAAAAACCCTAGCCCGATTCTTTGAAATAAGCTATGTTTCTTTTGTTCATCCAGAGACACAAAGAAATGATATGGAAAGAAATGTTGAATTTACCTTTTTAGGAATGTCGACTAAAGACTCTAGAGTTATTGTTTTTATTGACGTTGTTCCATAATTTTCAAGTAGTCAAAATGAGTATACAATATTCATGTGATGCAAGAAGATACAACTGGATAGGATGGGCCCATAAGTATTTGAAGCTGCCTCGTGTATGATCATGGGGACTGTCCAAACAAACGGCTTTTGAGAGTGCTGCCTGATACGAAAAATAATATCCAAGAGATGCTAGCGGTAAATTTAGTGTAAAATTTAATGCTAGCCATCATTAAAACTTATTTAAAAATATGAAGTTATATCGCACAGATTGGAATATGTTTCCTAAAACGGTTATTGACCGTGGTCTTGGAGATGCAACCTCTCATTACATGTATGAAGCTGCTAAAGCAGGGGATGTTGAAAGTGCGTATATTTTAGCTAAAGATTTAGTTTCGGATGAGGCGATTGCTGAACTAGAAAGAATTATCGATGGTCGGGAAACTATTATAGTACCTGTACATGCTGAGGAAGCAGTCGGTCGTAATATGATTCCTTTAGCTACTTCAGCAGTTATAGCAAAGAAACTTGGGCTTGAAGTTGATACGAATATAGTTCAAGCTATAAAAGTATCAAGAACTGGCGGTGATGGGTGGCATAGATTAGCCAACCCACCAGCATTTGATGGGACAATAAACAATGATAAATGTGTTATTATTGTTGATGATACCCAGACCCAAGGTGGTACTTTTGCAGCATTAAAAGGTCATATTGAAACAACTGGGACGAATAAAGTTATTGGAGCATATGCACTGACGGGTAAACAATACTCATCACAATTAGCTCTAAGTAAAGAAACTCTTCAGCAATTGAGGGATGTATATGGTAATCTTGAAGCATGGTGGAAATCGATTTACGGGTACGATTTCGAAAGGCTCACAGAGTGGGAAGCAAAGTATATCCTCAACTCTCGTAAAACAGCTGACGAAGTCCGAGATAGAATCATTGCGTCAAAACAAACGTGATGCTTATGCACTTATGATGAAAATGAATTAATTATTATTTAATTAAGTTAAAAGACTGCTATATAGCGGTCTTTTTTGTTTTTGAGCTCTACAAATTTTAATGAGTACATATAGTTACTTTTATAAAAATGATAATAAAGGGTAGAGGAGGTCATCTAAGAATTTAAAGCACAAGACTTATTTAACATTGATGACAGAAAAAGTGAGTTGTTGGGAACTTAAAGAAGAGGTGGTACTTATAATGGTTACTAAAATACAAATACTTAAAATATTAAATATATAAAACAATATATTACAAATATATATGATGCGTAGTGTACGCATCATATATTAAGCGTTCTATTTTGATATAATTGATACAATCAATCCTCTGAGAGGTTTCATTTAAATTTCATGAGTCTTACAGAAATTAAGGTTCGCCAAGCGCATTGCAAGGAAAAAACTTGTTTTTTATCTGATGAAGATGGACTTAGCCTGAAGATTGAGCCGAATGGAAGAAAATCTTGGTGTTATCGCTATACAGATCCACAAATAAAAAAACGTCGCCGCATTCAGTTAGGACTTTATCCTGATTTATCACTGAAAAAGGTACGACAAGTCAGAGATGATTTTAAAGACAATAATTTTAGTTTTGAAAAAGATACTATTTCTAATGTAATTACTTTTCGTAAAGTAGGGGAGGAATGGCTACAGTTCAAACTTAAGAATGCATTTAATGATTTACCCCGCTGCGGTGTACTACAGTTAGCAGAAAGATGTTTACAGCATGATATTTACCCAGACCTTCAGGATTTACCTTTTGAAAACGTCAAGCGCTATGACTTGGTTTCAGTAATAAAAAAAATAGAGGCGCGCCAAGTAAAAGAACCAGTCAAAAAAGCTTGTAGCTATTTGAACCAAATTTATGATTACGCTGTAGCGATGGGTTATTGTGAATACAATATCGCTCATGGTTTAAATAAAATTGTAATCAACAGTAAAATTAAGAAGAACTATCCGTATTTAAAAGCGGAGGAAATATCCGAATTTAAGAATAACTTACAAAAATTGGATGCCCATCCCATTATTAAAAAAGCACTAATGTTCAAATTACATACTGGAGTGCGAGGGGCTGAATTGTTATTGGCTGAGCCTCATCATTTTGATTTAAATGCAAAAATATGGAAAATTCCTGCCTTGCATATTAAACAATTTCGACGTAAAGTCATTTTAGGCCATGAGATTCCAGACTTTTTAGTACCACTTTCAGATCAGGCTTTAGAGATTTTAAAAGACGTCATGCAATGGTCATACGGTGAAAAATATATTTTTGCAAGCCCTCGGAAACACAATCAACCGATTCATTTCAATACATTAAATATGGCTATTCGTAAGATGGGCTATGGCAAACATCAATTATCCTCTCATGGACTACGTTCCACTTTTAGTACCATTTTGAATGACTCAGGTTTATTTCAAGATAATTGGATTGAGGCACAACTTTCACATATTGATAAGAACCGTACCCGTGCCAGTTATAATCATGCTGATTACTTAGTTCAACGGACTGAAATGATGCAGTGGTGGGGTGATTATTTAAGTAATGGCTAGGTGAGTATCATACTTTTATATAGAAAAACTCTCTGTACACGACAAAAATAGTGAACCGTACCCGGTTTGTCTGAGACTTTTTATTTAAGTTAGGCCACCTGAACTAATCGTTTATTCACACCTCGTTTTAGCCAATCATAAAAGCGTGAAACTGATACATGAAGTAATCGTGCCATCAAAATAATCGGAAATAAGTGTTTTGGGATTTCACATAGGCGTACCTTACTGACTTTATTTGGCAAAGTACGCTACTGCCTTTTTTAGAAATTCACGTTCCATTTCACCATTTCAGCGGATTTAAGCTGCTGTTTAAGTTGCTTATTTTCTTCGAGCAAAGCGTTTAGATCAGATGAATACTATTTAGTACCAGCTAAAGTCCCTGCTTTTGCCTTATTATTCTAATGCGAAAGGGTCTGCATGGAAATGCCGAGTTCTCTAGCTGTTTTTAGATACATTGCCTTGAATGGCTTCTATTGCTTTGATGGTTTCAGCTTTAAATTCTGCCGTATACGTCTTGTGTTTCTTGCTCATGGTAAACTCCTGATGAGTATGTATGGTTTACCAAGTTAAAACCTCCTGTTTTTTCAGCACACATCAGTCATTAAAAGGATGAATATACCCATCGAAAATTAAGAATAATCGGGAGAGGTAGTGATAGTGTCTAGGATCAAGTCAGGCAATAATGCCACCCCCATGCCTTGTCGTACATAGTATAAAATAGCTTGTACATCGTTGATAGAAAAGTATAGCTCCCAATGCGGGCTCTATGATTGCAGATTGGGTTGCTACGAAATTCCATGGAGTGATTGCCTAACTTTAAGCAAGATTTCTTTTTCTTAGTTTCCTTTTTGTCCAGATTAAGCCTATAAATTCTGGACTTTTTTTATTATGTAACCTGAATCCTATTTTAAGCCAATGTTTCTATACCTCGATGGAGTACCATCCACCATACAGTCAGTGTGGAATTTCGTAAATATTAGTTAAACGTCAGCGGATTATGATCTTATTCAGAATTATCAGACTATCCGGTAATCCCCCCCTGAAAATAATTTTTAAAAACAACTTAGGCTAATTGATAAACACTATCTGGAAAGATTAAAAGAAAATATTTTTTAATTTCTGCTAATTCGTTTAAGGTAGGTTCCCTTTCAAGAAGTTGAAATGTCCAAATAAGTACAGCCTGATGATTATCATAGCAAGTATTTACTCCAAGAAAATTAGCCATTCCGTAACTTCTATTGATGTTCATTTCTTTAATTAATTGATTTCCTAAGTCACGAGCTTGCTGGCTGATCAATAATTCATTTGGCAACATGGCGGTCATCTCCACAAAATAATCTAATACAGCTTCAATCCTTACATTTAAAAAGTTATAATTTAGTTGAAATAGATGAATTATGCTTTCTATAAGTTGTAATGATCTGCTGTAGGTTAAATATAGCAGGGTATTACTCAGTCAACAACTTAAAATAACTCTTAGTAGGTTATTTTTTTGTAAATTAATTGATATATGATTACTTGCAAGTTATCCAGCCTCATGGGCGATCGAAAAATTTTAAAATTAAGTGATGTAGTACGTGCGACAGGCATCAATCGCAATACGCTCACGAGTATGTATTATGATCGTGCTGTACGTATTGAATTGCCAGTCGCCGATAAGTTATGTAAATACTTTAACTGTACGATGAATGATTTGTTTGAGTTTAAGGAAGATGTTGAAGAAAAAGATTAACCAATACTTCGTTTGATAAGTTTTCGCTACAGGTCTAATACTGAATTTTATAAAATTTCATGGAAAACAAATATTTACTTTATTATTTATATAAAGGAATCAATCGAATGATAGGGGTATTTTTCTTATAACTTAGTTGAGAACAGGGGATAATGACCCACAATAGCTGTAACTATTGTGGGTTTGTTCCATGTAATGCAATTTGCCGTACACGGAATTTAAAATGACTTCACTGCAATTCTCATCTTACGTTGCGATTGTACTTATTGCAAGATTTTGAGTATTTTTACATGATTTTCTATTTAACGATTTAAATTTATTCTTTTTACCATTTTGATAATTTTAAGTACTTGATCTTGAAGTTATAATGTTTGAGATCGAACGTTCAATGGTAATACCCCCATTTTTAATTGAATTAATGGGTAGAAAATCTAAAGCCCTTGTTATTGTTTAAAAATAGGTGGACAACCATTTACCTACATATGAGGTCGTTCATGATTATAAAAGTACTGCCAGTTAGTTGTATAGTTCTGCACCTCGCTCAGATCTCGAAATAAATATTGATTTAAACACTCATAACGTACTGTACTATTAAACCGCTCAACGGCTTTGTTGCACAAAGATTTGAAATGCAAAGCGCCCCTAATTGAGCCAAATTTAAGGCGTAACTT
>Ga0155634_1107_pt1 | contig 13985 bp, 10 predicted proteins | sample RifCSPhighO2_12_FD_107291 | JGI IMG/M metagenome (GOLD analysis project Ga0155634, IMG submission 107291) | Pseudomonadales bacterium RIFCSPHIGHO2_12_FULL_40_16
AGTTTGAAGCAATGTACTATGATAAGATTAACCCGTTAGGTCAGGTGGCCTAACTTAAATAAAAAAGTCTCCGACAAACCCGGTACGGTTCATATCGTATTTATCCTCCTAATCTTAGAGCATGTAAAATATGGTTGCGCAATAGACAGCCTCAATTATGGAAATGAATGCAATTTAAACAGCCTATTAAACTTGGATAAATCTCATTCTTAGGGATCATATATTTATAAATGAAATATAAAAATATGGATCTAAGTAACAAAAAGTTAGTTTTTATCTAATTAAAAAATTAAGTGTAAAATAATATAAGCATATGAATTTGAAATAAATATTTATTTTTTGTATTATTCTTTTTTTAATAATATTTGGTGCTCATATGCCTAAAAAAACTAAAGATTTAAAAAAGAAAACAAACAAACTCCTCACAATACGTACTCAAATAATGTTTCTGACGAGGCTAATACATTTACTAACCTGAACCAGCAAGAAAAATCTTCTTTAGCAACCGTTAGAACAACTGTAGTAATGGATGATGATATACATAGAAGATTAAAAATATTCCTGGCAAAAAACCGACTGACGTTTCGAGAATTTATGAATCGATATATTGAAGCATGTATTCAAGATATACCTTAATTCTTAATAGTGCTGCTTTTAAGAGCAGCATTATTTTTTATCCAATGTAGAAAAACTAGAAGTATTTCAGGCACAATGAAGCTATAAATTTCAAGTTTTATAGCCTTAGGGCCAGCGGTATTTTTTAATGACAAATAATAACTTTTCACAAGTAGCAGCTTTCATTTGGTCGGTTGCAGATTTACTGCGTGGAGACTTCAAACAATCGCAATATGGTCGTGTTATTTTACCGTTTACGCTGTTGCGCCGTTTAGAGTGTGTACTTGAAGCCAGTAAGGCAGATGTATTGGCAGCCAATGAAAAAGTGAAACTCATGCCACTGCCAGAAGAAGCCAAAGAAAAGATGCTGCTGAAGGCAACCAATGGCCTGTCATTTTTTAATACCTCCGAGCTGGATTTAGGCAGCCTGGGTCAAAAAGATATTCGTTCAAACCTCAATACTTATATTCAAAACTTCTCCAAAGATGCACGTGAAATCTTTGAACACTTCAAGTTCGATGAATTTATTGGTCTCCTGGATGATGCCAATTTGCTTTACAAAGTTGTTCAATATTTTTCAGATCCTAAAATTGATCTCAGTCCAAAAAATATATCTAACCATGAAATGGGCTTGGTGTTTGAAGAACTGATCCGCCGTTTTGCCGAAGGTTCAAATGAGACTGCAGGGGAACACTTTACCCCACGTGATATCGTTCGTTTAACTACAGGTCTGGTATTCAGTAAGGATGATGATGTGCTGAGTGGTGACGGTATTATTCGGACCATTTACGATCCTACGGCGGGTACGGGTGGATTTTTATCCTCGGGTTCAGAATATGTCTATGAGCATAACCCTGAAGCGGTAATGCGGGTGTTTGGTCAGGAACTCAACCCAGAGTCATACGCGATCTGCAAAGCGGATATGCTGATCAAGGGTCAGGATGTGCGTAATATTAAACTCGGTAATACACTCTCCAATGACCAACTGGCATATGAGAAATTTGACTACATGCTATCGAATCCACCATTTGGTGTGGATTGGAAGAAGATCGAACAAGACATCAAAGATGAGCATGAGCATAAAGGTTTTGAAGGGCGTTTCGGTGCAGGCTTGCCTCGTGTATCAGATGGCTCTTTACTGTTCCTGATGCACCTGATTAGCAAGATGCGTGATACTGACAGCAATGGTCAGGGTAGCCGTATCGGCATTATCCTGAATGGTTCGCCTTTGTTTACCGGAAGTGCAGGTAGTGGTGAAAGTGAAATCCGCCGCTATATCCTAGAAGCTGATCTGTTGGAAGCGATTATCGCCCTACCAACCGACATGTTCTATAACACTGGTATTGCGACCTATGTGTGGGTACTGAGCAATAAGAAAGATGCTGAGCGTAAAGGCAAAGTACATTTGATTAATGCTACTAGCCTCAGTTCAAAAATGCGTAAGTCTTTAGGCTCGAAGCGTAATTATTTAACCGATGAAGAAATCCGTACCATTACCCAAAACTACGGCGCATTTGAAGCGGTAGATACCTTAGCTCATGATGGTGAAAGTGATCAGAAAAAGCCTTTCTCAAGTAAAATCTTTAACAGTTATGAGTTTGGCTACCGCCGTGTGACCATTGAGCGTCCTTTGCGTTTATCGGCTCAGGTGAGTGATGATGCTGTAGCATCGTTACGTTTTGCACCGAAGCCATTTAATGCCGTGATGCAAAAGCTGTATGAGCAATACGGCGCAACATGGACAGCAGACAGTTATGGTCAATTGACTGAGTATGAAGCCGAGATTCGTGCGCTGATTAAAGCGGAATTTAGCGAGCTGAAAGAAAAAGACATTAAGACTGTACTTGAGCCAAAGCTTTGGTTAGAACAACGTCAGTTATTCAATAAAGCCCAAGCCTTACAAGCCAAAATTGGTACGGCGCAATGTGATGACTTTAATGCCTTTGATGATGTCCTCAAACAAGCACTCAAAGATGCCAGTGTGAAGCTTGAGAGCAAAGAGAAGAAGCAATTTATTGATGCCATCACCTGGAAGAATGCGGATGCTGAACCAGTGATCAATAAAGTGGTGAAAGGCGCAGAAAATCCGCTGTATGGTCAGTTTGCTTATAAAGGCAAAGTGGTTGAGTTTGTACAGGATGGTGATTTGCGTGATGCAGAAAATATTGCCTTAAATCCAAATGTCAGCACCACCGATTTAATCGAGTCTTACTTTAAGCGTGAGGTGCAACCACATGTGCCTGATGCATGGATTAATGCCGATAAGCGTGATGCTCAGGATGGTGAAATTGGCATTGTGGGTTATGAGATTCCGTTTAACCGTCATTTTTATGTGTATGAACCGCCACGTGATTTAAGCGATATTGATGCGGATTTGGATGCGGTGAGCCGTGAAATTATGGCACTTCTTCAAGAGGTGCATTCGTAATGGCTAAATATGAAAAATATGCTGAGTATCAAGATTCAGGGATTGAGTGGTTAGGTAAGATTCCTGAACATTGGGCAATGAGCAAATTAAGGTATTTATTTGATTTTAGTAAAGGCTTATCTATAACAAAAGAGAATCTTCAAGATGAAGGGATTCCATGTGTGAACTATGGAGAGGTTCATTCTAAATATGGTTTTGAAGTTGATCCTAAAAAGCATACCTTAAAATGTGTAAGCGAAAACTATTTAAAAACATCAGAAAATGCGATTTTAAATAATGGTGATTTTGTTTTTGCTGATACTTCAGAAGATTTAAAAGGTTCAGGAAATTTTACTCACTTAGTTGGTGATGAGCAGATATTTGCAGGCTATCACACAGTAATTGCCCGACCACACAATTCACTTGCTAGTAGATTTTATGCCTACCTATTTGAGTCAAAGGAATTTCGTTCTCAAATACAATTGGCTGTCAAAGGCGTTAAGGTGTTTAGCATTACCCAAGCTATGTTGAGATCGGCTGATGCTTGGCTTCCATCACCTGATGAACAAGTAAAAATAGCTAATTTCCTCGACCATGAAACCGCAAAAATTGACAGCTTAATTGCCAAACAACAAAAGCTGATTGAACTGCTAAAAGAAAAGCGTCAAGCGGTGATTAGTCATGCAGTGACTAAAGGCTTAAATCCTGATGTAGCAATGAAAGATTCAGGTGTGGAATGGTTAGGGCAAGTGCCTGAGCATTGGCTGACTCCAAGATTAAAACAGCTTATTAAATATGGCTCTTCTATTTCCTATGGGATTGTCCAGCCGGGAGATCCTCTTGATGAAGGAGTCCCATTTATTCAAACCACAAATATTTCTAAAGGCAGTTTTGCGCTTGAAGATTTTCAAAAGACATCTGTATCTATTGAAAGTAATTATCCAAGATCAAGATTAGAAGGTGGTGAGGTTATTCTAGGAATCAGAGCTTCAATTGGGGCAGCTTTTGTAGTACCTATGAGTTTTAAAGGTGTCAATTTATCGAGAGGTATTGCTCGTATTGTTCCCAATAATTTGCTACGTGCTGATTTTTTAGTTTGGTATTTTAAATCTAATGCAGTATATCAATATTGGGGTCTGAGTAAACAAGGTAGTACTTTTAGTGAGGTTTCTATTGAAACAGTAAAGGAATTGAATGTTGTTATTCCTCCACTGGTTGAACAGGCAGACATAGCTAAATTTTTAACTAATGAATCCAACAAGTTTGAGAAGCTGATTAACTCAGCTGAAACACAAAAAATCTTACTTCAAGAACGCCGTACAGCCCTTATTTCATCTGCGGTCACAGGCAAAATCGACGTACACAACTGGCAATACCCCAATGAGGCTATAAGGGCGTTAAGTCCATGAATATTCTCAGTGGCCTCAAACAAATGTGGAATCAAGCAGATACAAAAAATCATTGCATAAATCATTGCAATGATTCACTATATGCTCAACAACACCCGACAAGGCTAGGCAAGCAATTGCATCCTCAAACTGTCGGGTTACTTGTTTCTGGAGCCCTAAAAAATATAAAAATAGGGGCAAGCCATCTATGAAATCTTTTAACAAGCCTGCCAAAACTTTTGCTGAACAAATCGAGTTATTAAAAGCGCGTGGCATGCAATTTGCCAATGAACAACAGGCACAATTTTACCTAGAGCAAATCAATTATTATCGCTTAGGTGCCTATTGGCTTCCATTTGAAGATACCCATTCACCACATTGCTTTAAACCAGAGACCAGTTTTGAACAGGTGTTAGCACTGTATGTATTTGACCGTGAATTAAGGCTACTCATCCTGGATGCCATAGAACGCCTGGAAGTTGCCGTTCGTACCCGTTTTGCCTATGAATTGGCACATCGGCATGGTTGTCATGCCTATCTGCAAGGGCAATACTTTAAACCCGCCTTTAGATGGCACAAATTATTAGAATCACTTGCAGGCGAAGTAGACCGAGCAGACGAGGTCTTTATAGAACACTATAAACGTACCTATGATGATCCCGAATTGCCACCGATTTGGGCCACCTGCGAAGTCATGAGTTTTGGTCAACTGTCCAAATGGTATCAGCTCCTGGCACCGATTCAGACACGTAAAGCCATTTCCAGTCATTTTGATTGCGATGAAACACAGTTTGAAGGGCTGTTACAGCACTTTGTTTACTTAAGAAATACCTGTGCTCATCATTCAAGACTATGGAACCGCAAATTCACCAAAACCATCGCCAAGCCACGCAGTAAGCCGATGGGGCTTCGGGTGCAATGCAATTTTGAACCTAGTAACTCGGCAGAGCGAAAAATTTATAACAGTCTGGTATTTCTGCTTTATTTCATGGACAAAATCGCCCCACAACATACATGGCGTAAACGTCTGGTTGATCTACTTTTGACACATCACAACATATCAAAAACAGCGATGGGCTTCCCTGAAGATTGGCAAGGCTATCCAGTTTGGCAAATAGAACAGTAATAAAGAAATTTGGGTATTTAGGGGTAGGGGAAACATGAGATCGGATGCAACTTTAGAAACTATCTTCCAGAAAGATATTATTGCGCAAATGCAAAGCCATGGTTGGCTTGTTGGTTCAGGTATAGGCTATAACCGTGAAAAAGCTTTGTATGAACAGGATGTTTTAGACTTCGTACAAAAGACCCAAGACAAAGAGTGGCAGAAATTTAAAAACATCTTCCCGAATGCTACCGAACGCCATTTTTTAGATACCGTGGAGGCTCAGCTTAAAAAAGCTGACATCAATGCCACCGATGTCGAATCTCGCAGTTATGGCACATTGGGCGTATTACGGCATGGTATCCGTACCCGTGGGGTACGTTTCTCATTTTGCCAGTTTAAACCTGAGCATGGCTTAAACCCTGAACTGAATCAACGCTATCAGCAAAACATTTGCCGTGTGGTGCCTGAACTGGTGTATAGCCCATACGCCAGCAAAGCCGAACTAGAGGCAACAGGCAAACAAGCCAAAAAATGGCGCATTGATCTGGTCCTGTTTATCAATGGTTTTCCAGTGGCAACTCTGGAACTCAAGTCCGAGTTTAAACAGGCTGTGCAAAATGCCATGACACAGTACCGAAAAACCCGACTGCCGAAAGACCCTGAAACCAATAAGCCTGAACCCTTGCTGATGTTTAAGCGTGGGGCATTGGTGCATTTTGCCGTCAGTCAGTATGAAGTCTATATGGCGACGCATTTGAATGGTGACAGCACCTACTTCCTACCATTTAACAAAGGCACCAAAGATCAAGGTGCAGGCAATGATGTGCCTGAAGATGTGAACGAATACGCCACAGGCTATTTATGGAATGAAGTCTTAACCCCAGATAGCTTGCTGAATATTTTGGGTAACTTTATTCATTTACAGATTGAAGAAAAGGAAGACTGGGAAGGGCGTAAATATAAAAAAGAAAGCCTGATCTTCCCCCGTTATCACCAATGGAAAGTGGTGAATAACCTGGTTCAAGATTCATTGGCAGAAGGCACAGGGCAAAAATACCTCATTCAGCACAGTGCCGGTTCGGGTAAATCCAACTCGATTGCATGGACTGCGCATCAGCTTTCTAGTCTCTACGATGCCAATAATAAAAAGATGTTTGATTCGGTGATTGTGGTGACAGACCGAACCATTCTGGATGCACAGCTTCAGGATACTATCTACCAGTTTGAACATGCCGATGGCGTGGTGGGGCGGATTAACAATAAAGAAGGTGATGGCTCTAAATCCGAGAAACTGGCAAAAGCCTTGGAAATGGCGCAGCCGATTATCATCGTCACCATTCAGACCTTCCCGTTTGTACTGCGTGCGATTGAAAACAGCACCAGTTTAAAAGAACGTAAATACGCCGTCATTGCCGATGAAGCCCATTCATCCCAAAGCGGTTCCACGGCGCGTCAGCTCAAAGAAACTTTGATGATTGAAGAGCGTGATGAAGATGAACAGCTTTCTTCTGAAGATGTACTCGATGCAGTGATGGCATCACGTAAGGGTAGTGCAAACCTAAGCTTCTATGCCTTTACCGCAACCCCAAAGGATAAAACCTTACAACTGTTTGGACGTTTGCCCGATCCAAGCATGCCGCCGTCTAAAACCAATATTCCTGTGGCATATCATGTCTATTCAATGCGCCAAGCGATTGAAGAAGGCTTTATTCTGGATGTGCTGAAGAATTACACCAACTATAAAGTGATCTATAAGCTCAAGCAGAAGATCGAAGAAAAAGATGCTCAGGTCGATGCCAAGAAAGCCAAGACCAAGCTGAATCAGTGGGTACGCTTACACGACCATAATATCTCGCAAAAAGTGCATATCATCATTGAGCATTTCAAGAAGAATATTATGGGCTTGCTCGGTGGACAAGCCAAAGCCATGGTGGTGACCAGTTCTCGTAAAGAAGCGGTACGCTATAAACAAGCCTTTGATAAATACATTGCTGAACAGAACTATGCCAACATTCAAGCCATGGTGGCATTCTCAGGCGATGTAGAATTTAATGCCAATGATGCAGACAGTAGTCATCTGTTAGGTCAGAAATTTACTGAAAGCAATATGAACCCGAATATGAAAGGTCGTGAGATGCGTAAGGCATTTGATAGCGATGACTTTCAGGTGATGATTGTGGCGAATAAATTCCAGACCGGCTTTGACCAGCCAAAACTGTGTGCAATGTATGTCGATAAGAAATTGGGTGGCGTGGAATGCGTACAGACCTTATCGCGTTTAAACCGGACCTATCCTGCGAAAGCTGAAACAGGCACCTTTGTGCTCGACTTCTTTAACGATCCACAAGACATTCTCGATGCTTTCCAACCGTATTATCAAACGGCAGAACTGGCGGATGTATCCAATCCCGATCAGGTTTATGATCTGTTTGAAAAGCTGAAAGCCGCAGGTATTTTCCTCTGGACTGAGGTAGAACAGTTCGTTGAGGCCTTCTACAGCAAAAATAAATCCAGTGCAGCCCTCGCGAACATCTGTAAGCCCGCTTTACAACGCTGGCAGCACCGTTATAAACAAGCCATCAATGATTATGACGTTACCAAGAACCGTTTAGAGCGCTGTAAGCAGACAGGTGACGCCGTATTGATTGCCAATGCTGAAAATGAATTTGCAGAAGCGAAGAAAGCTCGTGATGCGCTAGAGATCTTCAAAAAGGATTTAGGCAGTTTTACCCGTTTCTATGAGTTTATGTCTCAGATCGTGGAGTATGACGATCAAGAACTTGAGAAGCTCAGCCTTTTTGTGCGTAACCTACGCCCAATGCTACGTGAACAAGCTGCGGATGAAGATGAGATTGATCTGAGCAATGTGGCGATGAGCCATTACCGCTTGTCTAAGCTTCGTCAGCAGGATATTCAGCTTAAAGCAGATAGTACTGAGCATAAACTTGAACCTGGGAATGATTTGGGTACAGCCAAGGCGAAAGACAAGAAAGAAGACTTCTTATCGGTGATTTTAAGCCGTGTGAATGAGATCTTTATCACGGATAAGCTGACCGATAAAGATATGATTAATTATGTTCATACCGTGGCAGATAAGATGTCTGAGAACGTGCGGATGATGAAGCAGATTCAAAATAACACCCGTGAACAGGCGATGCTCGGTGAGTTTGATACGGCGCTTGATGACGCCGTCTTGGATAGCAATGATGCCCATACTGAGCAAATGACACAGCTCATGAGCGATCCTGCGAAAATGAGGCAGTTTGCGCATATTATTTATGATGTGTTGGTCAATAAAGAACAGAAGAATTTTTAAGAAATAAGCAAGTATCAGAGTAAAAATATGAATTTTTGGCATATGCAGTTACACCCAAGCGATATTACTTGGAGAAGAGAAAAAAACTTACTTATTGAGCGAGGAGTAATAGGTCTTGGAGATTGGGAAGAGGAGAAGGCTAATCAACAAATAGCTTTTGAAAAACAAATGAAGATAGGGGATATTGTTGCCGTAAAACGTGGAGGTAACCTTATTGCTTTGACTAGAGTAATTGGTGACTATGAGTATATTAATGATGATGAAGATTTTGAATGGTGTAAACGCCGAAGAAAAATTGAAATTTTGGATTGGTATGCTAAATCATATACATTTTATGTTGCAGCAAATAAAACATTAACACGATGTGCGGATGAAAATACACCAACGACTATTTCAATAAAAAAATGGTATAAACAAGTGATAGAAAATCAGAATAAAGCAAAGATTCTTGAGTTAATAAAATTTAAACATCAAATCATTTTACAAGGTCCACCAGGGACAGGAAAAACTCGTTTAGCTAAATTGATCGCTGAAGACATGATCAAACCAAAAGTGCTTGGTCATCCAGAAGAAATAATTGATAGAGAACTGAAAAAATTTGATTCGACTAATGATCATCTCCAAGTAACTAGAAAACATCATCAACGTCTTCGTAATGACTTTTTAGAACAATTTCCTAAGGAAAGATTAAATCAATTAACTTTGGATAAATATTGTATAGGTACAGGGGAGGAAAATAATTTCTGCTGGTGGATAGAGCTCGGACTTGAACCATTAGGTTCCTATTTTCCTGGCACATCACGTACGTACCAAATTTATTGGAAAAAGAAATCGCAAGAATACAGTAAACACGGCATCGTAAAAAATATTATTGATGATGATGAGGCGATGAACGTAGTTGCCAATCAACTTCATAGTTTGGTCAACAAAAAAATGATTGAAGAAGCTTCGAAAAAATTTGGCGATAGCTTTATTTTAAAAATTTTGAATACTTACTACCCTGATGAATATTTTCCAATAAACAGTAAAGATATGCTAAATCATGCTTTGAAAATTTTTAAAGTTGATTACACAGGGCTAAGTCCATTTGAAAAAAATAAAAAACTTTATGAAATTTATCTTAATAAAAAAACAAAATTTAATTTAGACATTACAGCTTTTGAGTTCTCAAATATATTGTCTACTAATTTAAATTTAAAAACTGGAGAAGATATTAGTGAAAAAAATGAAGTGATTAGCCAAGGGGAATATCAAATCATACAATTCCACCCAGCATATTCTTATGAAGATTTTGTAAGAGGGATTGTCGCAGAAACTGATGACAATGGAAATATATCTTATAACGTAGAAAATAAAGTATTAGCAGACTTTGCAAAAAAAGCTCAAGAAGACCCGAATGGAAAGTATGTATTAATTATTGATGAAATTAATAGAGCTAATTTACCTTCAGTACTCGGAGAGCTTATCTATGCTCTTGAGTATAGAGGAGAACCAGTGGTTTCTATGTATGAGTATGGGAATAGTGGAAGAGAGATCATTCTACCTAAAAACCTATATATCATTGGCACAATGAACACTGCTGACCGATCTGTAGGGCATATCGATTATGCAATAAGAAGACGATTTGCATTTGTTGATGTGCAACCAAATGAAACTATTATTGAAAATCAAAAAGCTAAAAGTCTTTTCAAAGATGTGGATTCATTATTTAAAGAACACATCTCACCCGATTTCCAGAAAGACGATGTCATGATTGGGCATAGTTATTTCTTAGTCCAAGATGACAATAAATTAAAAATTAAATTGGACTATGAAATTAAACCGATTTTAAAAGAATATTTAAAAGACGGTATTCTCTTAGAATCAGCATCAGAAAAAATTGAAAAACTGAAGGTCTGAAGTGACGACATTTATCACATTTGAACATTCATGTATTGATGTTTCATTAGATGACTTTACCCATTTAGAAGATGTTTTTTTTCTAAAGAGAACGGATGTAAAGTGTCTCGAGCTTAAAGTTAGTCAAGGTAATGTGAGGTTACATACCAATTATTATGTTGGTGTTGATTGGCTTAAAAAGAATGACACGGCTATTTATGTTGCTCCAAAATTGAATGAAGAAACAAAAGAAACAGATTATTTCAAGATGCTATTCTCATGTATGAAACATCCTGAGATAGCAGGGTATTCTCAGGATTTGTGTGAAATTAAATTCGATGAGCCTTATATCGAGATTAATCAGAAACAGGACTTAATTACACCTCTATTAATGATCCAATATTTACAAGTTCTAAAATCCGTAGTTAGGAAGGGGCTAAAGAAATCATATTATCGGGTAGAACAGAATTTAAGTTCGAAAATCAAAGGTAAGGTGCTTGTCTCAAAGACTTTAAAACAAAATATCTTAAGAAATAAACCCAATAAGACCATATGTAATTTTGAAGTGTATGGTATCGATTCTATTGAGAATAAAATTTTAAAGTGTGCTTTGACATTTGTAGAGGTTTACTTGGCGAAATATAGGCAGTTTGCAGAATATTTTTTGCCACTCATAAACTTTTGCAAACCAGCTTTTCATGAGGTGGATGATTCAAGTTTTGATCTCCATTTGATTAAACAAACGAAAATTAATGTTTTTTTTAAAGAATATAAGGAAGCACTTGATTTAGCGGAAATGATCATTAAGAGATTTGGTTACAATCTTAGAGATATTGACGAAAAGGTAGTAAGTGTTCCACCTTTTTGGATAGATATGCCGAAGCTTTTTGAACTCTATGTATTAGGGTTATTGAAAGAACAATATGGCAGTAAAATTCAGTTTCAGGCTAAGGGGAATTATGGTGAACCAGATTTTATTTTAATGAGTGAATCTGAAAAGATAGTGATAGATACTAAATATAAGCATATTTATCAGAACAATGAACAACATCAAAATCGTTTTAATTCTGATGATATACGGCAGATATGTGGATATGCTAGAGATCGAAAAATTTTAAACCGTTTTGGTTATACGGATGAAGAGATGCATAATGTTGTTGTAGATTGTCTGATCATTTACCCAGACCAAAATTCTTCTGAAAAACTACCTGAATATTTAAAAGTTCATCCAATTGATCAATTTGTAAAATTTTATAAGATACCTGTGAAATTACCTACAATATAACTGCACGAAGAGATGAGATTATCTAGGTGAGTAGTGGTAGTTCAGATAATGAATGCAGTTTATTAATGGTAGGATTGATTATTAAGAAAGGTCTAAAGCCTAAAAATATAATTAATTCTAGATTTATCTATATTTGTTATTACTGATTGTTTATAACGTTCAGTATTGTATTTAAAGAAACATACATGTGGAAAAAATAATGGCTTATATTTTGGGTGCAATTTATCTTGCTGTATACATTTCAATATATTTGGGTTTAGCCCTTTTACCCTATTATATTGCATATTCAATTATTGAACCTTCGAGCTTTGGTGGGGTAGTAGGTGTATTTATTTTAGGATCTATAATTGTTCCGCTAACGATAGGCGTTGCAGTTTTAACAATGGGGGGATTATTTGCAGCATTCGATAAGGTAAAACAAAATATATCTAAAGAGCGATTGGTTAAAGAAGAGGGAATTGGCCGAACTATAACAACTATTACGCCACTAGACCCACCGCTTGATCATAAAGCTCACAGTAAAAGAAATGCGATCATTCTAGCTTTAAGTGCAGCTATCGTAATTGGTGTAATTTCACTTCTAGTCTATGAACAAAATAATTCCTCTAGATACATTTCGAGCGAGGAAAGTACCGAAAGTGATCAAATAGGTGCTGCTAACGATGTGTATGAAGAAGAGCTAGTTAGTGAAGAAATTTATGATCCTAATGCTAGTTACAGCAGTGAAATTAATGATGACTATTCAGAAATGACGAGAGCAGTCAAAAATGTACTTAGTACTCTGAAACAGTCGGGAATTTCTGGAGTAGCTAAGTCTGTTAGAGATTGTTATGTAAATTCAGATGAGTCAAGGTTGTACTGCGTTTACCTAGATAATGCCGCTCGTGTTTTAGATAAATCAGTGGCACAGCAAATGGGTTTCACTCGAAATGAATACCTTAATGACGATAGAGCAAGTCAACGTGCTAATCAATATTTCTATATACCATCGAAGAGTTCTGGGTTGGCGGATGTCCATACAAGTAAAATCGAAAATGAGTTAATCAATTTATTCTCTCAGGAGTTTGAATCTCAGCAAGCCAATGCTAATTTGGGTGAAGAACCTTCTGTAGATGTAAGTGCAGGAAATCATGATTTAGGTGATACAAATTCAAGGTTAAAACAAGAGTTGAGTCAACCTTTTAGTAGGGCTGTGGAAGAGGACAATAAAGTTGAAGTAGAGGCGGTTACCCATGAAAATAATTTAGAAGATTTAAATACATTTGGAGAAAGTGATGAATAAGCTATTGTGTTTGGGCTTAATTTTGGGGTGCAGTAATGTTTATGCAGCAAATTGGAAATACTTAGGTTCTACTCAGGAATATAAAATTGAATTAGATACTGACAGTATTAAGAAAGTGCCTAGTGGTTATGCATCTTTAGGTACAAGTGTAACCCAATTCTGGATTAAACGAACAGTAATTAATGATTTGACCAAAGATGGATTAGGTATAGGTGATCATAGCAAAATGTTATTTCATGTGAATTGTAATGCTGATACATTAGGGTTTAAAACAGAAGTTAAATATAAAGGTGATAGGGTGATTGATAGCTATACACAGCCTTATATCACAATGGAAGCTATTATTCCTGACTCTATTGGGGCAGGGTATGCTTTAGAAGTATGCAATAATTAAAAATAAATTTTAGCTATACGATAGGGTAATATTTCGCTAGAAAACTTACCCTATAAGCAACTTTTTAAATATTTTTTCTCTGTACACGACAAAAATAGATAACTCATTGAAATAATGTCACAATAATTGTTTTCTAACGACGAATACTATGACACATCTCAATGAGTTATATCTTATCTTAAACAAATATCTAAAATGGAACAAGTCACATTTAAAGTGCTTTGAGCTCATCATGCTTGTGATTATTTTAAAGCAAACATGTAATCTTTCTTCTGCATCTAAAGCCTTGCCCATCAAGTGCTTACCACAATC
>Ga0155634_1119_pt1 | contig 12452 bp, 13 predicted proteins | sample RifCSPhighO2_12_FD_107291 | JGI IMG/M metagenome (GOLD analysis project Ga0155634, IMG submission 107291) | Pseudomonadales bacterium RIFCSPHIGHO2_12_FULL_40_16
ACAAAGAAAGTTAAATCCTGTGCTTGACTCTTGTGGTTAAAAACAGGACATTTTAAATGGTTTATCGCATAGACATTTTAATTGGTGAATAACAGTTTGATATTTCTCTTTAAATATCTTTATATTAACGTAAGCCGTTCTGGACATTAGGGCAGCAGAGCGGCTTTTTATTGATTATTCATGTTCCACGCTTAAAATTCGAACAGTGTTTCATGATTTTTATAAGTTAAACTAAATTTAGTTGCTAATCCCAATAAGCTATTCACTAACTTGTAAATATCGGTATACCGCCTGACGACTAATCCCAAAAGCTTTCCCTAATGCCATTTTCGATGGATACTTCCCCTCCTTCCATGCTTGTCGTAAAGCTTCAGCTTGGTCAGGCTGGCACTGTTGCAAATAGGCTGACATGATAAGCTAAATATCTTATTTATTTCGAGATACAGCAGATGAATCCCTTCCACGGTCGGCACTTTCAAGGTGAAATCATTCTTTGGGCTGTTCGTTGGTATTGTAAATATGGCATCAGCTATCGTGAACTTCAGGAAATGCTCGCTGAACGTGGAGTGAATGTTAATCACACTACTATTTACCGTTGGGTTCAACGTTATGCTTCTGAAATAGAAAAACGCTTACGCTGGTATTGGCGTAATCCTACACATCTCGGCACATGGCATATTGATGAAACTTATGTAAAAGTGAATGGAAGATGGTCTTATCTGTATCGTGCAGTCGATCAACGTGGCTTTACCATTGATTTTTACCTTTCTTCTAGACGTAATACCAAATCAGCATATTGTTTTCTTGGAAAAATTTTAAATAATGTGAAGAAGTGGCAAATTCCACAAGTGATCAATACGGATAAAGCACCCACATATGGAGGTGCTTTATCACGGTTAAAACGGGAAGGAAAATGTCCACCAGACCTTGAGCACAGGCAGGTTAAGTACAAAAATAACGTGATCGAATGTAATCATGGCAAGCTAAAGCGGATCATTAGGGCCACTTTAGGATTCAAATCGATGAAGACGGCTATGCCACATGCATCTATTCAGATGGCATTAAACACCGATGATGTACAGACGAAGTAGTAGCAGCCGATCCTACTAAAAGAATAGCAAACGATAAAAACAGCGATAAGCATGTTTTTAACCACTGCATAAAAATAGACCAAAAATTAAGCTTTTTTAGTTTTACAGATTCGAAAATAAATAGTAATAATTCATGAATAGTAGCCGAAGCTACCATTCATGAATCCAAATCATACTATTTTAAAAAACTAATTCGATGCCTGCACCATATTTCCAGCCTTTTTCAGAATCCGTAGCCTCTTGCATAGAAGTGGCTTTCTGTCCTTTTTCATATTGGTAAGCAACGTCAATAAAAGGTTTAATTCGCTTAGTAATTTCATATCGGGTTTTGATCCCCGTTTTTAGTTCTGATAAACCTGATTTTGCAGCATAATTAGAATCATCACTAAATACTACATCTGCTTCGATGTAAGGTTGAGTAATAAGTTTTTGAGTTAAAAGTAAATCACGTTCGAATTCAAAACTTGTTCCCCAAAAATTATTTTCACCACCATAAAGATAAGCTTTTGTCTCAAAGAAATAAGGAGCAAGACCTAATAATCCAATAACGCCATCAATGCGATTACTATTACGGTTATTTTTGTCCTCACTATACCTTACCCCAGCTTGTACATCCCAAAAGGGTGCTACATTACGGCTATAAAGTGCAGATACATCATATTTAGGATCATTGCTTTCTGCTTTGTCCAAATTTGCTTCAATAAATAGACGATTTTCATCTGTCCCAATTAAAGTATCAAACCTTGTTCCTAGGTTGCCCTTACCGTCTTCATCAACTATCCATGCATTTTCAAGTCTTGTTAGTTGATAAATTTGTCCGCCATGTTCTTTAAGATGATCATCATTAGATGGGGCTGATCTCTTTCTTGCGGTCAGAATAATATTATCTCCCCCATTTGCATTTTCCATTGAATAATATTCTGGATACAATTCTTGGGGGCTATATCTTAAGCCACCAGACTCCTGTAATGAGACTCTCATACCATTTGTAATATTACTTTCTTGTTCCGAAGTGCTGCTATTAGCAAAAGTTAAGTTTGATATACTTACTAATGCAATTGATAAGACTGTTTTTGAGAAGAAATTCTTAGTGATTTGCATGTGGATTTACTCCCTTCTCACTTATTGGGGGCTGAGCAACAATATTTTTTGAAACACTATCTTTGTCTACTTGGGCGACAATTAGTTTATTCATCATTCCTGCACTCATATGGTAAAGCAGGTGACAATGAATAGCCCACTCACCTAACTCATCAGCTGTGAGTAGAGTGGTTATCGTTTTCCCAGGTGGAACAATGACCGTATGTTTGTTTGGCATATTGCTTGGATCCTGACCATTCTCAAGCTGCATAAACATGCCATGTAAGTGCATTGGGTGAGCCATCATACTGTCATTGACAAATTTTAAGCGAATACGTTCACCATACTTCACCACTAGTGGGTCGGCTTCATTAAATTTTTTACCATTTATTGTCCAAATATAACGCTCCATGTTTCCACCAAGACGGATCTCTATTTCACGTTCAGCTGCACGAGTGTCTTTTTGAGGATCTAACGATTGCAAATCACTATATTGCAATGCTTTATTACCTTCAGGTGTTGAAGCATTTGCCCATCCAAATACGGTATTATCATTCTTGTCTGAAGCCGCCTTAACAGTAGCGCTATTCATCGGCATATCATGATCCATACCTTTCATAGAAGACATATCATGATCCATACCTTTCATAGAAGACATATCGTGATTCATGCCTTTCATAGAAGACATATCATGATTCATATCTTTCATTGAAGACATATCATGATCCATACCTTTCATAGAAGACATATCATGATTCATATCTTTCATTGAAGACATATCATGATCCATACCTTTCATAGAAGACATATCGTGATTCATGCCTTTCATAGAAGACATATCATGATCCATACCTTTCATAGAAGACATATCATGATCCATACCTTTCATAGAAGACATGTCATGATCCATTCCCATATCTTCCATAGTCAATAAAGAACGAGGACGAGGCTTAGGCATCTCAATTTGTTTGACTGCTGGTCTGCTTTCTTCATGTAAGGTTCCAACCGAAAATCCAGTACGATCAATAGATTCAGCTTCGATTTGATAATGGGCTTGTTTCGGTTCAACAATGACATCATAAGTTTCAGCAGTACCAATACGGAACTCATCTACAGGGACAGGTTTTACAGGTTGACCATCAGCACTGACTACAGTCATTTTTAGGTTTGGAATGCGTACATCAAAGAATGACATAGCGGAAGCATTAATAAAACGAAGGCGAACTTTTTCACCAGCTTTAAAATTACCGGTCCAGTTTTGCTGAGGCGTTTTGCCATTCATTAAAAATGTATAACCAGTCACATCGGACATATCTGTTTTCAGCATTCGCATCTGATTCCACATAGAACGGTCTTGCCAAGTCGCTTTTAGCCCATCACGTTTAACTTGTTTTAATACATCGAATACTGTTTCGCGGCGGTTCTGATAGTAGTCTGCTTCTTTTTTAATATTTTTCATAATTTGATCACTTGTTGAATTATGAAAATCAGAAAGCAAAACAACGTAATCTTTATCGGTTTTTTCAGCAGCTGTTAGTGGAGTTTTATCTTTAGGATAAATAACAAAAGCACCATATAAACCGTCTTGTTCTTGTCCTTTACTATGTGAATGATACCAATAAGTACCATTTTGGCGGACTTTAAACTTATATTCATAAGTTTTATTAGGGGCAATGCCATGAAATTTGTTAAATCCAGGTACACCATCCATAATTCCAGGTAATAATAAGCCATGCCAATGGATTGAAGAGTCCTGATTTTTTAACTTATTGTGAACACGGATAACGGCCTCATCACCTTCTTCAAATTCAAGAAGTGGTGCAACGAATTTACCATTTACAGTAATTCTCTCAACTGGTTTTCCTGTGATATTTACAGTTTGTTCAGCGATTGTTAAATCATATTCTTTAACTGCCGCCATTACCCAAGTTGATGAAAATAAACCAACTCCAATTAAGAGTACATGACTTAACTTTTTTGACATTCTATCTCACCTTTAGAAAGATCAAGATTGAAGTAATAAAGCAAATATTTAGTATAAACTTTAATACTTCTTTCTCGCTATTTATAAAATTATTTATTGCTACTAGGCATATTCATCTTTGAATGATCCATTTTAGAATGGTCCATATTCATCATAGAATGATCCATTTTTGACATGTCAGATGAGTTAGGAGACTGATGTTGACTATGATCTTGCTGAGTCTTGTCATCTTTTTCCATTTTACAAGGTTTTGTACAAGGTTTCTGTGCTTTTACCGTTTTAGTGGCACTTGAGGTTGATACATCTTTTGCCCAAGATTGAGTACCAGCAATTAAAGTTCCAGCACACATTAAAATTGTTAGACTACGACGCACTACAGTTTTCATAAGTTTCTCTAAAAGTTAATTTCTTGCTACTACACTAAAGTGAAGCACTGAACATCTAAGTGACTTGAAAATGACATTTTTGTAATCTATCTCGATCAGATGTTTTATAACGTTATTATAGTTTTAATGAATAACTTAGGATTCTGAGATGAGAATACTATTAGTTGAAGATGAACAAAAAACTGGTGACTATCTCAAGCAAGGTTTATCCGAAGCTGGCTATATTACGGACTGGGTTACAGATGGGTTAACGGGTAAACATCAAGCTCTTTCTGAAGAGTATGACTTAATTATTTTAGACGTGATGTTACCTGGACTAAATGGTTGGAATATTATCAATGATATTCGTAGCAGCGGTAAAACAATGCCCATTCTTTTTCTTACCGCCCGAGATCAAATCGAAGATCGAGTAAAAGGATTAGAGCTAGGCGCTGATGATTATTTAGTTAAGCCTTTTGCTTTTGCAGAGCTTCTAGCTCGAATAAAAACGCTCCTTAGACGAGGGCAACAAAGAGAAGATAATAATATTATTAAGATTGCTGATTTAGAACTTGATTTGAGAAAACGTCGGGTAACACGAGCAGGTCAACGCATTGATCTGACGGCTAAAGAATTTGCGCTTATGGAGCTTTTTATGCGTAGAAGAGGTGAAATTCTACCAAGAGCACTGATTGCATCTCAAATTTGGGATATGAATTTTGATAGTGATACGAATGTCGTTGAAGTCGCTATTAAACGATTAAGAAGTAAAGTTGACAGTAACTTTACTCCCAAATTAATTCAGAATATTCGAGGAATGGGGTATGTATTAGAGGTAGAAGATGAATAATAAATTATTCAAATCTATCAGTTTTCGTATTGGTATTATTTTCTCATTATCGACTATATGCATTCTCATTATGATGGGGTTTTTCATCCATAAATTAGTGATGCATCATTTTGAAACGCAAGACCGTACCCAATTAGAAGGTAAAATCCAGCTTATTCAGAATCTTCTCCAACAGCATCCTAAAAATTCTCCAGAACTTAATCTTTATTTAAGAGATGCGTTAGTTGGACACCATGATCTTATGGTCCAAATAGAACGACCGACAGGCCAAATTTTATTTAGTTCAGCATCCTCAATCATTAATACTCAAAATTTAATCAAGTCAGCAAATAATTCATGGATTAAATGGCAAGTTCAAAATAAGACCTATCGTGGCATGATCTACACTACAGGTATAAATAGAAATTCTGAAATACAATCTGTACGAATTATTGTTGGGATCGATACATCAGAACATCTACATTTTCTAAAAGATTTTAAGCGTCAACTTTTGTATATTGGTTTGGCTGGTACAATTTGTTTAATGTTTTTAGGTTGGTTTGCAACCTGGAGAGGTTTAAGACCCGTGCAAAAAATGGCTAAGGTCGCACAAGGAATTTCTGCTCAACATCTTTCAGAACGTTTAGAAGTTGAGCATACACCAACCGAACTAAAATCATTGGCAATCGCCTTCAATGCTATGCTGGACAGACTAGAGTCAGCTTTAGAAAAACTTTCCGATTTTTCATCTGATTTAGCACATGAAATTAGAACACCGATTAATAATTTAATGACCCAAACTCAAGTATGTCTCGCCCGTAACCGAGATATTGGTACTTATCAAGAAATACTATTTTCTAATTTAGAAGAATTTGAACGTTTGGCTCGAATGGTGTCCGATATGCTTTTCTTGGCAAAAGCAGAACATGACTTAAATTTACAGAACTTACAGAATATTGACCTCATTAAAGAAGTTACCGCTTTATTTGATTTCTATGACGCTCTAGCTGCCGAAAAAAATATGACACTTCAACAAACAGGATCTGGCAATGTCAAAGGTGATCCTGCTATGTTACGTCGCGCACTCAGCAACCTATTGTCTAATGCAGTTAAATATGGAAACAAGAATTCTACAATACAGATAAAACTTCAACAGAATTTAGATAACACAATATTTTCAATTGAAAATGAAGGCCCTGAACTCTCTCCTGAACAACTATCCAGATTATTTGATCGTTTTTATCGAACAGATGCGTCTAGACAAAGAACAGAAGAAGGAACCGGCTTAGGGCTTGCCATAACAAAATCTATTCTTGATATGCTTGGGGCGACCATCCAGGCTGAATCCCTCAATGGTCGAATCATTTTTACCATTGTTTTTCAAAGTGAATCCATGCAAGGGGAATCATTTTAACTCATTTTTTGAACATCTTCCATTTACCCGAGTTGACCTTACATAAAGCTCAAACTGAGAGCCAGAGCTACGCCAGCACCTATCATGGCAATTGTGTAGCCAAATATGATAGCTCGGCCAAACTGTGCCCCCCCTGTCATCCATGCAATTGTCGCTTTGCTTAACATGTTGCTCAGTGTGGCCAGCCCTAGCGCGACAGCAGCCACATTTGTTGTTAAGCCTTCAGTACTATGCAGGCGGGCAAGTGAGACTAAAATAGCATCTACGTCTGCTAGCCCAGAAATAGTCGATAATACGAAGATGCCGCTGGTGCCCAACCATTGTTTTGCTGCCGGGACCAAGACTGCCATGACAGCCAGGAAAGCAGCGAAGCTGAATGCTGTCCCAAGATCAAAAGGAGCCATTGCTTCTATTGTTCGATCGTTGTTTTCAGCGCTGGTAATTTGGCGTTGTCTCCACAATGCCATACCCAGCAGAAGGATTCCCGCAATCATCATTGCACCACCAAAAGTGCTTAGCAATGCTGGCTCAATGACGCCTATCAGCACAACCATACGAAAAAACATGATGCCACAGGCAGCCAATGTTCCAGAAATAGCAGCACTGACCATGACGGGGTGCTGGCGTGTATAGCGTGCCAGTGCGACAGTTGCAGCTGTAGAAGATGCCAAACCACCCAATAGACCTGTCCAGAGTATGCCTCTTTGTGAACCGGTGAGCCGCATGGCAAAATGACCTGCCAGAGAGAGTCCGGCAATCAGGATCACTGCCCACCATAACTGGTAAGGATTTAATGCAGCAAAAGGTCCCAGACCCGTATTGGGTAAGTAAGGTAATATAACGACAGAAAGTACCAGTAACTGTAGAGATGCGGTTAATTCACGATGTTCGATCAAGCGTAACCAACCATGTAAGGTTGGCTTGAGATCCAAAAATACAGCCACGATGACAGCCGCTGTTAATGCTAAAGTAACATTACCATGGGATGCATATGCACCTAGAACTAATGTCAACAGCATCGCGATCGTCGTGGTAGCGCTTAAATTACCGGAAATTTTTGCGGTACGCGCGTAGGATACCGTAAGTAAAAGGGAAAGCCCTAATACGGCTGCGACTAGTGGCCAAGGCCCAAAGTTTGGCTGTAGATGACCCAGCACTCCTCCGAGTAATCCTGTCAATGTGAAGGTACGTAGGCCTGCTACTCGGCTGCCTTCTGGCAGTTCACGATCATTCCATCCTCGTTCTAAACCAATGAGCAGGCCGATGGCAAGTGCTGCAACTAGGCCTGATACATCTGGTGGAAGAAAAGGACTCTCTATCATAGCTTTTTATGTCGCAGGCGAAGGGCATTCGTGATCACTGAAGCGGAGCTAAAACTCATGGCCAAGGCCGCAATCATGGGTGACAACAACCAACCTGTAAATGGGTAGAGTACGCCAGCTGCTATTGGGATACCCAAGGCATTGTAAAGGAAAGCAAACATGAGGTTCTGTTTCATGTTGCCAACAGTAGCTTCCGAAAGGGAACGGGCAACCGCGATACCGCGTAAATCCCCCTTGACCAGCGTAACTTGAGCACTATTCATTGCGACATCAGTTCCGGTCCCCATAGCGATACCGACATCAGCCTTGGCTAGTGCTGGTGCATCATTGATTCCATCGCCGGCCATTGCCACGATGCGACCTTCCTTCTGCAATTTGCTGACCAGTTCTAGTTTATCTGCGGGTTTAACTTCACCATGTACCTCATCAATACCCAGACGTGCTGCGACTGAACGGGCAGTGGTGAGACCATCTCCTGTTGCCATCACGATACGTAGTCCAGCTTCCTTCAGGGTGGCAAGTGCTTCAGGGGTACTTTTTTTGATGGGATCGGATACTGCAAGCAGGCCGGCCAATTCACCATTGATGGCTAGATGCATCACACTTGCACCTTCTGAACGCAGCTCTTCGGCTTGCGGAATCAGAGATTGTACCGAGATACCTAATTGCTCCATCAGTGCTGTGTTGCCCAAAGCTAACTGACGATCGCCCACTTGACCTCGAACACCAATCCCTGAGCCTGATTCAAAATTATCTGGTGTTTCAAGAGACAGGCCACGTTCGTGTGCTGCATTTACAATCGCTTCGGCTAGCGGGTGTTCACTGCCTTGATCAAGACTGGCGGCTAAACGTAATACTTCAGATTCATCGAAACCTGATGCGGCAACCACACGATCGAATACAGGGCGTCCTTCGGTCAACGTACCTGTTTTATCGATGATTAGTGTGTCAATCTTGCGCAGATTCTCAATGGCTGCTGCATCGCGGAACAACACACCATGAGTAGCACCTTGACCCGTTGCAACCATGATAGACATTGGAGTTGCCAAGCCTAGTGCACAAGGACAGGCAATAATGAGTACTGCCACAGCATTGATTAATGCATAAACCCAGCTCGACTCTTCTGGGCCGAACAATCCCCATCCAAAGAAGGTAAGCAAGGCAATGGTCACTACAGCCATGACGAACCAACCTGCTACCTGATCAGCCATACGTTGCATTGGTGCTCTCGAGCGTTGAGCTTGTGCCACCATCTGTACGATCTGGGACAACATGGTACTTGAACCAATTTTCTCTGAACGCATGATCAATGAACCATTGGTATTCAGGGTAGCGCCAATGACTTTATCGCCGACACGTTTAGTGATTGGTAAAGGTTCGCCTGTCAGCATTGATTCATCTACTGAACTACTTCCTTCAGTGACTACACCATCCACAGGAACTTTTTCACCTGGGCGGATGCGAAGTAAATCTCCTACATGGACATGAGTCAGAGGAACGTCTTCCTCAGTTCCATCGGACAGAATTCGGCGAGCTGTTTTAGGAGCAAGTCCGAGTAGTGACTTAATTGCAGCAGAAGTTTGCGAACGTGCTTTTAATTCTAGTATTTGTCCCAGTAGGGTCAACGAAATAATGACCGCTGAAGCTTCAAAGTAAACAGCGACACGGCCCATGGAAATAAATGAGTCTGGAAAGATTTGTGGCGCTACAGTTGCAACCACACTGTAAATAAAAGCAGCCCCTGTACCTAGACCGATCAGGGTCCACATGTTCGGGCTGCGATTCACGACCGATTGCCAACCACGGGAAAAAAATGGCCAACCTGCCCACAGTACAATCGGGAGTGACAACACTAATTCAATCCAGCTCTGAACTGCCATGTCGAACAGGTTCAGTTGATGGCCAAACATTGCCAAAAAAGTCACGACTATGGTGAGTGGCAGTGTCCACCAGAAGCGTCGACGGAAATCACGTAACTCAGGATTCTCATCTTCCTCTAACTCGGGAATGAGTGGCTCCAGTGTCATTCCGCATTTAGGACAGTTTCCAGGATGATCCTGTCTAATTTCTGGATGCATTGGGCAAGTATAGATGGTCGTGCCTGTTGTGCTTGCATCATTAACGGATTGAGTAGTCTGATGATGCTGTGTATGTGCATCGGCAGTCGTCGTTGCGGGTTTAGCGATATATTGCACCGGGCTGCTATGAAACTTTGATTGACATTTATCACTGCAAAAAAAGTAAGTTTTCCCCTTAAATTCCTCATGGTATTTCGATTCTTCAGTGACGGTCATACCACAGACTGGGTCTTTCAGTACGTCTGTTGTAGCCTGTGCCATATGGTCCTGGTTATGATTTTTTTGATCTGACATAAATAATTCTCTTATGGAAAAGTGGTTTTATGGCCGAATTTTGGAATAAATCTCGGAGTCTGTTGAGCATAGCTGTCATAGACAGCGCCAAACTGTTTACTCATTTCAGCCTCTTCCTTAATTGCCAAGCGGCTGTACATTAAGAGTAAGATTGGAAACATAATCAGTGTCAGTAAAGTTGGCCATTGCAATAAAAACCCCAGCAAGATCAAGATAAAAGCCACGTATTGGGGGTGACGTATGCGCGCATAGGGTCCGGTTACTGCCAATTGGTGATGACGTTGTGCGTGGTACAACACGTTCCATGCTGATGACAGTAAATAGAAACCATAGCCCAAAAAAATATAACTCGCGATGTGCAGAATGCCAAAATGTGGATCACCCTTTTCACCCAGTAGCGTTGACCATAAGTGACCTGAGTTATGCGACAGCAAATCAAGTTCAGGAAAGCGAGTTTGTAGCCAGCCTGACAACAGGTAAATGGTTAAAGGGAAACCATACATCTCGACAAACAATGCAATGATGAAAGCAGAGAAAGCGCTAAAAGTACGCCAGTCTCGTGCTGTGGCGGGTTTAAAAAAACTGAAGGCAAACATAATGAAAATTGCCGAATTTATGATGACGAGCCACCACAGACCATAGGCCGATTCCGCATGATTCATGAGGGGTCTCCTGGTTCGCGTGATTTTTTATTATCTGATGTGTCTGGATTTTTCTGTTGATGATGGTGATGTCCATGACCACCATGCATAAAAATATGCATGAGTGGGCATGCTAAAAGGAGTAAAAAGGGTAAAACACCAACGACATGGGCCAAATGCTCGGTTAAGAGAAAATAGGCTGCCACACCACCAATCACGAATAGGCCGATGGCATAACGTGTAGACCAAAAGTTAGGTACTGAATTATGTTCTTGAGGTTGATGGTTCATGGTGCTTCCCTCTCTAATTCATGGGTAATTATTTAGTTGTGGAGGGAGGCATACAGTCCATCATCATCTGCATCATGGATTGCATCATGTCCATACGTTTTTCCATCATTTGCTGACGGTCAGCCATATTTGCATTCATGCTTTGGCCGCTCATCTGTTTTATCATGCTCATACCTCCTTGCATGAGTTTCATGTGCTCAGCCATAAGTTTTTGACGTTCTTGAGGGTTTTTTGCAGCCATCATCTTTGCATGCATGGCTTGCATTGCTTTCATGTGCTGGTCCATTGCAGCCATTTTATCTGTAGCAGTGGTGCTGGTAACTGTTTGCTTAATTGTTACTGCAGATGGTGCTGTTTTTTCAGGATGGTGATCTTTGTGTTCATCGGATTGCTGTGCAAATGTATTCAATGACGCGGCTGCGATACATAAGCCCAAAAAAATGTTTTTGAATTTCATCATAATTTTTTCCTTTAAATAATTTGGAAGTAAAAGCTATGTTTTAGTACTGAACAGAGACTAGGAATTTGACTACTAAACTGATGAAATTTTTGGTTATTCTCTGTTTCTCTTAAAAATTTTAGCACTATTAATTAATTATTTTTAAAAATGACAAAAATGTAATTTTGAGATCTTCTCGAAATATATAGTCTATGCTGAGATGACAAAAATTTTATTTAATATTAATCTTTTAAAACTATTAAAGTTGTTATGATTTTATGTGCTAAAAAAATAAAAATGAAATGATTAGATGACTCCAAGGCTAGTTAGAGACACATTCTTAATGTAATTTACACTGTTATTCCTTTAAAGAAAAAATACAGTTGATCAAAATAGTTTTTTATAGAAAAAAGGGTGGATAATTTAATTATTAAACTTATTGGTATATTTATTAGATAGAAGGTAAAGAAGATTATTTTTAATATTAGTGAACCGTACCGGGTTTGTCGGAGAGTCAATATTCTGAGAGCCTATCCCGATGACAAAATTAAAATATACCCCTGAAATCAGAGAAAGAGCGGTTCAATTATTGATTGAATCTGAAAAAGATTATCCTTCTACTTGG
>Ga0155634_1064_pt1 | contig 5456 bp, 4 predicted proteins | sample RifCSPhighO2_12_FD_107291 | JGI IMG/M metagenome (GOLD analysis project Ga0155634, IMG submission 107291) | Pseudomonadales bacterium RIFCSPHIGHO2_12_FULL_40_16
AGATTCAATCAATAATTGAACCGCTCTTTCTCTGATTTCAGGGGTATATTTTAATTTTGTCATCAGGATAGTCTCTCAGAATATTGACTCTCCGACAAACCCGGTACGATTCAACATTGTAATAATGCATCCAGTTATGAATGGTAGTGAGCAGCCTTCATGCTTATTGATGAAGGTTGATTATCTATCTAGTCTGTGCGATTACAGTAGAAAATCGTTTAGTCAACAGTGAAACTCAGGATTGAATTTTGCCTGACTCGCTATTTTTATTTCAATTATGTTAAACGATGCCCAATTAACAAAAGAAACCGTCCCTATAAATATTTTTTACATCATAATTTTTCCAAAAAATAACTTTACTCAATTAAAATCATTGACTTAGTATTTATTAAAAATATTATTAATTCACAATCTTAAAAACAGATGAGTTTTTACCCATCGTAATTATAATTTAAATATCTTATTAAAAACAATCAAATAATAATTATTACCAATAGTAAATGATATTCACTATTATTTACATTTGTGATTTTTTTGCCCAAACTGCACTCACTTTTTCGGGGTATATACAGAGATTTTCATGAAATCTTCTATGTTGTTATTGTCTTCAATCGGCTTGCTTACTGCTCAAGCTTACGCCAATGAAACACCAAGTACAGTTGCTTTACCAACGCTCAGCTTTTCTGCCGAAGTAGAGCAAACATTAAAAACTCAGGTTGGACAAGCTTCTACAGCGACCAAAGGGTTGGCCCAACTCAAGGATATTCCTCAAATTGTCAATGTGGTGCCTCAAGAAATCCTGAGAGAACAGACGGTCACTTCCATGCAAGGTGCCTTGCAGAATGTCGCCGGCCTGAGTTTTAGTGTGGGGGATGGTCAGCGCGATCAGGTCATGATCCGTGGTTTTTCAGCAATAGCAGATAATTATGTAGATGGGGTACGCGATGATGCGATGTACTATCGTGATATGTCGAATGTTGAGCGTGTCGAGGTTCTTAAAGGACCTGGATCTGTCTTGTATGGACGAGGTTCAGCAGGTGGTTTGGTTAACCGTATCAATAAGAAACCGCTGGATGAAGCCCTGCATGAGATTAGCCTAATCGGCAGCAGTTTAGGACAAAAGCGTGCTGAATTAGACCTTGCTGAAGTCATCAATGACCAAATCAAAGTCCGCCTGACGGGTGCGTTTGAAGATTCAGAGGGCTATCGCAATCAAAGTTTTATCAAACGTGAAGCAATCGCTCCTTCAATTCAGTGGGATATTTCAGATCGAACCTCCCTACTCTTACAAGCAGATTACTTGCATGATGATCGTTTGGCAGACCAGGGCTTCCCCATGGATCCACTGACTGGAAAACCTGTCCGCACCGATAATAAAACATTCTATGGAGCTTTAAACGGTAAAGAAGTTGGCAATGTGGATACCGAAGTGTCCAGTCAAACGGTCACTTTAGAGCATGAGTTTAATGATCAGGTCAAATATCGTGGTGTAGCCCGACACTATAATTATTCTTTAGACCGTGAATACAGTAACTCTAGCCCAGCATCGGCTCAGGTGACACTCAGCCAAATTAAACGAATGCGCGATGAGGATGGAGTCTTCTTACAGAATGAACTTTCTACAGCTTTTCATACCGGTAATATCAAACACGATACTTTGGTAGGAACAGAATACAGCAAACAGCATAAGGACGAAATTTTCTGGTTAGGTGCTAAAACCACGACTGATCTATATCATCCTGTATTACCGTACTGGTCACCGATAAATACTTCAGCTATTCCGAGAGTAAATACCAATAGTGAATTTGAGAATTATGCAGTCTATTTACAAGACCTGATCAGATTGAACGAACAGATCAAAGTATTAGCAGGCTTGCGTTATGACAATTTATCGCAATATCGTCATGATAAAAAGAATAATAGTAGCATTGAGCGTACTGACCACACGTTATCACCCCGTCTTGGTTTAGTGTACCAACCAACCTCCAATTTATCGCTATATGCATCCTATAATCAGTCGTTCCAGCCGCTTGCTGACTCATTTGTGTTTTATACAAACAGTTCGGACTTAGAACCAACTAAAACAAAAAATCTTGAAGTAGGGACAAAATGGGATATAAATGATCGATTGAATATGACCTTGGCATTGTTTGAAATGAGCCAAACCAATATTCAAAATAAAATTCCAAACAGTAACCCTCCTCTAGCCATCTTGGCGGGTGAACAAAAAACCAAAGGTGTTGAAGTTTCCTTCACTGGCCAGCTTACCGACCAACTCTCTGTCTTAGCAGGCTACTCTTACATGGATGGCAAGATCGAAAAATCTACGATCGGCTTGGCCGGTAAACATGCTGCTTTAACACCGAACAATGCAGCTAATCTTTGGTTAAAGTATCAACTTGATGATCAATGGTTTGCAGCAATCGGTGGCCGAGCAGAATCATCACGATTTAGTTCACCTGACAATAAAAATGTATTGCCTGGTTATGCAGTTTTCAATGCTGCAGTCGGTTATAAGACAGATCAATATGATGTAACGCTGAACCTCAACAATCTGTTAGACCGTGAATATTTTGTTTCAGGTCATAGCGAGGGGAATGATTCCAATATGATGGGTGATCCGATAAACGCTCAACTAGCTGTACGTTATCGTTTCTAGTTGGTCAGTGCATAGATGGCATCATGATGATGTCATCTATAAGGGAGGCTACTAAGGCTTTGTTTTCCAACTGGATTGGCCAGCAGCAACAGCGAATTGGACTGCCACCACTCTTCTAGACAAATTTCGTCTATTCTTGGATTTATAGCCGCTATTAAAATCATTTAGAATTTCTGGTCTAGTAGGCTTATCAATATCATGGACTGAACATAAATTGTAGATCGAGTTTTGTATAAAATTTAGCGACATATTTTAGCTGGAATTCAAGTCGGTGGAATTCTTAGATTCCTCTGATACAAATTAATATTAATAATATACTGAACAAGTTTTCCTATTTTCAGGTTTTATTTTTCATGCTTATCGTAGAATAAAAAAACCTGGAAGCTCCCAGGTTTTTTGCTGGAAAGAGTTAGAACATATAAATGATTAACCCTATGAGCGCTGATATAAAAATGACAGGCATGACTTTGATTTCATAGCGGAAGAGCGCAATAAACGCTCCCAGTGTGATCAAGGCAGCCATAATGTCAAAATGCCCGTCGAAACCTGTAGGCCATAACACATGGTAGCTAAAAAATAATGCCAGATTGAGAATAACACCTACTATGGCAGCAGTAATAGCAGTTAATGGTGCAGTAAACTTAAGCTCGTCGTGTGTTGACTCAATGATTGGTGCACCAGCAAGAATAAAGACAAATGAAAATAGGAAAGTGAACCAAGTAACAATAATTGCCCCTAAAGCTCCTGAAAGGAACAGATGTTCAGAACCCAATAACGCATGATTAAAACCAGCTAAAAAGCCTACAAAAGCGACCACCATAATTAATGGGCCGGGTGTGCTTTCTCCTAATGCCAAACCATCAATCATTTGAGTTGGAATCAACCAACCATAGTGATTAACTGCCCCTTGATAAACATATGGCAATACAGCATATGCCCCTCCAAAGGTGAGCAAAGCTGCTTTGGTGAAGAACCAGGCCATTTGAGTATATGCATGATCCCAACCAAAACTGTAGCCCAAACCAAGCACAGGAATAAACCAAAAAAGTGCAGCGATAGTAAGAATTTTAAACAAATGCATCCAACGAAATTTGGTATGATCGGGTCTTGGCGTTTCGTCATCAATCCAAGCGATGCCATAATGTTTTTTATTGCTCTTATGTCCACTATGACTAGAAAATAGTTCGGGATATTTCTTGCTTGCTAAATAACCGGAAAGTGCAGCAGCAAATACAATCAGCGGAAAAGGCAGGTTTAAAACAAAAATAGCAATAAATGCGATGATAGCGATTAGCCACAAAAATCTGTTTTTTAATGCGCGGCTACCTATGCGATAAGTTGCATGGAAAACAATCGCGGTCACTGCAGGTTTGATCCCGTAAAACAAGCCAGCGATTATGGGTACATCACCAAATTTGATATACACCCATGATAAAGTCATTAAAATAAACAAAGACGGCAATACAAACAGAATACCAGCGACCAGCCCCCCAGCAGTACGATGCATGAGCCATCCGATATAAGTCGCTAATTGTTGTGCTTCTGGTCCAGGCAACAACATGCAGTAATTCAGAGCATGTAAAAACCTTTTTTCTGAAATCCAGCGTTTTTGTTCGACAAGTTCCTGATGCATTACAGCAATTTGGCCTGCTGGTCCACCAAAGCTAATAAATCCTAATTTGAGCCAAAATAGAAAAGCACGCCAGAAACTGACAGGCTCAACAGGTACGTCCAGTTCAGGTTGTTTTTCTTGGGTCATGAGCTTTCTCTATTAAAATCGGCATACAAGCCGTCAAAGATATAATTTGATAACTCAAAAAGTCGGTCATCATTGCTGATCTTGCTACGTAAACCCTGAATTACTTTTTCGATCCCTACTGCTTCTGGCGGTTCGATCCCCCCAACATCGAGGTAATGCACGATCTCTGCGATTCTTTTTAATGCTGGAGTTTCCAATGCAAAGCTATGCAAAAGTACTTCAAAGGTAACAAAATGATTGATATGGCTAAATTCAGCGCCATCAAAATCAAATCCCAAAGCATCTTCCGGGCATTCAGATGGGGATTCTAGCCAAATAAACTGTGCTGATTGATCAATAAAGTTTTTAATGAGCCATGCTGAGGCTAATCTGTCTATCCAAGGATTCTGACGTGTTGCCCAAATCCGACTTTGATAATGGTCTTTTTGAAGTAACTGGATCTGATTCTGAATAGCCTGTGGTTCATTTAACTCACCTAGCCGAGCGATAGCATGTTCCAGAGAAGTGAGTTCACCTAATACCTGAACCTGTATTTTATTCGGGAAATAATCAATCTCGACGAGTGCATCAATGTTCTTTCTCAGCTTTCTTACTTGCTTGAGTAGCTCTTTTTTTCTGATTCATTTTGATTTCCACGTAACTCGACGAGTTGTTTATACAAGACGTCATATTCTTCTTTACGGTCAAAAAGTGGAATGACATCAAGATTAGGGGCTGACTCTGCTTGGAAGACATACGCCGATCCATTTTCTGCAATCACATCATGAGCAATAGAAGTAAATTTTTCATCGTAAGCAGCAGGTAATAAATACACCCCATCACGCAGAGTTACCGCGCCACTTGCTTTGAGGGAACGCCAGACTCTCATTCGCGTAGTGGTATTCTGGGTGGGTAAGGACGATATGAGTAAAGAAACTTTCATGCAATATACTCAACAAATTTGTTTAATATATTAGGGTCTGTTGACATTTACTGTTCATAATTAACCCTATAAAGGTAGCCATAAAAATATACAGGCTAAAGCAACAGAACTTTGAT
>Ga0155634_1109_pt1 | contig 3682 bp, 2 predicted proteins | sample RifCSPhighO2_12_FD_107291 | JGI IMG/M metagenome (GOLD analysis project Ga0155634, IMG submission 107291) | Pseudomonadales bacterium RIFCSPHIGHO2_12_FULL_40_16
ATCCCCGGCGCAGAACACGGTTTTGCCCCGGTCGAGGTCGCGGCGGATGCGGTGGAGGTTGATTACACGGCGGCGGCCGATCTTGATGGTGGGAACAGTGGCGGACTCTACCCAGCCACGCACAACGTCAGGCGTGATCAGCTCTGTACCGAGCATGTCGACCAGCACCTGTTGCGAGCAAAACGGCGCGTCACGAAAATCGGTAACGCGCTCCGGGTTCCCTTCGATGTTGAGCCCCACTACACCAGACTGTTCCATGGTTTTACCCTATAATTGATCAAACTATAACTAAGTAGTATTTACTAACCATGCTTCAATTATGCCGTAGTGGTTACTGAGTACAAGCTACTAAGTAGATCATTTAGCTATGATAAAAGACCGTCTTATAAGCCTTTTCGACAGTAAGCGGACCAGCGTATGGTTCGAGAAGGAAACCGGGATCGATCGATACCGGTGGGGCAATATCAGAAGCGGCAAGGCACGGCTTTCGGACGCAGAGATTGAAGCCGTAGTTAAGCTATTCCCGCAGTACGCCCTTTGGTTAGCAAGCGGAGAGATTGCGCCAAGATGTGGACAAACAAGCCCAAGTTATGACGATTCAAATAAAAGCCTAGTTGAACCCCACGCAGACTAGAAGCAAAAAAAATAGCAATGCGCAGATAAAAATATATAGCTTATTAAAAACACAAGGAATAAGTGAATGGCTTACAACTTATCTAGAATGACAGCCTACGCACTAATTAGCGCTATAGAAGAAGACTTACGAGACTCTATTAAATCAAGCCTAGGCGACCAAAATCATACTGACGGCAAATTTGACCAGTCATTAACAACCCGAGCTAAAGCACGGCTTGAAAAAGACCTAGGTTTCAAATACGAAGAAAACACCATCGATAATCTAGTGGATTACTTTGACCTAGGCGATACCTTTCAAATAATTAATGCTCATTCAGATTTTTTTAACGAATCTTTCGCCTCAGAAATAAAAAAAAGAACAAAAGAACTCGAAAAGATAATACCACTACGCAATCGAGTTATGCATGTTAGGCCATTAAATTATGACGACCTACCAGTATTAGCAGACTTTTGCGAAGAATTAAGAAAAGAAAACACCAGCCCTTGGACGAACATCAATGACACCTTATTAAAGCTTGATGAGGATCCAAGCTTCGTCCTGAGTTTAAAAATACCAACACACGAACTAGATGAAAAGATACCTCACAACCTACCGCTCCCAGATTTTGATGAAACAGGGTTGATTGGCCGAGACATAACGGTAAAACAAGTTAAAAAACTATGTTACGGTGGTTTCCCTGTAATATCTATTGTAGGTGAAGGTGGCGTTGGGAAAACAGCACTAGCACTTAAAGTCGCTTACGAGCTTTTAGAAGATGAAAAATGTCCTTTCGACGCAATAGTATGGGTAACATCAAAAACAACGCAGATAACAGTTAACGAAATACGAGACATTCATGGAGCAATAACCAGCTCCATCGGCGTATTACAAGAAATATCCAACCAGCTTAGCGGACAGATAATTGAAAACCCGTTTGAAGAAATAGTCGAATACCTCGGCACTTTCAAAATTGCTCTATTTATAGACAACTTAGAAACAATAATGGATAACCGAATTCGAGACTTTGTTAGTTCCCTACCTGATGGCAGCAAACTAATAATCACATCCCGAATCGGCCTAGGGGCATTTGAATACCCTATAAAGTTAAGCGGAATAGAAGAAAAGTATGCATCCCAGCTTTTGAGAACGCTAGGGCGCCTAAGAGGCGTGCAGAGTCTTGTAAAGCAAGATGAAACAACTCTGAGACGCTATGCAAATAGAATGTATCTAAGCCCTGGATATATAAAATGGTTTGTTAGTGCAATGCAGACGGGTCTTGCTGCCGAAGAAATACTACAAAACTCATCATTATTCTTGGAATTCTGCATGAGCAACGTGTACGAATTTCTTTCTCAAAATGCGCGCGAGCTTACATCCACAATGCAATGCGCACCAGGCTGGAAAGATATTGCTGAGCTTTCTTATTTAACAGGTTTTGAAGCAATAAAAATTCAGAAATCATTGCAAGAGCTCATGGCTACAAACATGCTAGCAGAGTCTTCCAAAGCAACTGGCGGCAGCATCAAAACAACATACCAGCTAGCAGAACTTGCAAGAGCTTATCTTAACAAACACCACAGACCATCAAACACCTTCCAACAAAAAATAAAAAACACAAGAAACAAACTAAACTCGATGATCGAGTTACACGGAAGCAACAACGGACACAACAAATACTCACCACTAAATTTTAAAGTTAGATTAAAAGCAGACAGAGTAATTGTTAAAATCCTACACGACGCAATGCGACACATCGCGAACGGTCAACATGACTTAGCATACGGAATACTTGAAGAAGCAAGAAGACTGGCCCCTGACTATTTTGAAGTACCAAGAACACTGGCATACTTCCATCAAAAAGCAGGTAACTTCCAAGAGGCACGCGAAAGTTATGAACTAGCAATTGCTCTTTCTCCAAACACGCCTCAACTTCACCTGTGGTTCGGGAGGTTTATACTTCGCGAAGAAGAGTCAGTTGATGACGCAGTTGAACAATTTGAAATTGCAAGCAAACTGGACAGCACTTCCCCGGAAATAGATCTACCATTAGCAAGAGGCTATCTATTTCAACACAGATTTGCTGATGTCAAAAAAATAATCGAAAAGCTAAGTGAAAAAGCCGACTTATTGGATGACATACTTAGGAAAACTTATTACGACACGCGCGTCCAAGTAAAATATAGAGAGGCTGATGACAAATGCTTATCTGGGGATTTCAGCGGAAGTATTATACTACTTAATGAGCTGAGAGCAGAATTCGATTCAATACCAGAAGATTGCAAAGACTTTCACATAAGATCAAAGCTATCTAAAATCTCAATAACACTTCAACGCTTAATGAGAGCTAACATCTCTCCCAGCGAGAGCAAGATGGTGGCAACAATAGATTCTTGGATGAAGCTTGAGTCGAAAACTGCAAGCTCGTCATCAAGATCAAAAGGCAAAGCACATGAGAAAAGCACCCAGTAAATGTCAAAGCAAATGACTTAGGTGTTGGTGACTACATTAGCGGCTTTCTCTGAAAAACTCTGTTGAGGCGAGGTCGAGGAAGTTTTTAAACCAAGGTTTGTGGGGCTATATGGCTCACAATGGTGCACCTCAAGCGATTCATAATGCTGGGGTCCGGGGTTCAAGTCCCTGCGTAGCCACCAAACAAAACAAGGGTTTAGCGAAAGCTAAGCCCTTTTTTGTTTTCCGGGCAAACTACATTCCAACTACTCTCCCCGTCCTTGCTTGATGTTCATCTTGTTTAGAAGCGACTTACGTCTAGCGGCACATATCCTGGTGCTCAGGCATCCCGACAATTAAAACGTCCAGTGTCTGTCTTTGCCCCGCAACCACCACACTTCTAGCAAACGCGCGCATTTGCTTGCCTAGAACATCTACGTGATCACTCAGCGATTTTTTGCGAGCACCTGTGTGCCCAGCAACAGACCAGCGAAGATCAACGCAGCACCGGCCCAGTGGTAGCTTTGCAGCCCCTCTCCTAGCAGCAGCCAGCCCAGTAGTGCAGTAAACACTGGCATCAAGTAGTTGGAGAGTGCGGCCTTGGCCGCACCGAGAATG
>Ga0155634_1015_pt1 | contig 2099 bp, 1 predicted proteins | sample RifCSPhighO2_12_FD_107291 | JGI IMG/M metagenome (GOLD analysis project Ga0155634, IMG submission 107291) | Pseudomonadales bacterium RIFCSPHIGHO2_12_FULL_40_16
ATCGTGCCCGCGCCCGTTTTTTTCTCGGCAAAATGGCTAAGTGTACTGTTTCTCGGATTGTGGCATACCAAGGTGTGTCATTTTATTAAGAATATTCGCCATGATCTTTGCTTCTGTTTGTTGATTGGCAAAAGTTCGCCCTCGAAGCGTGCTACCTAGCCCGGATATTTCATCATACTAGCTACTGCGGACGTGAAAATGGTTTGTCTGCTGCGTTGCAAGAAGAAAAATGATCGGGTCGCATATATACAATATGCTCCCAGCCATTTTTCTTCTTGCGCCTTGCAGACAAGCCATTTTCACGCCCTCGTTACGCTACGCTATATGATGAAATATCCGGGCTAGAGGTAGGGCTTATTTGGCTGATCAGCTTCAACGAGCTGGCGCCTCTATACCACTCAACATTGCAGAAGGTGCGGGAGAGTTTTCAAGTAATGAAAAAATAAGATTCTATCGTATAGCTAAAAGATCCGCGACCGAATGCGCAAGCATTTTTGACATTGACCAACGTCTTCAACTGATGACAGAATCTCATTATTCGAAACATAAGTATCTACACAAGTCCTGATGGTTGAGTTACCCTCCTTTGAAAAAGGAGGGCTAGGGAGGATTTGTATAAAATACATTATACATTCCATATTTTTTTATCTCCAAAAACGTCTGAGATAAGAGACTTAATTTTATCTACGCTATAGTTTTCTAAAAGATCTTGCATCGATAGTAGCGACCATAATCCTGCACATAATGCCGTACAAGTAAATTCTTTTTTCCATTTCATTTGTCTACCACTAAGACGTATTAATATTTTTCGTAACTCACCTGCATTTGGACCTTTTGCGTGAGCAATACGCCACACGCATACACATGCCATACTGGCTACCAATAAACGTCGTGCAATAGCAATACCCGTAGTTTGTTGCCATGATTCAAGCTGCATTCCCGCTGATTTCATTAGCTTGAAATAATTTTCTATAGACCATCTCCAGTAATACCACAGTGCAATTGTGCTCGCTGGCACATCAAACAGGTTTGTTAATAAATACCATACTGCTAGTTCTTTACCGGCATTATCAACTACTTTGGCTACTACTAATCGCGCATTAACTGGAGCACCTTTTACAGTTGGTAATCTTTTGCCATTAGTCCCTTTTCGCATGGGCTGCGCAGGACGTGTGATTGTTATAGTTGTTTCAGCGATGAGTTGCTCGGCAATTTTTCCCTTATATTCAACAGGTCGTGCTTGAGTAAATACTAATTCTGGAATCATTTCTTTAAGTTTTCTTTTTAAACCATCTTTGTAAGCTGTATTTTTATCATTTACTCGTACCAACCAATTTCGATTATTCAATGCCCTGAAAAAAGCTACTGAATCACCTTCTCGATCAACTATGTGAACCAATGACTTATGGAAATTTTGTGATTCTAGCCAAGATATACGCTTTGATAATTCTTCTAAATGGGTTAAACCTTCTAGTCCTGTTTCATACGTGCTAAACGTTTGCGTTTTTGTTTTTAAATTCATTGCTACAAGAGCTAGCGGGCCACCATGTCGATCACTAATCATTAGGCTGGATTGAAGATCATAGCCTCTGCATTTTTTAAACGTATTATAAATATCTTTTTTGCTGTTTTTGTGGCTATTGTAAGATAAATGGCTCCAATCATGCGGCACTAACAAATACTCATCGGATTCTTGTTCACTTAATTCGTGAGCAGCCTTAATTAGAGGTTGTGATAATTCTTCAAGAGTACATTGATTATTGTTAAAGAAACGCCATGCTGCTTGGGTTTGATTGAAAGCAGAATCTTCGCTTAGTATGCTTTTAACTCCAGCTGCTAACTGATGTCCTGCTTGCATATGTGACCGTACTAGTTTTTCATATCTTTTTTCTAATCGGGGTTCCATTTTAAAGTCCATTTCTATGTATTGAAAATGGCTTAAGTATCATATTCAAACGATTTAGAAAAGTATTTTATACAAATCCTCCCTAGCCCTCCTTTTTCAAAGGAGGGTAACTCAACCATCAGGACTTGTGTAGATACTTATGTATTCGAAAGGGAGAGAGTTTCTTGCTCGCATTGTTGCTATGTTGACTAAA